>TARA_R110002096_G_scaffold42144_20_pt1 | contig 10739 bp, 5 predicted proteins | sample TARA_R110002096 | Tara Oceans TARA_R110002096 (sample SAMEA4397295) | marine metagenome | biome: Polar Biome; feature: [DCM] deep chlorophyll maximum layer (ENVO:01000326); material: water (ENVO:00002006), including particulate matter (ENVO:01000060) such as... | depth 35 m
TCCGTGAATGCTGGGAGATGCACGAACCGTTGGCTGCTGCCAAGGGGGTGAGCTTGAAGATGACTGATCCCGATGAACGACCTTGGCAGATCGATCCTCACTTGCTGCGAATCGCCCTCAACAACCTGCTGAGCAACGCGATTCACCACAGTCCGGAAGGCGGCACCGTCACGGTGACGTGCCTGACGGCTGGCGAAGGCGATTTGTCCAAACAGGGAACCATCTCGGTGCGCGACGAGGGCGAGGGCATTCCGGAAGAGGCTCTATCCCGGTTGTTCGACGCCTTTTACCGGGGCGACCGCAGCCGTTCGCGAAAGGAAAACCGCCACGGGCTGGGCCTGAGCATCGCGCAACGGGCCGTCGAGCGGATGGGCGGCCGCATCGAGGTCCAGTCAACGCCGGGCGAAGGAGCGGAGTTTTTTATCCACTTGTAAGGTAGTTGTAAGGTTGGGGTGCGAGGGGTTGGCAGTTAATCCACACGCCACATTCAATCTCGACCTCAACTCCCAGTGAACTCCACCAATTCCGTTGTCCATTCTTCCGCAAAACCGATCCGGCCGAACCCCGCACCCAGCTGCCCTACCGGAGCACTCTCGAGCTCAACGAACCGATCCACCGACAAGCGGCGAAGTCGTTCCACCTCCTCCGTGCCCAAAGCGCTCGGAGGGCTGGCCCTGGCCGCGCCGACACTGGCGGTTTTGGGGCTGCCATCGACCGGCCGGGCCCAGAGCACGGTGACGGTCGTTCGACAGACCGGCCCGGGATCCACCAACGGTTTCGTCAATCTCATTTCGGGGGCTATTGCGGCGAGCGGAAATGCCCGGGTTACGCCCATTTTACCAGCGGGTAGTTCGCTCAGTATTTTTGCCAGTGCCAAGCTGTTCGGCCCGGCGTCCGTCACCCTTGCCTCCACCTCCAGACGACTGCGGATCGGGACCTACGCAATCTATCTCAGTTCTTCCCATCGAAGCTCGCCCTTCAATGTGTCTACTTCTGGCGGTGGGCAAGCCTCTGGAATATTTCGCACTACCCTTGATGGGGACCTTGCCTCTTACAACATCACCGCCACGGCGAAGATTCTCAACTTCACGTTCACCGCCCCGGGGACGCCCTCGAGCGGAAGCAACGCAGACGGATCAACGACGGTCGTTCCGGCCCGAACCAATCAGGGTTCTCCGGCCGTTGTCATCGTTCCTGCGCCTGAGCCTGATCCGGACCCCATCACCATTATCGATGTCGGCGCGCAACTTTCGGCCAAAACCACCGGCGAGGCGGTGATCAATACCGTTAACGGAGGCTCGCGGGCGCATTTCCGCGGCTTTTCCAAGAACGTCTCCTCCCATCTCAACGGGTTGACCGGGTTTGGCGCGCCGGGCAATGACAACGCCTACCATCGGGCCAATCTCCAGCTCAACTCCCGAATCGCCGGGGCGGCACGCCGCTGGGAACGGGCCGCGCGAATGACCGCCGGGGTTATTTCCGAGCCGATCAGCGTGGAGACCTTCGTGCCGAAGTGGGAACTCTACACCATGGGCGCCTTCAACCGCCAGGATCAGGACCGGATCGGACAGGATCCCGGTTACACGAGCGATGCCTGGACCGGGACGATCGGGATCGAGCGCCGTCTCGGCCGGCGTTTCCTGATCGGCTTCGCCACCACCCTGGGCCGCAACACGGTCGAATCCGGCGGCAATTCCGGCAGCGCGGACCTCGATGCCATCGTTCTGGATGGCTACGCGCTCTATTCCCGCAAACATTTCTGGACGAGTCTGCGCTACGGCTACGGGATGATGGACATCGACGTGACCCGCAACGCCTTCCCCGGAGTGACCCCGCGGGCCGCGACCGACAGCGCCAACAGCGTGATCAGTTGGGGCGCCGGGCTGAACCTGCCGCTCAACCTCTTCGGCATGGAGTTTCTTCACGGGCCGAATCTGGGCCTGGATTACACCACCGGCAGCATCGACGGCTACACCGAACGCGGCGGCGGGGCCTTCAACCTGATCGTGAACGAGCACGCCTATGCCAGCCTGCTCAGCGACGTGGGCTGGAGTATCGCCAAGCAGCATCATTTGGGCAAGCTGGGCCGCGGCTTTCTCCAACTGCGCGCTGGCTGGAATCACGAACATCTCCTGGACGAGAGCAACACCGAATACCAGTTCGAAACCAGCCCGATTACGACCTTCGATCCGGCGACCGGCAGCGTGACCGAAGGCCCGGCAGTGTTCGGCGCGGGGCACAATCCCACCCCGCAAAACGATTACATGTCCCTCGGCCTGCACCTGATGCAGTTGCTGGGCGAGCAGGAGCGCTGGATCTTGCAGTCGGGGTATCAGACGCAACTCTTCCGGAGCGATTTCACCGAGCACTACGGTTATTTGCGGCTGGGGCTTCAGTTTTGATGGACGCCAAAAAAGTACTTCTCATCGGCTGGGACGCCGCCGATTGGCGAGTGATCCATCCTCTCGTCGATCAGGGCAAAATGCCCGCAATGGAGCATTTCATCAATCACGGGGTGATTGGGGATCTGGCCACGTTGCAGCCCGTCCTGTCACCGATGCTCTGGACCTCGATCGCCACCGGTAAGCGCCCCTACAAACACGGCGTTCATGGCTTTACGGAACCCGACCCGGTAACGGGCGGGATTCGCCCCGTTACCAATTTATCGCGCAACACCAAAGCGATTTGGAACATCCTGAACCAGCAGGGTCTGAAATCGAACGTGGTCGGCTGGTGGCCTTCGAATCCGGCAGAGCCCATCAACGGCGTGATGGTGAGCAACGATTATCAACGCGCAGGTGCCAACACGACGGCGGACAATTGGCCGATGAAACCGGGCACGGTGCATCCAGAGCGCCTGGAGGAGACCTTGAAAGCTCTCCGTCGCCATCCCACAACCCTAAGCAACGGCGATATCGCGTTCTTCCTGCCGGAGGTGTTGCAGCTAAGCAAAAAGGAAGTGGAGAAGGTCAACGACGATCCGCGCCTGCAATCACTCTGCAGCATTATTGGCGATACCTTCACCATTCACGAAGCGGCGCAGCATCTCTTCGACCACGAGCCGTGGGATTTCATGGCGGTTTACTATGACGCGATCGATCACTTCGGTCACGGGTTCATGAAATACCATCCACCGAAGCGGCCCTGGATCAGCGACGAGGATTTTCGGTTGTATCAACACGTGATTGAAGCGGGCTACCGGCTGCATGACAACATCCTGGGCATGTTCCTGGAGAAGATTGACCCGGTCAATACGACGGTCCTGTTGATTTCCGATCACGGCTTTCACCCGGATCACCTGCGGCCCTGGACCCTGCCCAAGGAACCGGCCGGACCGGCGGCGGAACATCGCGATTTCGGAATCTTCGGGGCTTACGGACCAGGCTTGAAGCAGGACGCCTTGATTTCCGGCGCCAGCCTGCTGGATGTTTGCCCAACAATTCTCAACTTGTTCGATCTGCCGGTGGGCGAAGACATGGACGGCAGACCCCTGACCGAACTCCACAGCGTTGAACCCGAGGTGAGGTGGATTCCGAGTTGGGATGAAGTGCATGAGGGCAACCCGGGAACACATTCGCCGGACAAGCAAATCGCGCCCACCGACTCAAAGGCCTCGATCGATCAATTGGTGGCGCTGGGCTACATCGAAAAGCCGGCGGAGGATATGGCCCAGGCGATTGAGGAAACGGTGCGCGAGCTGAACTACAACCTGGCTGGAGCCCACATCGACGGAGGGAATTATCGCGAAGCGGCGGATCTGCTTCAGGGTTTGTATGAGCGCTGGCCGGAGGAGCACCGGTTCGGGATCAAGCTGGCGACGTGTTACCGGGCGCTGCGCAAGCTGGATGAGTTGGGCGAACTGATCGAAGGGCTGCTGCAGCGCCGGATCGAGGAAGCGGAGACGGCGAAGGAGGGGTTGCAGAGGTTGCGGCGGAAAATGCTGTTGGATCGGTATCGATTGGTGCGGCGGAAGCTATTTTCAGGAAACCGTCGGGAGGCAAAACTGAACCGGCGGCGTCTTGGACGCAGAAAAATGGTGCGGGGGCCGTTCGTGGAACTGCGGGTGCAGCGTCGTCAGCAGATGCAGCGCAAGGTTGCGATGAAACAACGCAGGCGACAGGGGGAACTCCGTGAATTGAACGCCCGGGCCTTTCCGAATCTGTTCAGTCTGCAGCACCTCGCGGCTTGGGCGGACCTCGCCAATCGCAAACCCAGGGAAGCGTTGGAGAAGCTGCGCGAGGCGGATGAGGAGCACGCGCACCGCCCTGAGTTGCACAACTTGCGCGGCCAAATTTATCTGGGACTGGGCGATACGGAATCCGCGCGCGAAAGTTTTGCCGAAGCCGATAAGCACGACCCGGGCAACCCGCAGGCCAAGATGGGTTTGTGCCGATGTGCGTTGCGCGAGAAGATCCACGACGCCGCCATCGAGCATGCCCTCGCATCCCTCGCCAAGAACTACGATCAACCCTGGGGGCACCAACTTCTTGGCCTAGCCTATTTCCGTTCCGGACGATACGACGAAGCTGAGCAGGCCTTCCTCACCGCCGCGAGCCAGAGCACTTGTTTTCCAGCGCCCTGGCGAATGCTCTCCCAGCTCTATAAATTTGTGCGGAAAGACATTGCCCGAGCGGCGGAATTTCATCGCGAAGCCCTCAAGGCGCGAGCGGAGATTCGCGACTATCTGGAGGCGAAATTTGGCGCCAACGCGGAAGGTGGCAAGGATTTGCAATCCGTCTCTCAAAGCGGGGGCTCTGAAAGCGGATTGCAAATCCACTCCACGCCCCCGCGCACCACGTTCACGACCGATGTTTCGGTGCTGGATGGCGTCCCGGATTCGGAGATGATCACGATCGTGAGCGGTCTGCCGCGTTCGGGAACCTCGATGCTCATGCAGATGCTCGATGCCGGCGGAATTCCCGCGTTGACCGATGCGAGGCGCAAGGCCGACGAATCCAACCCACGGGGCTATTACGAGTACGAACCGGCCACTCAACTGCAGCGCAACAGGAACTGGGTGCCGGAGGCGAAAGGCAAAGCGGTCAAGGTCGTCGCGCAGTTGTTGCCGTTCCTGCCGTCGACGGATGAGAATGGTGAAAAGCTGCACTACCGCGTTCTCTTTCTCGATCGGGATTTGAACGAGATTCTGGCTTCACAACACAAAATGCTGGAGCGGGAGCAACGGCTCGACCACGGAGGACAGGGAGATCTGGCAAGCGCCTTCCGGCATCAGCTGGCGAAGGTGCGGGAGGTTTTGAACGAACGCGAGATTCCGGCTTTGGAGGTGCAGTACGCAGCCACCGTTTCCAATCCGGCCGAGGCGGCGTCAATCCTAAACCGGTTCCTTGGGAATGAGCTCAACAAGGTCGCCATGGAAGAGACCGTCGACCGGAACCTCTATCGCAACGTGATGGCTCCATGCTCCGGAACCATTGGGGTCAATCTGTAGCCAATGAAAACCTCAGATCGCCATGCCTCATCGGTGGTATCCGAAGTAGCCGCGTTCCTTGATGACGCTGGCGACTTCGGGCGGAACCATCGACTCCCATGAGGAATCATTCTTCGCAATCTTCGCGAGAACATCCCGGGAGAAGACCTGTAGACAGCTGTCGTCGTGGTCGTGCAGTTGTTCGATGCAGCCGCGATCGATGAGGTAGCCGTACAACTTCTGCAGATCTTCGGCAATCTCCAGATTATCAATGGTGACGAGTTCGCCGTTCGCACTGTCTTTCAGCGGATAGATGTAAAGCTTGAGGTCGCCCTTAAACAAGCGGCCGAACGATTCGAGAATCCCACCTTCGAGTTCGGTATAGTATTTTTCGTCGAACAGTTCGCGAAGGCTGCCGATTCCCATCGTGATTCCGATCTTTTTCTTGGTATAACGACTGAGATAGGCAGCGAGCCTGTAATATTGAAAGTAGTCGGAGATCAGGACGGTCATTCCGGCAGCAACCAACATGTCCGCGCGAGCCAGGAAATCACGGTAATCAATCTTCCCGCTCGCCATCAGGTTCTTCATGGTGATCTCCATGATCTGGATCGCAGAATCCTCCTCGACGCCCGGCTCCTGAAGAAACCGTTCGTAAGCGCAGCGCATGATGTCGATGTTCGCGTTGCAGACTGGGCGGAAACTGCCTCGCTCAACCAGAACGGACTTTTTGCGGAGCGCTTCCGACGGTTGCAGCACTTCTCCATTCGCGCCGAACATCGCCGCATTGGTCAGCCCCAACTGCACAAGGTGGAGACTCATCAGCCGGTTGTCGACGTGCCGGAACTCGATCCCGTTGAACTCGATCATATCGACCTCGAGCCGGGCCGTGGTCAGGTTGTCGAGCAGCGACTCAATCAGCCGATCCGGGCTATGGTGCAACATGCAGGCCCCGTAGACCAGGTTGACGCCAACAATCCCAAGCGCCTCTTGCTGAAGCGCGTTGGTCTTATCCAGCATCCGAACATGAATGATAATCTGGCTGCTTTCATCACGAGGATGCGCTTGAAAACGGACTCCGAGCCAGCCGTGGCACTCATTGGTGCCGTGATAGTTGCGAGCTGAAACCGTATCCGCAAACGAGAAGAAGGCCGTGGTATCTCCGCGTTCCTTGCGAAGGCGCTCCATGTTCAGGCTCTGCTCGTATTCGAGCATGCTTTCCAGCCGAGCCCGGCAGACATAACGATCGCACTTCCCGTAGATGGCATCGCTGACCTTCATGTCGTAGGCCGAAATGCTCTTGGCAATGGTGCCGGCGGCGCCTCCGGCATGGAAGAACCAACGAACGACTTCCTGTCCGGCCCCGATTTCAGCAAAGGTCCCATAACGCCTGGGATCCAGGTTCACCTGCAAGGCTTTATCCCGAGTTGAAAGCTTCTGAGTCTCGGCCATTGGAAAGGATTATCGTTAGGGAGAAACAAAAACCGGCGTGAGCGCCACAGCTGGCACTCACGCCGGAAAACACGCGGCTAATACTTACTTAATGAAAAGCATTTCCTGATAGGTCGGAAGCGGCCAGAGATCGTCGGCAACGATGCCTTCAAGCTCATCCGCAATTCCTCGAACCTTCAGCATTGCTGGCAAAACTCCATGCGCCCAATCATTGATGGAGCTGGCAGATTTGTGAGCTTTCTCCAGTGCGGCGATCGAAGACTCCAAACTCGCCACTTTTCCGGCGAGGGTCTTGATGGAAGTCGTCTCAGGCTTCACACCGGCAGCTTTGGTCTTCGTCGCGGTGTCAGCCAATTCGCCGAGATAACGGACGGCGGCAGGAAGAATCATGGTCTTGGCCATTTCAGTCACCAGGTTGGCTTCGACGTTCACCACCGCCTCGTACTGCTCGATGTAGATCTCTTCGCGGCTGTGAAGCTCGCGGGAGGTGAGCACTTCGTATTTCTCGAAGAGTTCGATCGTCTTGGGATCCACAATCTGAGGAAGCGCCTCAGCTGAAGTCTTGAGGTTCGGCAATCCGCGCTCGGCGGCTTCTTTGTGCCACTCTTCAGAGTAACCGTCGCCATTGAAGATAATGTTGCCATGCTCATCGATGATTTCCTTCAGAAGCGTTTGGATCTCTGAATTCAAATCCGCAGCACCTTCCAATCGTGATGCCATGTAGTCGAGAGACTCACAAACGATGGTGTTCATCGCAACCAACGCACCTGAAATCGACATGTTGGAACCGACTGCGCGGAACTCAAAGCGGTTTCCGGTAAAGGCGAACGGGCTGGTCCGGTTCCGGTCACCCGCGTCTTTCGGAAGTTCAGGCAAGGAATCAACGCCAATGTTGAGAACGCCCTTCGACTTGGAAGTCGTCGCGCCACCGCCTTTGATTTGATCAAAAACGTCGCCGAGTTGGTCACCGAGGAAGATCGAAATAATCGCCGGAGGAGCTTCGTTGGCACCCAAGCGGTGATCGTTTCCAGCGGAAGCAACCACAGCGCGCAAGAGTTTCGAATGCATGCTGACCGCGCGGATCACGGCACCACAGAAGACGAGGAATTGCGCATTCTCGTGAGGCGTATCACCGGGATCAAGCAGATTGCCCTGGGTTGAGTTGCCGAGTGACCAGTTCACATGCTTACCGGATCCGTTAAGACCCGCAAATGGCTTCTCGTGCATGATACAAGCCATTCCGTGACGATCGGCAACCTTCTTGAGAATGGTCATCACCAATTGCTGGTGATCAGAAGCGACGTTTGCACTTTCGAAAACCGGAGCGATCTCAAACTGGCCGGGAGCAACCTCGTTGTGACGAGTCTTGGACGGAATGCCCAATTTGAAGAGTTCGCGATCAACCTCATACATGAAGGACATCACGCGATCAGGAATCACGCCAAAGTAGTGGTCGTCGAATTCCTGGCCTTTCGGGGAAGCAGCTCCAAAAAGAGTTCTTCCTGAACTGAGGAGATCAGGACGGGCGTAGAAGAAGGCCTTGTCGATCAGGAAGTATTCCTGCTCTGGTCCCGCGCTCGATGAAACTCGGGAAATGGTTTCGTGCCCAAAAATCTTCAGAATACGGCGGGCTTGTTTGTCCACCGCCTGCATCGATTTGAGAACGGGCGTCTTCTTATCGAGAGCTTCTCCGGTCCAGGAAACAAACGATGTGGGAATGCACAACGTGGTTCCGTAAGGATTCTCCATGATGTAGGCAGGGCTCGTTGGATCCCATGCGGTATATCCACGAGCGGTGTGCGTGGCGCGGATCCCACCATTCGGGAAGGATGACGCATCGGGCTCACCTTGGATCAGGGTCTTCCCCTTGAACTTGGAAATCGCGGATGCACCGTCTTTGCCGGGATCGTAGAAACTATCGTGTTTCTCGGCCGTGTATCCAGTCAACGGATAGAAGACGTGGGTAAAGTGGGTCGCTCCGCGTGACAGGGCCCACTGTCTCATTGCTTCCGCCACCTCATCGGCCACCGAACTATCGAGTTTCGTACCACTCTCGATGGTACTCATCAGGCTTTCGTAAGTGGCAGGACTTAGCACTTGCTTCATCAAGGCCAGACTAAAGGTATTGGACCCAAACAACTCCGCAGACGGTGATGTTTCGAATTGATACGATTCTGGAGTAGGGTCTGCGTTGATGATTTTCGAGATTGCTTCGAGCCTTGGCGAGCTTGCTTTCATAGATTCAGTGATAGAGGTGTTTGATATTGTGGAATCCAGCAATAAGCATTTCTTAGGCCAACCTGCTTGAAAAATTGAAAAAAATTCGTTTAACCAACTTCAACCCAACCATTCTCTCTTCGTGATTGTTTCTCTATCTCCCTTTCACAAAGCCGAAATCGATGCCGATCTGATTCCCTTCTTCGAAGATCCGCCCACCCGCGATCTCGTGATCCGAACCGTTTCGCGCAAGCTCGCCAACGATCAGCCCCTGATCCAAGGGGATATGGTGCTGGCCGGACAAGAGACGAGAGACAAGCATCCGATGGCTCGGGAATATCCGGTTCATTTTCGTAAAACCTACTACCCCACCGCATTCCACCCGCCACCGGAACGCGAATACCGCCACCACGAGAATGCGGCGAAAATCCTCGAACTACCACCTCCGATCGGATTTTCGCGCAATAGCTTTCGCAGTTGCTTCATCCCGGGCAAGCCGCTTTCGATTCTCACCTCGTTAGGCGTGGAACCCGTCGAACGAAACATCTCTCTGGCTCGCGAACTCGAATCCACCTATCTGATCGGCCTCTGGCATATGCTGGAGTCCGTATTTGAGGAAGTCCAACTCCTCCATCAAGCGGGGATGGCTCACGGTGATCTTTTTCTGCACAACGTCATCGTCTCCCTCTCACCCATCAAAGTCTTTCTGATCGATTTTGAACAGTGCGTGGAAATGAACAGTTTGCCGGCGAACAAAACGTGGGATCAAGTCTGCAAGGCGGACGAAGACGAGATTCTGAAGCAAGCCGTCTTTGTTCAGTGCGCGTTAGGCGAACAGAGCGGCAAGCTCGCGAAACGAAGCCGGGAACGCCTCCCGGACCTCTTCGAATCACAAGCGGAGAAGTTCGAAAAAGCAATGAAGCTCGCCGCTACTTCGCAAACACCGGCGCGGTAGGAACCGCGACCGCTTTGGATGGCTCCGCCGCATCTCCCGACAGCACTTTTTCCACATCAACGGACGTCACTTTGTACTCCGGGCAGAGCGTGTCATCGCAATGCTCATCACTCGTGACGTTGTTCACCATGTGTTCAGGAAAGTGGAACGTGGTGTAGAGAATGCCCGGTTTCACCTCGTCACTCACCATCGCTTCCAACTCGACTTCGCCGCGTGCGGAAAAAACTCGAACGATGTCCCCAGTCTCAATGCCCTTCTTCGTGGCATCCACCGGGTTGATCGCTAGAACGTCCTTACTGACGATCTCGCGGTTCCCGGTGCGGCGGGTCATCGTGCCACAGTTGTAATGCTCCAAAAGCCGACCGGTGGTGAGAATGAAAGGGAATTCGTCACGATTGGCCAGAAGCTCCTTGGATTCTTCCCATTTGAAGAAGTGGAACCGTCCAAGCCCGCGCTTGAACTCATGGATGTGAAGTAGCGGCGTGTCGCTACCGTCAGGCTTGATCGGCCACTGTTTGCCGTTGTCGCCCAACTCATCCCACTTCGCCCCGGCAAAGAACGGCACCACCTGGGAAATCTCTTCCAGCATGCCTTCCGGGGTGTAATCCGGTTGGGGATACCCCATCCGATTCATGATCTCGACGATGATCTGTCCGTCCGGTTTGGTTCCCTCCAACGGCTCGACGG
>TARA_R110002096_G_scaffold75778_2_pt1 | contig 10734 bp, 7 predicted proteins | sample TARA_R110002096 | Tara Oceans TARA_R110002096 (sample SAMEA4397295) | marine metagenome | biome: Polar Biome; feature: [DCM] deep chlorophyll maximum layer (ENVO:01000326); material: water (ENVO:00002006), including particulate matter (ENVO:01000060) such as... | depth 35 m
ACACCTTGCGACCCCGCAGTTCATGATTGTGGAGTGTATGTGCCAAGCGGTGATTGTGATGAAGGTTCTGTGTGTCCTTGTCCTAACGATACCCCAGCCTTTTCATCCTGCATCGAAGCATTTGCTCCTCCAGGCGGTGGTGAAAGAAGTATGCCGCCAACATATCCAGATAGAAAAACAGAATCTGTAAGTCTACGACAAAACCCAGAGAAAAATCCATTTGGTTCGCGGGAAAGAAATGTAAGGGGAGCAGAAGAAGAACTTGCCAAAGATATTCCACTTGTAGCACCAAGACCTGTAGACACAGCAATAAACATAAAGTTCCAGATTGTAAACTTCTTGGCAAGTGAAAGTATTAAGACTGATATAAGAACCGAAGTAGAAGAAAAATTCGGCGCAGAGTTTTCTCTTTCGGCTGGGTGGAATCCTACTTATGCCAAGTCACAAAATTATACTGAATCAAAATCAAAGACTTCTATTGCAGAAAAGAAATATACGAATCCTGCTATTGGAGAACCAGGCTCGGAACACAAAGGAACAGTTTCAGAAGAAATTAAAGGAACTCTGACAACTACCATAATGTCGGATGGTAGACTCGGAAAAACTTTGAATATGACCTTTGTTGCAGGTTCGAATATTCGACTTGACACCAACACAGAAGCAAACTTTATTCGAATCAGTGTTGATGATTTGAATATTACAGAACTTGCTGATGTTGGTTATAAGAGTGTTGCAAACAACAATATGTTAAAGTGGTCTTCTGGCCCTTCGACTTGGGGTATCAAGTCTAGTGGTTATCCTGTTGGGAATCAAGGCTTGACGGGGAATGCACCAGGCGTTTCCACTGGTGTAAATCAAGGTGTTATACTAAACATCGGAGAAACTACACACGCAGGTGCTACCGCTACCTTGACTTTTGATGGAGTCGATGACTTTATTGTTGGTGGTACATACGGTGCAAACTTAAGTAAGGTAAATGTTGAAAACAGAACTCATATGCACTTCAATGAAATGCAAGAGGCAAACTTCTGGGACACATCAGAAGGAGTTTCTGGTGCTTATGCAGTGGGTGGTAATGTAAGTAATGTTCATATCATTGATTGGAAGTACGGTGCAGTACAATATATCACTGCAACTGGTGGAGGTGCGGCTGGCAATACTGCAATATTCCCAATCTTAAATATGGCAGGAACTGGTGAAGCAAAGACAGTAACACTCATCGTAACAGATGGTGGGTTGTATACTCAGGGTCACTTAGTTGTAAATCAAAAATGGCCAGGCGGTGTTCAACCAACTTTGACTAATGATGGAATAGATATTATATCGATTATGAATGTTTGGGACGGTACATCATATGGTGCAAATTATTGTTTCCTTGGCGGAATAGGAATGTCTTAATGTTAGGTATAGCAAGAGCGATAGCACATAAAGAATATAGATTACTCAACACTGGAACGATTACTTCAACTGGTGCCCAAAGTTATACTATTCCCGCAGGAACACAATACCTTGAGATTGAAATGTGGGGAGCCGGCGGTGGTGGTGGCCGAGGAAATGTCTCGACTGGTCGTGGTGGTTCAACACACCAAGCAGCCGGCGGTGGTGGAGGTGGTGCTTATGTTAAACACAAATTTGTCAGCACAAATGTACAAGCAAGCGATACATTAAATTTTACGGTGGCTGCCGGCGGAGCAGGTGATACAAATGCCGGCGGTGGTGGTGTTGACGGCGGTGATACTTCACTCGACACACACAAAAGAAGTTCAAGTACAATCACAACATTCAGTAGTATAACCGCAGGTGGTGCCGAGGGTGGCAGAAGTTCGGGATTTGCAGTCGGGTCCAGTTTTGGAGATGGTGGTGAAGCAACCAACGGAAATATAACAAATACAGACGGCACTGATGGTGGTGCAAGACCAAGTTCAAGTGGTTCAGCAACGGCAGGTGGAGCAGGTGGAGCAGGTGGTAATGGTGGTGCTGGTGGTGCTGGTGGTGCAACAACCTGTTTAACCGCCACCGCAGATGCCGGTGTTTCTCCAGGCGGCGGTGGTGGAGGTGGTTCTAGTAATTGTGCAAAAAACGGTGGTGCTGGTGCAAACGGAAAAGTAATAGTTAGAGCATACGGATAAGGGAGAAATATATGCCACATATGCACAGAAAAGGAGATATTTGTACAGGACACGGATGTTGGCCACCAAGACCAAGCATTCAAGGTTCACCAGATGTTTTTACAAATAATATCAAACAACATAGAATAACTGATGCGTGGGCGGTACACGGGGTTCCGCCCTGCCCACCACACGGTTCTGTTCAATGTGCGGGGTCACCAAATGTTTTTGCTAATACTTTAGCAGTTGCAAGAAAGGGCGATGCTGTTTGTTGTGGTTCTGCTTGTGCAACACACTCACCTAATGTTATTGCTAATGGCCCTTAATTATGTTTATTTTTTATACATATATGGTACTTCAACCACACAATATGGGAATTTATATGGTAGACAATACAGTAAGCGATATTGATATTTTAGGCTCGTGGGTGGAAGTAGGTATGGTAATCGCCGCTGTATTTGCGGGCATTTTGCTTGGATACCAATGCTTAAAGCATTTTTTAAGCAAAAGAAAAAATAAAAAGTCAATGTGGAAAGACCATCCAACTTCTCAAAAGTTTGTAAAACTACACACTAAAGTACACGAACACCTAACAGAACTAAGAGTTCGCGGAGATGCGGGAAGAGCCCAAATAATCCAGTTTCATAATGGTGGGAAGTTTGCTGATGGTTCTTCTATGAAGAGATTTTCACTTACACACGAATCCTGTAGAAGTGGCGTTTCAGAAACCAGACATTCCAGACAAGATGTTATATTGACAATGTTTGGGGAAATGCTTGAGTTTGTGACAGCGAATGATGCTACACCATTATTAACATCACAACTACCAGACTGCCATTTCAAAAGACACCTAGAAACAAACAGTGTAGTATTGATTTCTTTAGTTCCACTTCTGAGTGCGAATGGAATGAGCGTAATTGGTTGCTTATCAATAGAATGGTGTTCTTGGCTAAAAGCAGACGCAGTTATAGAAGAAGATATCATTCCAATCATAACAGAAAAACGAAGATATATTGAGGCTGAGTTGTCTACCCAGACTACATAAGTATATGGCAAGTAAAAAAAGATATTCTGACTTAGACCTAGACTTTCTCACTCATCCAGTGAGCGGGGATATATCATTTAAATATGACGAAGAGGCAGTAAAAAGGTCAGTACGAAATCTCATTTTTCTTACGAAACACGAAAAGCCATTTCATCCAGAAATTAGGTCAGAAATTAGTAAATTGTTGTTCGAGAATTTCACTCCCATTATTGGGTTTGAAATAGAAAGAGAAATCGAAGACATAATAAGGGACTACGAACCAAGAGCAAGAATGGACGAGGTTATTGTTGTTCAAGACGAGGATAATCACACCCTAAATGTAACTCTTAAATTTAGAATAGTAGGTATTCCTGATGAAAGATTTGAACTCAGATTACCTCTAGAGAGGATACGATAATGGCAGACAATTTCAATGCAAAACTTTCAGTCTCGGATTTAGATTTTGATAGTATCAAAACTAATCTAAAGGCGTATCTTTCAACACAAGACCAATTCAAAGACATTAATTTTGAAGGTTCTGGTATCAACATCCTAATGGATTTGCTTGCCTACAACACTCACTACCAAGGGTTCTACACCAATATGGTAGCAAATGAAATGTTTTTAGACAGTGCCATACGAAGAGACTCTGTTGTTTCTCTGGCAAAACACCTCGGTTATACACCAAGGTCAGGAACTGCACCAACGGCAACTGTAGACATTTATAATACAACTGCAAGTGGGACTGATGTCGTAGAGATAGGAACTATAATTAAGGGAACACAGGGAAGTGAATCATTTGACTTTTCTGTGATGTCAACCGTAGGGTATACCCTAGATTCTGACGGACTGAGGGCGGCTCAGAATGTAACAATCAAACAAGGAAAGATTGAAACTCTTTCTTATATCTTTGACGACAGAACCGATTCAAAATATGTAATTCCTGCTGTTGCAGATACATCAACACTTAGTGTTAGAGTTCAGACTTCAACAGAAGATAGTACTGGATATACTGATGCGTGGACTATTGCTAATGATATTAATACCGTTGGTAAAACCGATAAAGCATATCATATTCAAGAAATTGATGCTGGAGAATTTGAAGTATACTTTGGTGATAATATTGTAGGGAAAAAACCAGACAATGGTAATGTTATTATTCTTCAATATGTGAATACAAAAGGACCAGATGCCAACAATGTAGGAAGTGCAGATAAAGAAGGGGCAAGAGTCTTCACTCTATCTGGCACAACTGTAAAGGTATTATCAGCGGCTGCTGGTGGTGCGATTGCTGAAAGCGTAAAGTCCATTAAGTTCTATGCACCAAAAACATATCAAGCACAAGACAGGGCGGTAACCGCAAAAGATTACGAAGCAATATTAATGAGAGACTATGCAGATATTGAATCTGTGTATGTTTGGGGCGGAGAAGATAATGTTCCCCCAGAATACGGAAAGGTATTCATCTCCGTGAAACCACTCAGTGGTCTTAAGATTGACGAAACCAAAAAAGAAGAAATCAAAAAAGATATTCTTAAGACTTCAAATATAGTAACAGTAATTCCAGAAATTGTTGACCCAGATTATCTGTTTCTTCATATTAAGAGTAATGTAGTATTTGATAGAAGTAAGACCGTTCTTGATAAAGAATCTGTATTGCAATTAGTAAGACAATCAGTTATTCATTATATCGATAATGACTTAGAAAAATTCGACAAAGATTTATATTTTTCCAAACTCACAAAACTAATGGATGATTCAAGTGCTTCTATTATAGGTAATGACACGGAAATAACACTAGAAAGAAGATTCGAACCTGCTATTGGAGTAACCTCAAATTACACAGTAGATTTTGGAAATCCAATTCATCATCCACACGACGGACACATACCAGTCATTAGTAGTTCTGCCTTTGCATATAAAGACGACAACAACGAAGTAATCACGGCGTATATGAGTGATGATGGTTCTGGTAATATGGAATTATGGAAAATTGGAGTTAACGGAGAAAGGATTTTAGTTTATTACGGAACAACTTCTATAGGAAAGGTGGATTACGAAAAGGGAATTGTAACTTTAGATAAATTTAGACCCCTTTCATATATTAATAATACCCATATAAAACTAAACATTCCCCTCCAAAATAAAAATGTATTTGCGAGTCGAGCAAGAATTCTTACAATTGACACAATAGACCCAGATGCAATCAAACTCACTATTCGTGATTTGACTGAAAGATAAAAGAGGTAATAGATGAGTTTAGTATTAATACTCAATTCAAATCAAACTGCCTCGGCAGAAACACTTGCTCCGCTAACCACAAAACCAGAAAGTATCATTTCTGTTTCTGCACTGGTAAAGGAACAACTTCCTGATTTTATCAGGCAAGACCACGAAAGACTAACAGAATTTCTTGAAGCATATTATGAGTGGATGGAACAGACGAACGGTACACTCTATAGTACTTTTGTTCTTCAAGACTACTCTGATATTGATACTAGCCTATCAACTTTTATAACTCATTTTAAAAATCAATATATGGAAAAATTTCCTGCAAAATTGGCTTTCGATACAGCAACCAATACTCCTGTAGATGAAAAACGATTAGTAAAAAGAATTAAAGAATTCTACAGAGCAAAGGGAACAGAAAAGGCATACCGTCTTTTGTTTCGAATTTTACACGATACTGTAATTGATACTTTCTATTATCCTAAAACAGATATTCTAAAATCTTCTTCTGGTAAGTGGATAACAGATAATACTTTAAAGATTTCAACTGTCAATGAAAGTTATATTTGGAATACCATCGACAAAACTGCATCACAAGTATTACCAAACGGAGAGTTTGTTGCTTCTGGTATAATAAGAAATGTTAATCAGTATAATACAAAAAATGCTTCAGTTGCAGAAATAATAATTGATGAAATTAATGGTAAGTTCAGAACAGATATATCAGTTACCATTGCAGTTGGTGGAGTAACTGGAGATTTAGTAGAAAATGTATATCCTGTAATACAAACAATTTCACCAATAGTTGGAATTACATCTGACGAACGAGGACAAAAATATAGAGTAGGAGAGAGAGTAACTCTACTTTCTGCATCAACTGGAGGCGAAGGCGCGTTCGGTGAAATTACAGAAATTAATGGGCGAGGCGGAATCGTAGCAGTCGATGTAATTGATTCTGGATTATTATATGATTCGGACGATATAATTACTTTTGATATTGATACTGCAAATGGAACTGGAGCGGGTCTTACTGCTTCTATTGATTCGACATCAATATATCCAGGCTATTATCTTGGAACTGATGGTCAATTAAGCACAAACAAAAAAACATATGATGCTAGATTTTATCAAAACTTTTCATATGAAATAAAAACAGACATCACACTATCATCATACAAAAAACAAATATTAGATTTAATTCATCCAGCAGGTTCGAAGTTATTCAATCAAATGATAATGAAACGATGGGAACCAGTAACTACTAAAAGAAAAACATCAGCAAAAGCATTTGAAATTTCCGTTCTTGGTCATTATACACCATACACATTCAACACAACAGAAAATTTAAGACGCAATTCACGGAGCAAAGATTTGTATCCTTTCGGATATAATCCATCAGCAACTGGGACGGTCGGTCCTCCCGTACCACAAAGTGGACCTATCGTTCACCACGGTGCTTCCGCTTCTGGAAGGACAGCATCTTATTATGGTTTGGTTTACAACGACCTCCCAGGCAGAACAGGACCATCAGACACAGTAGTCGCTGGTCATAACTTTGCATTTGAATTAGCGGGAGGCTCTGTATTAGCGGGAGCAAGTGGAATTACTTGGGATGGTGCTTCTGGTGGGACTGGTCCTTTATACCAAGGCAGTCAAGGAGTCATTCTTGACTTGGGAGGAAACGGACTTTCTGGTGCGTCTGCTTCATATGCTATTCTGGGAACTGCCGCGGCTGCAAACTGGAATCAACAAGGGTCTTATTGGACAATTTATCCACACCCAAATACTAGAGGATTAACAGGAATTGCATCGGGATGTTCATTCTCCCAGGCCGAAGTACACCCGTTCTTCTATATTGATATTAGTGGATGTACTTATGGTATTGAAACTGATTATGAAGATAGTGTTGCGGCTGGTAGTACTTCTTCTAGTATGAGAGACAACAACGCACTAGGACATAGATGGAATAGTCATGAAGTGATTGGACGATGATGCGTAAATTTTCCTATATAAATATATTATCTTGGAGATTATAGATGGCAGCAACAGGCGACAATTCAGCATTTAAAAGTAGTCTTAGAAGAGAACTTGTAGGTTCTTTTATAAGAAATTTTGCTGTTAATTCTACTGACAAATATTTTCTTTTTGTTGGTAAATCAGAAGGTTGGACTGCTGGGCAGACCTATGGACAGCCTACCGACAAAAGAAGCGAAGACGTTGATATTAGAAGAAATATCATTGGAATGAAGCAAATTGATTTCAATAATGCGTTATATATGGCTCCAAAATTCGTATGGACTTTTGGAAACATATATCATCAATGGGATGATACTATTGATTTGACGAACAAAGCATTTTATGTAATGAACTCAGAATACAATGTATACAAATGCATTAGTAATAATTCTAGTGTTGCTTCTACCATCGAACCAAAAGGCGTAAAAACAACAAATGTGATTGAGGGTGGAGATGGGTATCAGTGGAAGTATTTGTTTACTATTCCTGAACCACAACGATACTATATTGATGACGCATTTATTCCTGTACGAAAAGTTAATAGTAGAGGAACAGGAACCCAGTCAAAAAATCAATGGGCAGTCCAGCAAAATGCAAATGATGGTGGAATTGAATTTATCGACCTCACCACCAGAAACGGAAACTATACTTCTGCACTCATTGCTCCATCTGGCTATCCAGGCATTATCACAAGTGCTGATTCGTTAGCAGGTGCAACTGGGGTGTATCTGGCATCTTCTCACGGCTCCGCAGGCGGAATTGGTGATGATGCATTCAATGGTTTAGTTCTGAGAATTACAGATGGAAATGGTGCAGGTCAAAGAAGAGTTATAACTGATTTTACTGCTAGTACTTCTCTTGCAATTTTTGAAACTCCCTTAGATACTGCTGTCCCAAGCGGAAGTAAATATGAAACAACACCCAAAGTAAACATCTACGGTGATGGTGCTTCTGCTGAAGCATTTGCATTACTATATGATTATGATGGTGATGTTCCTCTTAGAAAACAAATCAATGAAATAATAACCACAAATCCTGGCAATGGATATTCTTATGTAAATGTTGTGTTTTCTCCTTCTGCACTCGTCGCCGCAGGAGTGGCAAGCGGGACTGTAGCAGACGCAAGAGCAATTCTTTCTCCATTGGGAGGTCTTGGTGGAAACGCAATACGAGAATTGAATGCAACTGCTATGCTCATAGTAGTAAATATTGACCAATCAGAAGACAATAACTTTTTCTTAGAAAATGAAGTTCGTCAATATGGAATTATAAAGAATCCTATTCTCAATGATACTAACCCACAATACTTAAACAGTAAAGGCAATCCATATAGAATTGCAGGTACAAATGTAAGTGCTGAAACAGCAATAGAAATTGCAAGTACAAGTACTGGAGGATTTTTACCAGAATCACTATTCACAGTTGGCAATTATATAGTCGGTAAGGATTCAAAAGCAACAGGAAAAATCGAAGGTTGGTCATCTGCTCTTGAAGGAAATGTGGGTATTGTGACGGTAAGCAATCTTCAGGGTAATTTTGTGCCTCCAGCACTCGGAAAGACTGGAGAAAATGTTATTGAATTCATTCAAGAAGATAATAACTGGTCTTTCGCATCAGGAACCAATATTGCCTCAGTTTCTGCTTATGAGCAGAATTATGCAAACACTCCACCCTCTTTCAATTGTAATTGGATTTTGGGTGTTACTCAGGCTGGTGGTGGTTTATCAACCAATACATTCCCAATTGATGTAGGAGTCACAGGGGCTTCGGCTGCTGTAGGATGTCTTGCGTGTGTAACTGGAACAGTTTTGGATTGGACATTTAACCTTGCAGGAACTGGTGGAACTATGGTAGTTACCGATGTCAAGGGAAGTTTTGCTACTGGAGATTCTATTGGAAGTTATTCCTCTGCCAGTACAAATGCTGTTATAAATACTGTAACGCCTCCAGAGATTGTGCCTAAAACTGGAGAAATATTGTACGCACAAAATATGAAGCCCATCGAAAAAGACCCCGAACAACGAGAACAGTATCAGATTATTCTGAAATTCTAAAGGTTATATAAATGACACTAGACCGAAGTAATTTTAATATCAATCCCTACTATGATGACTTTGATGAAGCAAAGAAGTTTCTTCAAGTACTGTTCAAGCCTGGTTACTCTGTTCAAGCAAGAGAACTAACACAGGTACAGTCTATTCTCAGTAATCAGATTGGAAGAATGGCAGACCACATCTTTGAGAATGGCGATGTCATTCAGGGTGGTGGTATTACCGAACGAAATGTCGTCTGGTTTAGATTATCAAACGTCGCAGAAACAGATTCGGCTACTACAAGCATCAACAGCCTAATTGGTTATGATTTGTATTATGACCATACAGTTCTTAGTACAAATGCAAACGGGACTGATTCTGAAGAAGGAAGCAACACAAAGGTTGTTGGTAAAGTTGTACACGCACTAGAGTCTACATCTGGCGACCCTTATAAAATTATCTTTGTTGAACTGACAAAGGACAATAAAGATGAGTCGGTCGCATTCCCTCGTAACCAAGGTTCTATTAAATGTAGCAATCCAAACATAGATGTGACGCTCAAAGTTGCAGATTTGCCAGAAGCAACCACTGCCGAAAGTGGTTATTATTCTCGTGGAGAAGCAATCTTAATTAATATTGAAGAAGGACTATTCTATGTTGATGGTTACTTCGTAATGAACGATGCACAAACCATTGCAGTATCTGAAGAAATAAATGACATTCGTTACTTCTTCCCCACAGAAAGAACTGTCTCGGTAGGTTTTTCAATCAATCGAGACATTATATCTGCATCGACTGACAATACACTAAGAGACCCTTCACAGGGTTCTTATAACTACAACGCTCCAGGCGGCGATAGGTTTGCAATCAACCTAAAGATTAAGCAAATTGCATATATCTTTGATGAATTAGGATACAGAACTGACAAAGACACACAGAACTACTTTGAGTGGGCAAGAATAATCAAGGGAGAAACTTTCAAGAAATTGAAGTATCCTGAATATGCTCAACTCGAAGAAACTCTTGCAAGAAGAACTTATGACGAATCTGGTCACTATACCGTTCGTCCATTCAGTTGGGGTCCTGAAGAATATCAAGATGTATGGAACCCAGCCGACACTCAAGACCAAAATGGTGACGAATATTGGAACTACTATGCCGCTGGTATTGAGACAGGTAAAGCCTATGTTAAGGGATATGAATTCGAATTACAAAATACCGAACACTTAGTTAGTCCAAGAGCAAGAACAACCAAAAAAGTTAATGACGCTACAGTCCAAATTGACTTTGGTAACTATGTTCTTGTAGAACACAATATGGATGG
>TARA_R110002096_G_scaffold108936_3_pt1 | contig 10726 bp, 14 predicted proteins | sample TARA_R110002096 | Tara Oceans TARA_R110002096 (sample SAMEA4397295) | marine metagenome | biome: Polar Biome; feature: [DCM] deep chlorophyll maximum layer (ENVO:01000326); material: water (ENVO:00002006), including particulate matter (ENVO:01000060) such as... | depth 35 m
AGTCGGTGAGCGCACAGCCAACGACTACCCCGCCACACACAAGCGCACTCTTGACATTATCAATTACGCAATTCACATCGCGGAGAAGCAACTCGACCCTGAATATGACGGTGAGCGTCTATGGGGTTTACTTGTTTCAGGTGTAGACCTATGGGACCAAGTGTGCATCAACAACATGAGAATCACTGACTTGGGCTTGGCGAAGGATGGCATTGATGCCGCCGACAACCGAGGGTCAGGTAAGGGCGAGCGTGTAGGTCACCAATGGGATTGGGCTATGCGAAAGACTCGATTCCACCAACTCACAGCCGTCTGTCGAAGATTGGTGAAGTTAGGTGTCAGTGTCTTTTGGGAGACACACCTACGTAAGACCAACTATTCCTATGGCGATTCCGAGAAGAATGCTAAGTGGCGTCCTGATTGGGAGAAGGCATCGAACAATTACATCCCTACGATTCTCATCTGTGAGCGCAACGACGAACACGATGAAGATGGTAACGTCGTGCGAAGTGAGTATGTCGTAACCTTTGAGAAGTGCAAAACAAATGCTGAACTACAAGGTCAGCGACGAACGACCTTCATTACGAAGGCCGGAGAAAAACCTGAATGGAGAGGACTACCCGAACTGTACGACGGTTCACTATGATGTTCACATGGGGGGCAAGGACACCTGTTTTTTCGTGCTTGTTTGGGCGGTACCGCCTTGCCCTCCCACCTGTGAATTATTTACGGAGATGATTGAATGACGAAAGTATCTATATCGAAAAAAGACTTGCAGAAGTTCTTGCTATCGTTCGGCAAGGGCTTACCTGATGTGCGCTTGTCTTGTAGCGGCGCACGTATCACAGCCGAAATTGCATACGCTTCGTTCTATCTACGTAAGTCACTCACTGTGATGAAGGAAGGTATCATAGAAGAAGGTACGCTTCACATAGCAGACCTACAGAAGTTACTCAAGTTCATCAAGGCAGCAAAGTCTGACTTCATACAACTCCGACAAACAGCCACAGACAAACCACTACACGCTGTAAGTGGTGGGAACAAACTACAGTTACCGTCAACAAATCTTTTGGAGAGTGTGGCAAAGGTTCCTGTGATTCGTAAATTGCTAAACAAGGGTGTAGAATCTGGTTGGGAAACAATGGGTAGTGTTAAGTTCACGGCGCACGGCACAATAGATGCAACAGACCTTACTGCTCTCGCAGAAATGAGAACGTTGGTATCAAAAGAATCTAATTTCATAATGCGTATGCACACGGGAGAATCCGAGTTCGGTATCGTGGCGGGTAAGGCAGCATCAGGACGATTGTTCACGACGCTTCCTATCACCAACGCCGAGGGTCCGAACGCTACTGTGCAATCACACTTCGGAGAATGGTTGCCGAGTTGTCTTGAGTATCTTGATGAAGTACCTGTTCGTGTTCACATGGGTGACAGCACACTTGCTGTGTTTGAACAGGCTAACACCCTGATGATGGTTGTTGATTTGGCGGAGGATTAATCGTGATTATTGATTGGTATCACGACTACGCATCTGATGATGAGCGTCCTTCTCTCTACCTACGCACACGCGGGGAAGATGGTGTATTGATAGAGCGACACATCCATCCCGAAGACGATGCTTGGCAAGCACCGTTCTGTTGGATAAGTCAGGAACTTCCTGATTGGAAGCGCATTAGTTTACTCAAACGTTTTCCTACAGTATCTATAGACCGTGGTACTACGACCACAGGCTTGGACGGAAAACCACTTTGGAAGATGAATGTCGAGAAGCCCGAAGACTTGTGGGAAATCAAGAACAACTACCCTCAACTCACGTATGAGGCTGACCTACAATACGTAGACCAAGTTCTATTCTCCATGTACCCTGACAAACTCCCTGTGTTCAAACCACGTATTTGGTACTTCGACCTTGAGTGGGACCCTGAAGATGATTTCACTACGGTGATGGCCGTTGATGATACACACGCAGACCACCCCGTGGTATTCGCGTGGAAAGATGACGGTCCAAAGCATGAACAGAAATGGATAGACAGAGAAGATGGTTACGAATTACATTTGTATAGCAACGAACAAGATATGCACGAAGGCTTCCTTGCACTCATGGAGAAATGCGACCCTGATATGTTGGTGGCTCACGCCATCATGTGGGCTGACCTACCTCATCTGATACGACGGTTAGACAGCCCCAACCGACTATCTCCTTTGAACCAAATTGTCAAGCCACCCCGTAATGTAGGTTCATATAAGACAACCCGACAACCTATTCGTGGCAGATTGTGCTTTGACACTTCAGCACCGTGGGGTGACGGTAGTGGTTTTGAGGGTGTGTGGCAGAAGTCAGGCAAGGGGCAGATGCCCTCGCGTAAGTTGGATTGGATAGCACAAGAACTTGGCTTCGGTGGTAAACTAACCAATCGTGTAGAAGGCATGACCGTGTTCAATGGTTGGAATGATTACTTCGATGACTTCGTAGATTACTGTCTTGTGGACACTACACTCTTGCGTAAGTGTGACGAGAAGTTGCACTGTATTGATTTCCATCTTGCACTACAACAGTTGTGTGGTGTAGCATTCTTCAGCACACACAATGTAAGTAGATACTTCCGTGGTCTAATCGCTCGGAGGACAGACCTCAAGGCTCCTTCTTCATTCATACAAGAACGAGAACCACTCAAAGCAGGGTGGGTTAAACCCGCTATACCGGGGCGTCATAAAGGCGTGGCACTGAAAGATTTCGCTTCACTATATCCAAATATCATTCTCTCAAATAATTTCTGTTGGACGACAAAACGTAGCGGTCCCGGTGAAGGGATTCTCGCTCTTGGTAACGGAACCTTTTGGGACCAATCCGAACAAGGTTTGTTACCGTCTGTAGTAGAAGAGATGCTTAAGGTTCGACAAGAATACAAACGTCTGATGAAAGCAGCGGAAACACCAGAAGAGAAACTTGCATACAATATGTTACAGATGGCTACGAAGGTTTCGGTGAATGCCCTGTATGGAATGTGTGGAAGCAAACGTGTGGGTGGTATGTGGTCCGACTATGACATAGCACGTTCGATTACCTACAAAGGAAGAGAGGCTATCTCTATGCTTGTATCTGAATGTGAGAAGTTGGGTTACAAGGCGTTGGCAGGTCACACTGATTCTGTCTACGTAACCGTGCCTGAAGAGAAGGCTCAATGGTTGTCTGAACATCTAACAAACATTTCACATAACGAATTGAAAATGAAATACTTGGATGTAGAATGGGAAGCCTACTTCCCTTATTGGACAACGACAGGTACGAACAAGAACTTCGGTATCAAATCTTACCCACCCGAAGAGGCAGGGCAGATGAAAATCACAGGCTTTGAGGCGAAGGCTGCGAACGCTGCACCTATTACCAAGCAGGTGCAACTTGAGGCATTCAATATCATATCTATAGGAGGGAGTGAACAGGATGTATACGATAAACTGCGACCTACTGTAAAGAAATTACACAAGCACGAAACTGATGTGAAAGATATTACAACTCGCAATCGAATTGCAAAAGCATTCGATGATTATCAACAACCCGGTAATGGAGTACGAGCGGCCTTGTACTACAACACACACACAGGCACAGAACCATTCCGTAAGGGTGAGAGTTCTTCGTGGGTATTCGTTGATGGCGTACCGGAGGGATTACCTGCGACACGGTACATGGCGTATCGCACCACAGATGATTTAGAGAACTATTCTATTGATTGGCACATCACATTAGAGAAGTTAGTATCTGACAAATTAGCGAAAGTTTATGAGATGCTTGAGTGGGATTTGGAAAAGTTGGTCGCACGATTCGTGCCGAAGGATTATTGGTGAATCATATTTAAACCAACAATAGATTAGGAGATGAAAGAGGATGAAATGGTTTGAGAGATTTAGGAAGAAGCCTACGGTTGATGACCGTAGTTACTGCTGCCAATGTGGTGGCAAACAGATGCGACAGACAACGCTTGATGAATGGGACCCACAGGTGTTCCGTCCAGCGTCACAACGTTTGATTAGTGATTACATCCCGACGGATGAGATTACGGAACGTGTGGGTATGAAGAGTGACAAGCGTAGATACAGGGGGAACATTTGATGAATTGCCCTAAGTGTAATTCAACTGTGCATTACTACTTGAGTGCGCTTGATGCGTATCTATGTGTAGAATGTCAGCATCAGTTTAGTGCAAGTGGTGAGGAAGAATGAATGAAAAAGAATACCCTGTAGATGAGGATGGTGTATGTTTGCTTTGCGAAGGAACTTTCATCGTAGCACGTATGGAAGCATACGAAGAAAGCGAAGGTGCTACTGTTGAGTTCCCTGTTTTTTGTGTTTGTGCAGAAGAAGATTGGGCGGCTACACCAGTGAATGAAATTTTGGAAATAAGGGATGATGAATAATGGGAAAAAATATGTCAGCAGGTTGGTGTGCAATACATAGTGAAATACTATACTACGGTGCTAAATGTAGCGAATGTGCTTTTGAAAGAATGGAAGAAAGTTATGGTGAATATCAGGCAGAAAAAGCCGGAGGGCAAATACCTGCTGATATGACCTTTGAAGAATATCAGAACAAAGATTGGACAATAGGTGAGGAAGAATGAACATCAAGAAATGTTTCTGCGGTTGGTTGGGACCCGCTAATGGTTCGTCTGCTTGCCCTGCGTGTCAGCGCCCGTTCACGAACTACAAGTGTGAGGGGTGTGGCGAATGAAGTGTGATTGGTGCGAAGAGTCTGTAGACGAAGGCACAACCATTTGGGTCAATTGGCCTCATAAACCCTTCATAAGCAGATTCTTATGCGTAGATTGTAATCAGATTGTAAAACCTGTAATGCAAGTGAGGTTTGTAGATAAGGGGGATAGCGACATTGATTTGGTATTACCAAAACAAATGCGAGGTGAGAATGAATGAGTAAGAAATTAACAACGAAATACAAATGCCCACACTGTGGTAAGTCATGTGTGTCTGAACACTTCATGCGTTGCATAGGTTGTTACACACCGATTACGATTGCTGAACTGAAGGAGTTGAAGGAGAAATGAGATTCAATCCGAACGGTGACGTACCGCGACCAACGATTGAAGAATACCTTGATGCCACAGGCGACCAAGAGATGCACGATTCATACAAGCAAAGCAGGTATGATTGGAACCCCGCTGTTCATGATGAAGATATTCTTCGCATTAGTAAATCATCACTCGGTACATTTGGATGGTGTAAGAAACAGTATTGGCTTAGGCATTTCGCAAGACTTGATGACTTCGGTAGCGATGATGCAACACGCGGTTTGAATGTCCACGATGCTGTCGAATATTTTTGGGCTAATGTAGAACCTCAACTGAAGGCTATTGATATGGCATTGGCGTCCAACTCAACCGAACAAGCACGCGCGCTCATGCACGACGTGATACCTCTTCCACCACAACCCTTTGAATTTGGTGAAGAAGAACAAATTAGACAGTGGGTAGATTGGCAATTCAATCGTTACACATACACGAAAGGGAAGGGCTGGATTCCAACGAGCGTGGAAGCGAACATACACGCCCGAATGACAATTGACATAGACGGCTTGGGTGTCCCTATACACGTGAGAGGTTTCATTGATACCATCTTTGCAAATGATGACGGTGACGGTTATGCTCTCATGGAATTGAAGACAGGCAAATACAAGGGCAAGAGTAAGCGAACTTCAATGCGTAAGGAAATGCAATTCTATCGCATGATGTTGGAGAACAGCGCGCACTACGAGTATCTACCTATCACACATTGGGGTTGGGAATTTCCCGGCGGTGGTATGAAGGATGGTGACGGTCCAACGATTTACTACGAACCCGTTAAGTCTGCAACACAAACCCCATCGAGTGTAATGAAGTCAGTCCAACGATTGGTTCAGGCACACGTAGACAACGACTTCCCAACACCATCGGATAAGGAAGTGATTCTTTGGGGTACACAGCACGGTCCCGAAGGATTAAAATCTAAATGTGATTGGTGTTCATACACTGAAATATGTCCACGGTTCACAGGCGAAGAGTATGTAATAGAGGGGAAAGTTGAATGAATATTACAAGACTACTGTTGAAGGAAGCACTACAAGTCCATGCGGACAACTACGGACCCGTTGGATGGAACATCACTGTTCGATTCATGCGACTCGGTAAGAAGAAGTTTGAAAGAAAGACTTGGATTCAGACAACACTCGATGAGTTCTACGATTTAGAAGCGGGTGACCCGCTACAACCTGTGCGAAACACTGTGTCCTATACTATCAATCCGCGCTTCATTGATGAAGAGAACATCCAAGATTTGTATCACGAACTACTACAAGATTTGTCTAAGGTGGAGTGATGTATGTCGTTCGTGCCTATCGATTTCCCGCGTGAAGTTCTTGAGATTTCAGGACTCGATGGAAGCCACGGGTTTAGATGGATGGTTAGGACTGAAGAAGAACTACAATCTTATTGGCGTGGTAAGAACGGAAGCGGTAACGTTTACTTCACGGCCTACGGTTATCGTGGTACACAAGCACCGAAGCATCACCGTGTAGATTACAACACACCTATCATCCATCATTTCGTGATGGACTTTGATTGCAAGGATTTCAGAAACAAAGGTGTTGAAGTTCCATTCTCGATTCCACATGAGCAGGTTAAGAACCTACATCGATATTTCTTAGAGATGAAAATACAACATTACATTTGGTTCAGTGGTGGCGGGTTCCATGTTTGGGTGAAGTTGGACAAGACGCACACGCCAAGCAACGGGTCATCCGTTTCAAGAATCAAACACGCAGGTCGAAAACTTCTGAACAAGTGGGATAGTATGTTCAATCTAAGATGCAACGACCCGACGGTTGCGTTTGATATGGCGGGTATGATTCGTATTCCGAACTCATACAATGCGAAGAGAGGTTCATGGATGATTCCCTTACAGACAGATGAATTACTCAAGTTAGATTACAACGGCTTAATGGAACTCGGACAGAAGCCGAGGAAGGGATTCGTACAACACGGGTCCGAACCAATCTCACTCGATGTATCGAGCGCACCTATCATGACTATGGCTGACATAAAGCCTGTCGATATTCCTACTGTATCACTCACAGACATACAGGTTCTCCCGTGTCTCGCACAGGCTGCTATGGGTGGCGGTAACCCACCGCATCGAGCGCGCGTGCATTTCGCATCATACCTTGCTGATAGGTTACGCTTCTTCTTTCCACACCACACCGTGAGTGCTGAAGAGAAGAAGAAACACATTCATCAGATTGCAGAAATTTGTGCGGCACAGGAATGGGTGGACTATGATTTGAACAGGACATACCAACAGGTAGCGAGCATCGTCAAGAAGGGCTACAACCATGCTTCCTGTTCCACACTCTATGCTGAGGGTTACTGCCTCGGTAAGTGCAAGTATTACGATGGGTCGGGTGATGTGGTATGAAGCACACAAGGAGTCAGTGTTGTACCCTTTGTGGTAACGCTCTCGGCTCGGGTGCTGCCAAGCGAATAAGAAGAAAAGGATTCGGTATCTGTTTCAAGTGTAAAGCGGCGGGGCCGAGGGACGAACATAGATGTTCAGCCTTGACTATGAAACAAACCCGTTGCGCCCGATTTAGAATGAGTGATTCAGATGTTTGCATGACGCATAAGAGGGTGAAGAGATGAGTAGTGATTCAACAATATTGAAATACATGAATGGTTTGCATCTATTAGAAATAAACCCTAATACTAATTGGGATGATTATACCCCTTTAAGTCAATTATTACAGTATAAATGGAAAGAAGATGAAAAGTGGTTTGACGATGATAATAAACAACGGAATGGTAAATGGGTTTCTTATCAAAAAAGTACGGTATTCTTAGCAATACTACCTTTGATAAGTAGTAAAGAAGCAACCCAACCTTTCTTAGATTTTGCAGAAAAAGTAATGAGAGATGGAGTAGTGAACGCATGAGTAGAAGACCTGATTTAATTATTGACAGTAACGAACGTGGCCCTCTCTGTGAATCTATAGAACGCAAGGCTGCGAAGATGGGGATGCACGTTGTTCGCAAAACTCTCGTAGTAGGTGATTACTTACTTGGAGGCGCATTGGTTGAAGCCAAGAGTGTTGCAGACCTATTCCAATCATCACATTCCGGTCACCTGTGGAGGCAACTCGACAACATGGATGCGAACTACGAACGCTTCTTCATTGTCATACACGGCAGCATAGACAAGTACGTAGCCATAGCAAAAAAGAATGGTAGACGAGTGACATATTCAAAGATTCAAAATGAACTCACAGGAACAATCGCTCGCATCATGTGCGACTTCGATTGCCAAGTATTCTTCACGCCCAACACAAGTGAAGCCGCACAGTTCATTGTCAAGTTACACGACAAATTACACAAGCCCGCGTCACGACATGGCGCACAAACCTTACGCCGCGTAGCAAGTAATGACCTGCGCGTTGATGTTCTCTTGACGATACCCGGCATCGGTAACGATGTAGCGGAACGTTTGCTTGGAAAATGCGGTAGCATCGAAGAGATGTGCCACAAGGATTCACTCAAACAAATCAAGGGATTAGGTGAGGTATTGAGGAAACGCATCATCGATGTGCTGACTTCAGAAGAAGAGGTGAAGATTGAGAGGAAGACGCGCCGAAATCTGTGAAGTATTTAAAGCAACGTCAAAAAGACGACGTTGGTTTATAGTCATGCCTCACCATGCCTCAAATCGTTTTGAGTCATGTTGATATATCCCTGACCATTCGTGAGGACACAGCCGGTAGTGTGGTTTTGATTTCTTATTTAAACCAACAATAGATTAGGAGATGAGAAAGATGAGTGAAAATGCAGACTACAGCAAATACGAACTGGTACAGAAGTTCCCCATAGTGAAGGCGTACCTTGAACACTTTGAGCGAACATCAATGGACAATTCTATTCCGGGGTTGCTATCGTTCTTCTTCGTGCAAGGTCAGATTGCGGTACAGTATGTTCGATTACCAACGGGTGATTCATATAACGACCCGCGCGTTCACGTGTTTTGGATTCAACCGTCACGGTCAGGTAAATCCATCGCATGGAATTTCGTCGGTGACATTCTAAGTAAGGTGGACATACCACACACGATGTATACCACGGGAACTGATGCAGGTCTTGTGGGTAGTTACGATACAGTGGAATCAGGTGAGGGTAAGGACAAGACCTATGATAAAGTCAAGAAAGAGGGTTTGCTTGCAGGTCGCAAAGCACTCAACTTTGACGAAGGAAGTATCATTCTCAACCCCGGTAAATTCAGTCAGGAAACTGTGTTGTATCTACAAAGCGCGTGTAACCCCGTAGGTACGGAGAACAACAAACTTGTGAAGCATATGAAGGATGGGATGATTGAATGTGAATCTCTTGTGTCTATGTGGATTACGACATACCCGCCGAAGGGTGTAAAGGAATACGTTCTAACACGTGGTATCTTCCAACGTGTGCTTCTGTATTGGGGCGATTGGGATATGGAACAAAGGAAGAAGGTGAGTCAAATGCGCCTATCGACTTTCTTCAAGAAGCCCGATGAAGCAAGTATGAGTAAGCAAGATTTGTATGATTACTTCATTGACCTGAATAAACGTCTACGCGATAGAGTTCTCACATTGACAGAAACATCATTCACGGAATGGGATTCGATGGAACGTGCAAATCAAGAGGAACTGATTCAATCCTGTATGTGGGAAGCGTTCACGGCCGATGAAAATTATGTGGCTGCACTACACGCAGCCGCTGATGACATATACGATTTGGTCGAGAACATGGACCCGTCGTTGTCCGAGGTGGTTGCTTCGTTTACACCCGGTATCGAAAACTATCTCGGTATCTTCTCCTTACATATAGCCATGCTCGATAAGTCGTGGGTAGTCAAGGCCGAGTATGTGGATATGGCACATGAGATTCTGTATGACCTGTTCCGCAATCTGATTACATGGCTTGAGGATGAGGTCGATGTAGGTATGAAAGCATCCGAGAAAGCACATCACAAGGAGGCGTGGCAACAAGCCTACAAAAAGTGTGGTGAATACGAATTGGATGGTAGAGGGCCTGAATGGAGGCGTAAGACTGTTGTTCTCAAAACATACATCGCTATGAAGGGTGTATCGAAAGCGACCGCTGACCGCCATTGGAAGCAGTTTGCGTCCGATATGTTTGCGAACACTCAAGAGGGAAGCACTCGCTACATCCGTATGAAGGGGGCAGTAGCATGACTGACATAATGGCACTTGATATTGAAACGGGTAACTACTCTTACGAGATAGGTGGATGGGATAAGACCGCACTGTTTGAACCAACAGTGGTGGCTACATGGGACGGGACCACGGGTAACGTCTACTGTAACAAGTCGCTCAAGATTGATGCAACCGTCAAGGAACTACACCCGCGCACGTTGGGTGAGGATTTAGCCGCACACATAGCAAAGGGCGGTCGCGTCCTCGGACACAACATCAAGGGCTTCGACCTACCTGTGCTTCGTGATGCGCTCGACTGTTGGACAGCGGGTGACCTACTCGGCAAGGCCGATTCTGTCCTCGATACGAAGAACCTATTCCAAAAATCTGTTTCGCTTATGGGCGGTGTCAAGTGTGACGCTACCCTGAACACGCTCGTCAAGATGACACTCGGCAGCGAGAAATTGATGAACAGCCACGACGCGCCACTCGCATGGCGTAATGA
>TARA_R110002096_G_scaffold173636_2_pt1 | contig 10721 bp, 9 predicted proteins | sample TARA_R110002096 | Tara Oceans TARA_R110002096 (sample SAMEA4397295) | marine metagenome | biome: Polar Biome; feature: [DCM] deep chlorophyll maximum layer (ENVO:01000326); material: water (ENVO:00002006), including particulate matter (ENVO:01000060) such as... | depth 35 m
AGTGATAGCGGTAATTTCATCAATGAAGTTTTTTTGCGACTTTATAAAATTAATATTGCTATGAGCTTGTAGCAGTAAGGTGTTTGAGGTTTTTTTTACTGCTTGATTAAGTTGAGTTATTCGCGTTGATAAATCATGAAATTGTGGAATTATGTCAGCTAATTTTTGGCTGTTAAAATTACCGAGGGCATTGGTAAATTGTGCAAAGGCATTACCAACAAAGCTTGCTTGTTCTGAGGTGGTGATCGACTCTAGCGTATAACAGTCTTCAATGTAGTGTAAAGCGCGCCAATATTGACCTTGTATTTTGACATGGTTTTTATTATTTTGGCTGCGCAGTTGCCAAATAGGTATTAAGGCATAGTTTTTATTGCTAGATTGCGTTAGTAAGTGCTCGCTGATCAAGTCAACATTATCTGTGACTTGCTCTGGTCCGGTAAATACCTGTTGATTTAAGCATTGTAAAACAAAAGTCTTATGCTGAGTTTGTACCAAATAGGTGTGATTAATTAAACCATTGCCGAGCAAGCTTATATTGCACTCTTCTCGTGTATAGCCAAACTGAGCTAACACTAACGCCAGTATATTGTGAGGTAAATTTTGAGTCATTTGATTGTTGTTTACTGTTAAGAGAATGACGGCATTTATCACGCTTACACTGACGGACTCAGATTACTGTCCATCATTATTAGGCAAATGCGGTTGCTATGTTAGGGGATAGTTTAGCAGATAAAAAGTGTTCATTATATTGCTAACAAAATAGCCTCAAGCGCACTCGGTTAAATGATTAAGGTTAGTTTTTTTCAGTTTGCAAAGGTAGCGATATAGTAAAGCGAGCTCCGGTTATTGTTGCGTTTTTATTTACTTGTTTGGTTGTTTTAGCGCTGTTTTTGTTATTGGTTGCTAAGATGTTGCTCGCGTGAATACTGCCATTATGCCAATGAACGACTTTAGCGGATATGGCTAGCCCTAAGCCGAAATGCCCAAGCTCACGAGAGCGATCAACGTCGAGTTTGACAAACGGAGCGAAAATATTTTCGATGTTTTCTCCGGCAATACCTTTACCATCATCTTCAACACTAATATGTAAAAAATTATGCTGACAATAAGCTGAAATGACGACCGTGTTGTTCGCATATTGCATGGCGTTACTGAGTAGGTTTTGAATCGCACGGTAGCACCAATGAAAATCAAGCGACAAGGTTACTTTTTGATTGATAAATGCCGGGCTAGCTTGATAGCTTAATTTAACCTTATGTTGTTCTGCAAGTGATTGAAAATCATCGTTAATTGTATGTAAGAAATGATCAATATCGACAAGCTCATACTTGAGGTGAAAGCCTTGGCGCTCCATACCGGCGTATTCTAAAAAAGCCGTGGTCATGTCTTCCATACGGGTGAGTTCGGTTTCCATTCGCGCGAGATAAAGATCTTTTTTAATAATGTCTTTAGTGTCGATTGCGGCTTCAACACCAAAACGTAAGCACGACATGGGGGTACGAATATCATGTGACATGCTGCGAGCAAGAATTTTATTATCAGCCACTAGTTTTTCAATTTGGCCTGCCATGCGATTAAAACTACTTTCCAATAGGCTGATATATGAGAAACGACTGGCTGGCATGCGAGCATTTAAGTGTCCTTCACCAATACTCGCTGCCGTGTTAGTGAGTAAGTACAGCCGACGAGTTAACGGAAATAGCCACGCAAGAAGAATAATACAAACACCTAAATAGAGTATCGCGGTGAATAAGATATTAATATTTTGATTCTCTAGCTCTATTTCAGGCAGTGTTAGCTGAATAATATAATCAGGATGTTGAGACAATTTTTTTAATAAATAAGGATGAGTTTCTGAGGCTAACAATAAGCCACCTACTTGTGTTAACTGTTTACTGAGTTCACTGGGTAAGGCAATATTTTCACTTTTATCTAACTGTAAGGCTATTTGATAGGCTTGGCTCAACTCTTGGCTAAAAGCGACTAGATCAGTGCTATTAGTGGCAGATAATTGTTGATCAAAGCCTTCAATTAATTGGTGATAGATTGCATATTCGTTTGGTACTTGCTCAGGCTCTTGTTTAGCAACAATTTTGTCGAGCCCCCAAGTAATAATAAAAAGAGAGCCAATAACTGTTAAAATAATACTAATGTATAAACGACGCATAGTTAACTGGTTTGCTCTTCTTTATCACACCAAGCATCAGCAACAAATAGGTAGCCTTTACCCCACACTGTTTTGAATTTCTGCGGCTTTTGCGGGTCGTCATTAAATATTTTACGTAGTGTGGATAACATAACATCAAATCGACGGTCTTGACCGTCATATTCTCTATTTTTCAATGCTTTAAATACGGTATCTCGATCAACAACTTCGCCAGCATGGCGAGCTAAAAAACATAAGAAGGCGAATAAGCTCGTTGATAATTCTATTTCATTTCCTTGGTAGGTAACTCGATTAGATTCGATATTAATGAGCAGTTCACCGTGTTGTATGTCAGAAGAAGTCTCAACTGTAACAGTACTTTGTTTTAACGCGCCAGAAATACGAGCTAATAAAGCACGTGGACGTACCGGCTTGATAACATAGTCGTTTGCACCGGCTTCTAAACCGATGACTTCGTCAAACTCATCAGCGCGTGCTGTTAACATAATGATAGGAATTGGCATTTTTTGTCTGATTTGACGACAAACTTCAATGCCATTTAAACCCGGTAACATCACATCAAGTAATACCAAGTCGGCAGAAAATGTTTCTAAGCAAGGCAATACTTCATCACCACGTGTACAATGCATGACCGTAAAGCCTTGTTCGGTGAGATATTCACGTATCCAATCGCCTAATGTTAGGTCGTCTTCAACTAATAAAATTCGTTGTGATTTATCATTCATAATCATTCTCTTAAAACAAACGCCAGCGACGTTTTCTTGGCGAAGCTTTATGCACCCAACTGACTTCGATATGGGTGTAAGCTATTGTTTGCTCTTGGTCATAGGCAACGAGTTTATATTGTACCGTTTTACTGGATTCAAACTCAAAAGTGGTGGTATTTTGCTGTTGATTATACCAACAGTCTAGCGCTTTGTTTTTCCCAACCTGATAAATACAATAATTACCTTTGACCGGCGCTTGCCAGCGTAATGTTACGGTAGCAAAACATTGTCGTCCTTGCGTGAGTGTGATGCATTTTGTTGGCATGGCCGATAGTCCGCTAACCTTAATTGTCGCTGAGTTCTCTATAGTTGCGGCATTAACAGTCGTACAGGAAAAGTATATGAGTAAGACAATCCCTATGTCCCATTTAGAAGACATATATCACTCCTAACATGATTTGAGTGATATGTTGAGTGTCAACCAATGGACTTTCTATGGTGCTTTTTGAGTAATAACTGTGACTTATACCGCCTGAAAAAGACCATTTTTCAGAAATAGGGTGTTGGGCAAATAGTTCTAATTGTAGGCGATTACCGGCATCGGATTTATGAAAAGGCCGTGCGCTAGTAATCTCATCTGAATTAACACCGTAATAGTAATCCATGACTTTTTCAGAATAATGGGTATAACCGGCATTTAAATAGATATCCCAATTGCGATAAGGTAATACATAGCTATAGAAAATATCGACAATCCAGCCATTGGCATCACTTAATGGTGCTAAGGTGGCAAAATCGACCGAAAATACCGAGTTGCGATGATATCTAGAGTAACGTATGCCAACACCTTCACCCGAAGAGCGTTCTTTAAGATTGCTTAGGGTGGGGATATCTCTATTAGCATTTTCAATAATATCTTTTGGGTTATAACTTGAAATATAGGTTTTGCTGATAATGTCGAATTCCCAATCAGGTGTAACTATCAGCTGATAACCTAACTCTGAGCCTTGCAGTAATCCTGAAGCGCGGCGATGATTGGACTGAATGAAAAAGCCTTTGTAATAGACATCAAGTAATAATGAAGCGCGAACATAATCAAAGGGATCTTCTTGATCTTGGCCTTTGAGTAATGACGGATTATAAATGGCAGATACGTTGGCCATCACTTGCCAACTAAAGGTTTCGTTAAATACCGTTGTTTCATTTTCGGGGATTTTTTCATTGGCGACAGTAAAAAAAGTACTGGTTGATAGCATTATCATTATGAGAACGGTGAAGCACTTAGCTTGCATAATGAAACCTTTGTTGTTTGCGTTTGCCAGTTATCATAATTTTATTCTTGTTATTATTTTGAAGTGTTATGTTAACAAATGTCAGGATATTGCGGCATAGCTAAAGGCCGATAAAGTGTTTAAAAAGTGTAAGCATATTAGTTAATCTTTTAGGTAAGTTATCAAGTGTATGACTGCGCTTAATTCGCATGTTTACGTGCTAAGCGCTTTAAACTATTAATAGTTTTCGATGATTCTGAATAGGCTAAAACAATTTCCCGGGTCAATTGTAAGCCGGTTATTGGTCGAAAAACCACATCACTTTGCTTAATAATTTCACTGTGTGCAGGTAAAAATGCGCAGCCTAATCCCGCATGAACTAAGCCCAATGCATAATCAATGGTGGTGATTTTGGCTCGTACGTCAAGGCTGATGCCTGCTAACGCTAAAGTGTCTTGTAGATGACTCCAAGCACTGCAAGGTGTGCGCTGAATAAAGGGCAGGCCATCAAGCTGCTCCAAGGCGATGCTATCGCTAAATGCCAGTATGTGATCATAAGGTAGAGCTAATAAGTAATCTTCTTGCCACATGTCGATATACTGTTCATTCTCGTTTAATTCATCTTTTAAAATAATACGTGCGTCTACTTTTTCGGTATGTGGCACTAAGGTGAGCTCAACAAAAGGCTTTGCCGCGGTAAAGTCTTTCAGTAATAAGCTCATACGCTCAACACCTAAGCCACGAGTAACGCCCAAATTAAATGGCTGTTTGCTGGTTTTTTCTGAAAAAAAGCTTTTAATTGCACCGGCTTGACCTAGTAGCTGTTTAGCCAATGGGAAAAGTTTCTCACCTTGTTCAGAAGGCGTAACCCCGCGTGCGTGGCGAATAAAAAGCTGAACATTAAGTTGCTGCTCTAATTGTGCTATTGCTGATGAGATTGAAGGTTGAGCAATAAAACAAGCTTTTGCCGCCGCACTGAAGCTTTTAAGTTCATACACTGAAATAAAATAATTGAGTGATTTTAGATCCATAGTTATCTTTATCGGTTCTCCTATAGCTTTAAACTATAGCAGATAAAGGAAAAGAATATTTTAACTTTGGCTGATATTTGCTTATTATTTTGGCACTTTCATTTTCACCAGCTAATAACAGGTAATTTCATGTCTAATTCAAGCAGTGTAAACCGTCCGTCGTTTAAATGGCAAGATCCACTTTTATTTGATTCTTTATTGTCAGAAGAAGAACGCATGATCCGTGATAGCGCTCATCAGTACTGCCAGGAAAAACTCATGCCACGCGTTTTAGAGGCGAATCGTAATGAAGTGTTTGATGTTGAAATTATGCGTGAACTGGGTGAACTAGGCTTATTAGGCGCTACGCTGCCAGAAAAATATGGCTGTGCTGGCGTAAATTACGTTACTTATGGTTTAGTTGCCCGTGAAGTTGAGCGTGTTGATAGTGGTTATCGCAGTGCCATGAGTGTGCAATCATCACTGGTTATGCATCCTATCTATGCTTATGGTAGTGAAGAGCAGCGCATGAAGTATTTACCGAAATTAGCAACCGGTGAATACATTGGTTGTTTTGGCTTAACAGAGCCAAATTCAGGCTCTGATCCTGCAAGTATGTCAACTCACGCTAAGGCTGTTGAAGGAGGTTACCGCATGACAGGTAATAAAATGTGGATCACTAACTCTCCGGTAGCTGATATTTTTGTTGTTTGGGCCAAACTTGATGGCGTTATTCGTGGCTTTGTCCTAGAAAAGGGCATGGCAGGGTTAAGTGCGCCGAAAATTGAAGGTAAGTTCTCATTGCGTGCGTCGATTACCGGTGAAATCGTGATGGATAATGTTTTTGTCCCTGCTGAAAATATTTTACCCAATGTAAAAGGCTTATCAGGACCCTTTGGCTGTTTGAATAAAGCGCGTTATGGCATTGCTTGGGGCGCATTAGGTGCGGCCGAGTTTTGTTGGCATGCTGCTCGCCAATATACCTTAGACCGTGAACAGTTTGGTCGCCCATTAGCGGCAACACAGTTAGTACAGAAGAAACTGGCGGATATGCAAACGGATATTACTACGGGGCTATTTGCTTGTTTACAAGTCGGACGCTTAATGGATGCAGGCGAATTGGCACCAGAAGCGATATCACTGATCAAACGTAACTCATGTGGTAAAGCGTTAGAAATCGCTCGTATTGCTCGTGATATGCATGGCGGTAATGGTATTGCTGATGAATTTCATGTGATTCGCCATATGATGAACCTTGAAGCCGTTAACACTTACGAAGGCACACATGACATTCATGCCTTGATTCTTGGTAGAGCGCAAACGGGCTTGCAAGCCTTCTTCTAAGTTAAATAAAAAAGGCGTTGTAAATACGCCTTTTTTTCTGCCTGTTGGCTAGGTACAAAATGCCTAGCAACGTTATTTTTAACCGCAGTAAAAGTAAAAACACTTCGTGGAGCTATGATGTCTGATCGTAATCAATTGGTGAAAGAAAACTTTATCAATTTTGTCCGTGCCCGTACTTTACCTGAATCATCAATTAACTTAACGCCATCGGATGTTGGCTTATCAGCTACTGATGTTATCGATTTATTTGAAACGCAAGTGATGAGCCGACACCTTGATTTGCAGTCACGTGTGATGCAAAAAAAAGGTCAGAGCTTTTATACCATTGGTAGCTCTGGTCACGAGGGTAATGCCGCTTATGCTAAGGCATTTCGTGCCACGGATATGGCTTTTTTACATTATCGTAGCGGCGCATTTGTTATTCAACGGGGTAAGCAAGTACCAGGGCAAACGTCGTTATATGACATGTTGTTATCATTTGCGGCCTCAAAGGATGATCCTATTTCGGGCGGGCGTCATAAAGTGTTGGGCAGTAAAGCCCTATCGATACCGCCACAAACCAGTACCATAGCCTCACATTTACCCAAAGCAATGGGTGCAGCTTACAGTATTCCGTTAGCGAAACGTTTAGCGCATCAAGGCGAAATTCCGAGTGACGGCGTAATTATTTGTAACTTTGGCGATGCTTCATCAAACCATTCGACGACACAAGGAGCGATAAATAGTACGGCTTGGGCCGCTTATCAGTCGATCCCTATGCCAATTGTTTTTGTTTGTGAAGATAACGGTATTGGTATTTCAACGGCGACACCGACAGGTTGGATCGCGGCTAATTATAAAAATAGAGCCGGTCTAACTTATCTTTATTGTGATGGTTTAAATATTTTAGATACTTATAAAACTGCGAAAGAGGCAGAGCGTATTGCACGTGAAATGCGTAAACCGGTATTTTTGCATGTTCGCACGGTACGTTTATTAGGACATGCGGGCTCTGATGCCGAGTTTGTTTATCGTGAACTGGCTGATATTAGTGCCACAGAATTTCAGGATCCGTTATTACACACAGCGCGTATTATACTAGAAAACAATATTTTAACTTCAGAAGCTTTAATTGAAATTTATCAACATATTGAACAGCGAATTGCGGTTATTGCTGACAATGCTGCCAGTAAAGAAAAACTTACCTCTGCTGATGCGGTTATGGCTAGCATTGTTCCAAACATTAGCAAAGCGCGCAGCTCTATTGTGGTGAGTGAAGAAAAACGGGCAGAAATTTTTAAACATGAAAAGCATAACCTCGCTAAAAAACAGCATTTAGCCAAGCTGATCAATTGGGCGCTGATGGACCTAATGGCTGAGTATCCAAACATAGTCATGTGTGGAGAGGACATTGGCAAAAAAGGTGGTGTGTATAATGTGACCGCGAAATTATGCGAGCGCTTTGGTAAAAACCGAGTAATTAATACTTTATTAGATGAACAAACGATTTTAGGTACCGCTATTGGCTTAACTCATAATGGTTTTTTACCAATACCTGAAATTCAATTTCTGGCTTATGTTCATAATGCGGAAGATCAAATTCGTGGTGAAGCCGCCACATTGCCATTTTTCTCCAATGGTCAGTTTACCAACCCTATGGTGATCCGTATTGCTGGTTTAGCTTATCAAAAGGGTTTTGGTGGTCATTTTCATAATGATAATTCGTTTGCTGTTTTTCGTGATATTCCAGGACTGATTATTGCTTGTCCATCGAATGGTGCTGACGCGGTTGAAATGATGCGAACGAGCGTACGTTTAGCCCAAGAGCAGCAGCGGATGGTGGTTTTTTTAGAGCCTATTGCTTTGTATATGACTAAAGATTTACATCAAGAGGGTGATGGCTTATGGACGTATGAGTATCAACGACCGGCATTGCAAAGTAATAATATGGATTTAGGGGTTAAAGTTGCTGGCTCAGGTAAGCAATTATGTATTTTAACGTATGGTAATGGCAATTATTTATCTCGCCAAGCGCAATATAAATTAGCACAGCAAGGCATTGATGCCCGAGTGGTGGACTTACGTTGGTTAGCACCACTTGATGAACAAGGCATTTTGGCACAAGTGAATGCTTGCGAGCATGTATTGATTGTTGATGAATGCCGTCAAACGGGTTCAATCAGTGAAGCTTTGGTGACCTTAATTCATGAACAAGCTAGCGCAGGGGCAAAAATAAAACGTGTTACTGCCAGTGATAGTTTTATTCCGTTAGGCGCCGCGGCTTATGAAGTGTTGCCGTCGGTCGATAAAATTATTGCTGCTGCAATGGAGGTATGCCAATGAGTTTGTCAAAAAACACACCAGTAAATAATACTAAGCAGCGTGCTGTGGTTATTTGTCCCGGCCGCGGTACTTACAATAAAGAAGAGCTTGGGTATTTACAGCGTTTACATAGTGATAAAACTGAAATAATTTCACTAATTGACGATTACCGGGACCGTCAAGGGCAAGTGAAAGTGTCAGAGCTTGATAACATGGAAAACTATAATATGCGTGTGCACACCGCCGGTGAAAACGCTTCTGCGTTGATCTATGCCTGTGCTTTAGCTGACTACCAAGCCATTAATCAAGATGAATTTGATATTGTTGCAGTGACAGGTAACTCGATGGGCTGGTATATCGCCTTGGCTGTTGCTGAAGCTTTAGCACCAAAGCAGGCCATTGAGTTAATTAATACTATGGGCTCCATGATGACCGACGGCTTAGTCGGTGGTCAGATGATTTATCCTATTATTAATGACGATTGGCAAATTGATAACGAAAAGCAGCAACAAGTCAGGCAATGGTTAGCTCAAGCTAATCAGCAAAGCGGCTGTGAGGTTTATGTCTCGATTAACTTAGGTGGTTATATTGTTTTTGGTGGTAATAAGCTTGGCTTAAAAGCACTAGAAGCATTACTACCTGTGGTGCAAGATAGATACCCAATGAATTTATTTAATCATGCGGCTTTTCATACACCATTGCTAAAAGATATTTCTGAGCAAGCATTGGCTCAACTGTCAGCAGATATGTTCACTACGCCGAAAGTGCCATTAATTGATGGTTTAGGACAAGTATGGCAACCGTATAGCTGTGACACTGAGCAATTATATAACTATACACTTGATACCCAAGTGGTTGCGCCTTACAATTTTTCTAAAGCGATAGAGGTGGCGATTAAAGAGTTTGCGCCTGATAAGTTAATTATTTTAGGTCCTGGCGCAACGCTAGGGGGCGCCGTAGCGCAAAGTTTAATTTCGCATCAATGGTTAAATTTACAAACTAAGGCTGATTTTATTGCTCAACAAAAACAAAATCCATTTATTTTAGCGATGGGATTAACCGAGCAGCGCCGACAAGTTGTTAAATAATGATGAGGGATAAAATAAAAAATGGCTGAATTTTTTTTTATTTTATACAATAGAGCTTAGGTATTTCCGTTTTGAGCTAAATAATGACCACAAGTCGTAAAAAAAATGAAGCAGAATTAATCTTAGCATTTAAAGCGCTATTAAAAGAGCAATGCTATGGTTCACAAAGTCAGTTAGCGAATGCACTTGCCGAGCAAGGCTTTAAAAATATGTCGCAAGCGAAAATATCACGCTTGTTATCGAAACTTGGCGCGGTAAAAATGCGCAATGCAAGTGAGCAGGTGGTGTATATTCTACCTGATGAATTGGCGGTACCTAAGTCAAAGCAAGCGATCCAGTCGGTTGTGATCAGTGTTAAACATAATAATATGCAAATTATCTTGAAAACAGGTATTGGTGGAGCGCCATTGATATCAAGAATGTTAGATAGTTTAGGTGAATCAACAGGTATTCTCGGTACGCTAGCTGGCGATGACACCATTTTTATTGCACCAACGGATGTTAATCGTATTGCTGAGATCACTAAAGATATTAGTTTGTTATTAGGTGTCTCAGTACAAGATTAAATAAATCAGTACTGACATAATCTTGATCATTGAAGGTAAGCGCGTAAAGCTTGCCTTTTTTATGCCTGAGATAAAAGTCTAGTACTTGCACTTTGTTAAAGATAAATACCTTGAGCGCTTAATATGTTTACAGCTAAGAGTGAGTCTGAAAAACAAAGCGTGTTTTACTATAAAAAGGCGCTTCAGGCTGAAGTAGGGTGTTGTTAATATTTGCCCCGGAACGCTGAGTGGCTAAGCGAAGCGGCTCAAAACAAAATGCCCCATGCT
>TARA_R110002096_G_scaffold41216_3_pt1 | contig 10712 bp, 14 predicted proteins | sample TARA_R110002096 | Tara Oceans TARA_R110002096 (sample SAMEA4397295) | marine metagenome | biome: Polar Biome; feature: [DCM] deep chlorophyll maximum layer (ENVO:01000326); material: water (ENVO:00002006), including particulate matter (ENVO:01000060) such as... | depth 35 m
TATATACTGTAATTTATTATCTCCGCATGTAATGTCAAACAGGAAGACACTGTTCTCATTGTTAACATGAACTACCGTCTTACAGTCTCTGTTCAGACGAAGGGATCCTATTACACGTATTAACTCGAAATTGATAGACATAGGATTCGTTATGGCAGAACCACTATAGCTCATCGCGATTGGTTGTTGAAAGCTGTCGACATTTGCTTGCTGTTTATCAGTTAACTCACCATACACCTTAGTATCATCAGTACTTATATACAGCTTATCTGTATCTGTAGTAAACGTGCTAGCCTTTAGTAGCTGCAATATATTATCCTTTTGTAGATAGAATGTAGTGTCGAAGTCTAACTCTTTTATCTTCTGTATATTTACGGTAGGTACTTTTAATATACCATCCTCTAACAAGTGGTACCGGAATTTGAGATCTCCAGAGGTACAAACCACGCAATTCTCCGCGAAGTCTAGGGCTGTACTATCATCTGTGATACACGAAAATAAATTAACAAAGCGTGAAATGTTAGGTACATTTAAAATGACCTTTTCACCTTCTGTAAGAGAAGGGTTTTCTTGTTTGTGCGATAGGTGTAATATTAGTGAATTATCACTATTGGTAGTTAATGCGGAGATCTTGTCGCGGTGTATAGTTATGCATGCCGATTCACTAAGCTTAGTTATCGGTGCCAAGAACTTGCTAACAAACTCCTCTCTACTTGATATATGTACTAACATTTTGTAATTGTTATACTCTTTGGTTTTTTCTGCATCTCAGTAGTAAACACATTTAGTAGCGTGTGTACATTTGAACACATACAATCCACATCATCAGTAACAATCTTATACCTACTAACACTATTAGGGAGATTCAATACCTCATTAATAGTTTTAATGTCCTTCTCTAGCTTTGTAACTTTCCGCTTTAGTGCTGTAGTGGCTTTCTTCTCCCTCTCATATGCTACATGAGGGATATTTACTGTCGGTACTGTAACTGCACCGGTGGCATGTGGGGGTGGTGGACCGGGTCTCGGTACAGGTGGTGGACTAGGTCGTGGGGCTTGTTGTATATGCTGAGCCATCACTGCATCCTTATCTAGCTTCATAGCTGGTGGACCATCACCTACATTATGTTTATCGATATTAGTTAAATCAGTACCGATGACATTAAACAAACGCGCAATGTCCATGGCATCATCCTGCGATACAACACTTGCATCTTCATGTGCGGCCATGGCAGCGTCCATATCGAATGACCCAGGAGGCGGACCGGGAGCTTTTGCTGTATCGTCCATCAGGTTTAGTCGTCTAGGCCGGCAAGTAGCTCTTCGAGCTTATCATCATTATCCGCCGGTTCGGCTTTTGAAGCTTCCTTCTTTGGAAACTCCATAGGCACTTCCTCATCTAGATCTGCGTCCCGCTTCTTTTCAGGTACCGGGGCTTGGGTAGTTGCTGCCGGCACTGCTCCGGCTGTTCTCCCGTCTCCGCAATAGAAGTGCTCATCTAACAGCTTGTTAACATCCTCATCCGACTTTAGGTTAAATACCTCATCTAAGGCATATACCTTCTCCATGACCGCGTCAGCATCTTCCAAATCAGGTACCTTAGATGGTAGTAAAAACTTAGATGTTACGTATGTCGGAAAGTCACCTTGCTTCTCTACCTTTACACGGAAGGAGCAGCCGTTTTCGCTCAAATCAAAAGCGCGGAAGCCGACAGCGGCTTCGTCTTCGTCTTGAATAGAATCCATAATAATCTTATGCAATTGTTTTCCGAATCTCATGATTTTGACCTCTCCATTATTATCCGGGTTGGATGGGTCGTTAACGACGTATACGTTGACTAGCCAGTTTTCTGTACGGCGGATGGTATCAGCTTTTCGCTTCTCCTCCTCTGTACCATTAGCTTTTAATTTAAACTTGGTCTGAGCGATCAGGTCAGTATTTCCGAATGTCTGTGGAGACATGGCGCTAATAAATTGCCCGGTTGCAAAAGACGTGAATGATTGAGTGTAGTAATGAAAAAAGGTCTTTTCAGGATCTTTAATATTTGGTACGAACCTCAAGTCATACTGGTTGTCTGGTGTAAACCGGAGAATATCTGCTCTTGAATTTGTTGCTCCATTGTTAGTATTATTAAGAGCTGTCTTAATACTATCGAACATTGATTGTGTGAATGTACTCATGTATATATTATAGTGTCTGTTTTGTTGGTTTTCAACTGTTATTTTGTTGTGTTAGTTTATACATGCTTATAGCTTTGTATCTTGTGTAAAATTGTAATGGGAAGTTAGTGTACTCCGGGTGGTCGGATCGGACGGCGTCAGTATATAGAACATACGGAGACTTAAAGAAATCATCCATATTGATCTGTCGGTGTTTTTTGAAAAATCGATCTAAACGCTCTAGGGCAATCAGCTGCTCGTCAGATAGATTGTCCCAACGCTTTCTGTACCGGAATGGTCTCCCGGCTTGAGTTTTAGTCACTCTCAACCATGTATTGTATATATTTCGTTGAGACGTATTAGGCGGCTCGGACTCACTCATCCTTCTGTGCTATATAATTTTTAATATACTTGGATTTGTGTAACGAGGGATCTCGTTGAAGAAAGTATTTCATGCAATCATAACTACTATCTAAATCACTCATGCCTTGGAAAAGGTCTAGGATGTTTTCATGCTTTAGTAGTAGTAAAAATATATTAGCTAGGTTAAGTTTTTTGTTGTGTAATATACACATATATGAACAGAAGGTTAAAAACGCTTTATCAACCTCTGCTAAAGATAATCTCTCTACCGGGCATTGATTTTTTATTGTCTGCGTTATACTCATGCTGAGAATGGGGACAGTCTTTTCGTAAACTCTAAAAATTTATCACATATCATACCGCCGGCGGCAGCCTCATGGCCTCCGGATTCGTCGGTGACCATATCCGCTAACTTAACCATACTGAGCTCGACGTCATCACCACGTTTCCGGAAGCTGACCTTTCCGGAGGAAGGATTTACAACTAAAGCGACATCACTATCAGTGGTCTCTGATACAAAATCCGCAAGTTCGTTAATGTATTTGTTACCAATAATACTACTGACCTTGTATGTAGCTTTTTTAGTCTTAATCACACCGGTGAAGATTTCGGACTCCGCTTTCATTTTAGCTAAATCCTTCTCTTTAATAATTAAAGTGTTTTCATGAAACCTATTAAACCCTGTGAATCCGGATGAAAAGTCTCTCTCTAGTTTTTCAACTCGGTTGCCTTGGTAGCTCCAGAACACATCATTTAACTTTTTACTCTCTGCTAATTTTAAAGTGTATGAGTCATAATCATCCACCATATAGATAAAAAGTTTTTGCTCGTTAGTTAACTCAGGTGCCTTATCTTTAAATGTTTTGTATAAAAGCTTACATGTGCTAGTTGTGTCCTCTACCACCATACTAGCCTTTTTAAACTCTACTTCACTCTCAATATTTGATAGGTGGTGATCGACTACAACAACATTATCGCGGTCGATTAATTTTTTAATCCCTTCCTTGCTTACATCTAGGTCGAAAAAATATACTTTCTTATAATCCTCAAACTTATGAGTTTTTAACCAACCGGTGAGCTTTTTCTCTAAATCATTCACTCGACAGACCATATACGGGATATCTGTAAGACCGGTGAGCCAGCTGAACGCGAGATACGACCCAGCTCCATCTAAGTCACAGTCGGTGAATATATAATAATCTTTAGCGGCCATTTATCGTTATTTACTAAATATTAACCGGATAGCAAACCGAGCATATCTTCTGCCTGATCATTCATTATATCATCGCTCACCGCATCAGGGTCCTCAGCAACAGTGAGTGTATTGTAGTCGACTCTCATCACCGTACTACCGAAATTAGGACCAAATCGGTTCTTCATGATACCGAGTCTCATTACACCTAACTCTGCATCCTCCTCCTCTTGCCATAGACTGAAAATCGCGTCCGCGGTGGCTGCTAAACCTATACTCTCACTAACAGTATCCAGACTAGGATTTGCTTCATTGTACCCCTGCCGGTTGAGCTGTGTCGCTGTAACGATAGGACATTCAAATTCGTAGGATAAGGCTCGGAGTTTTTCGGTCGCGTGTTTTACTCTCTCATAAGAATTGTTTCCCATGGTGCTATGTAGTAGATTTACATAGTCTAGGACAATACAATCTAGTTCGATTCCGGAGCTAACAACCTTCTTTATAAACCCCTTTAGGTGATTAGCTGTTATAGTGTTAGGTGGGAATTCTTTGACGAGTAATCTCGCCTTATCGCGGCCTTGCTTGTACGATATTAGCTGAGCTCTTAGATCATCCGCGTTGGCCGCTAACTCACTAATAGGTATAGATGATATGCTAGAAGTTAAACGTTTTGTGTATATCTTTTCCGACATTTCTAATGAAATTAATAGGACAGACTTATTCTGGCTAGCTAAATTGATCGCTAAGTTTCCTAGGACTATAGATTTACCAATATTAGTTTCTCCAGCAAATACGTACAGTGCTCTGCCATCCTCTAGCAACCCACCATCTAACTTCTCGTCCAACCATGGCCAGGTTGTTGGTATAGTTTTGTCTCGTTGAGTCAACTCTTCAATGTGTCTATCTACCTCGTTAAACAAATCGAAACCCTTATCTACACTTAAGGTAATACCGCATGCTTTATCAAACTTATCTAAAACAAGCGACGTGTCAATATGGTCTCGCTCTTTAGCGTAATCCTCTGAGACTGATAACAGAGTTTTCATGACTGCTTTTTCTCTCAAAAACACTTCAGTATTCTCGTACAACTCATCCTCATTTAAGTCTGGGTCTGCGACATCTCTTAAGTACCCAACCACAACTTTAAATTGCTGCTTCAACTCGTCAGTAGTTAGATAACTCTTTATTTCAGACGTTGTGGGTATTTGAGATCGCGTTTGATAAAAATCAGTAATAATATTGATTATGCATGCGATGTTTTTGTCGTCAAAAAAGCGACTTTCTACATGATCGACCACAGACGCTAAATACGTCTCGTCTGTTAACAATTTATATATTATGATCTTCTCATAATAACCATGATCAATTTTTGGCATTATATTTTTTAATAAATTTATCTTGCGAATCTAGAAATATTTTAGATTCTGGCTTTAGTAGTCCTGGTGAATTATGAATGACATTAATGTTAACTGCAACTAATTTATGCTTGTTCTTATTACACTGTAAACAAAAATCTAAATCATAGTGATGAAACGTGAACTGCTCGTCAAACTTAACAGGGTTCTGTTTAAATTTCTTACAATTAATAGCTAGGTAGAGACCATCCATTATAAGACAACGCTTAGGGGTTGGTCCGAATGTAGTTACATATGACATACCATCTTTATATGGATGAGCAACTGCACCGGTTTGGTTCTGCCTTTCTGACATTAAATGCCACAACGCCGGTTTTGCGATCTTGGCTGAGGATGCCCCGGCTAGTCCGACAACAGAGTATCCTTGTTTAAAACAGTTCCGGAGTTTTTCTAGGAACTTTATATCATCAATATATACATCATCATGGACGAAAATAATACCTTCATATATATCTAAATGCTCTTTAGTTATATACTGATTATAAATCTCCGGTAAGCCCTTATTGTTACCGTGGCGAATGATTACCTGATGATGCTCAGTTGTTACCCCGAACTGTACCATGTCGGCTAGACTCTCAGTTAGCGGTACAGTCGATTCCGGAGGGAGTCGTGTTGCTGTAATTATTAAAAAACGCTTCATATTATAAAAAACGGACTGTCTGCCTCAAACTTACCAACGCTTGTTATACCTTCCTTGGTTAGTTGATATATAACGTTTTCATCCGCCGGTACGTAACAGTCATCTACTGAGATTGAGGAGAAGACGCAATTCTCCATATTGCAAAACAACGTACTACCGGAGCGAACCAAATACACGGTTCTAGAGCGGTTGCTATATATCCAGCATGCGAATGTACCTTTTAGCATGCCCATAACCTCTGCTATACAGTATATTTCATCACCTACATACTGCATATCTAACAGCGCGGGGATTATTGAAGAGTCAACCGGGTTGTCATGTTTTGGTAACCACCTATCTTTCAACTCCTCATAATTTTCTAGAATACCATTATGAGCTACTATCCACTCCTCGGACTCGAACGGGTGGGTTGTGTGAGCTGCCCAATCTCTTTGCGCGCTTGTTGGGGCTTGTGTATGGCCTAGGAACATGTTTTTGTTGAATAAATTGCAACGGAAATGCTCTCCGTCAGTAGTATACTCACTACCATCCTTACGGAGATATATCTCATCATCACCTACATATAAACTTCCGCTAGCAAAATTGCCTCGTACTTGATTAGCAGTAAAAAGCCGATCATACGTTGTGAAATCCAAACTTCCGAATATACCACACATATCTATGTTACGATATCAAGATGGTCGGTATACCGGCTCTTGCTAAGAGATCCAATCCTCGATCAGCATGTCGGTAACGTTCACCGTAAACAACTCGATTTATTCCGGATTGAATCATGATTTTCGCGCAGTCAACGCAAGGTGATAATGTTATATATACTGTTGCTCCGTAACTTGACTGAGTAGATTTTGCTAGTTTAGTTATTGCGTTAGACTCTGCATGCAGAACTTCCGTTAACGTTTTACCGTCCTCTCCCTCACATGTATTATCGAACCCGGAAGGTGTTCCGTTATACCCATCACTAATAATCATATTATCCTTAACAATCAAGCAACCCACCTTCATCCTCTGTGCAGGTGATAATTGAGACCAGACTCTAGCTAACTCTAAATAAGTCCGGTCTAGTGTCTCTGTAGATGGCATTACTTAACTGTCGCTCCCCTAGGTGGATTCTTTTTAATATATTTCTCTACTTCAACTCGAACCATGCCGTTTATATGCTCTAGGAAAGATATGCTCACCTGTTTATATTTTTTGTTAGCAGAGGAAGCCAAAGCTCTACCGTAGTTCCACGTCCTTCCGGAGGCATCAACATACTCATCCGACATCGTTTTTTGTGGATGCATCTCGTTAGCTATTACTAGAGCCAGTTTTCGTACTGCTCGCCTATTTATTAGATTGTTCATTGTCATCTGTAAGTTTTAAATTTTTCGGGTCATACACACCTAACCACAGCATGAAGCTGAGAAATAGACTAGCAACACACCACCAGCTAGCGTGTGTAGCAAAGACGAAGGCTATAACCAGATTCACTCCGGATAGTGCTAAACAAAACCAACCTCTAGCATTTAGCATCTGTAACCGGCGGTTACCTATTAGCGGCATGGTACCTCCTTGCACTTGTACCTTTGCCATGGTATAGATATACTATAAGGTACCGGGTCTATGTACCCAGCGTCTATGAACCCTTTAATTCTAGAGCTGCATGCTGTACACTCACCGCATGCCTCCTTCTTACCTTCATAGCAAGTCCATGTGTCACTAAAATATACACCCATATCAATACCTTTCTCTATTATCTCTCTCTTGGATAATGATATCAATGGAGCTTCTATCCGGACTCTACACTTCCGGTTAAGGGCATTTATACTATTAATAGCTTCTAGGAATTCTTTTGAACCATCCCAAAAGCCGGCTTGGCTATCGACAAGAGCGGCACCATGATATACTACCTCAGCACCAACTGATTCCGCGTACGCGGTGCAGATTGATAATAACATCATATTTCGATTAGGTACATAATTAACGGTTTGTGGGTCGCCTAGGACATCTCTTGTTTTAGCTACATCAATATCTGCACAAGTTAGCGAACTAGTAGGTACTATGTCGCTGAAAAATCCTAGACTAATATACTGGTGAGTTGCGCAACTAGTATTTGCAGTCTGTAACCCGGCGCATGCGAGTTCTTTGTCATGTCGCTGACCGTAATTGTAGCTAATTGCATGTACTTCATGACCTTCGGAGTGCGCGATCTTCAAAACTACACTAGAGTCTATGCCTCCACTTATAGGTACAATTGCCTTACTCATAAATATATTATAGTATATCTCTCTAGTATTTCAACTGAAATTGTATAAATATACATATGAACTTGGTTAGACCCACTAATATATCATCACCGATGACAGGCAGTTTATGCCGACCTAAACTTGTAACAACTGAACGAGATCATAAGCTCTATACTGAAGCTCATTGGTATTGCCCGGACACCGGGTGCTTTATACGAAAAGGGCTTATTAAGGTTGTTGATAAGCGTACAGGCGAAGATGTTACCAGCGTCGTTTAGCTGCTATAACTATACACGTCTTTTAGTTTTTCCTCAATTCGAGGTATAATAGTCTTATCCCACAGCTCTACATCTTTTCCCCAGTTCTTGTAGTACCCGAGCTTCTTACCAGGAACACCAGGTTCAGTAGACGCTAGAATATAAGTAGAGCCATTTTGCTCAATAATACCGTGATTTACAGCAAGGTCTTTAAGACCGGAGTATCGATCTAAACCATTTTTATAATTTAAATACATCTCACACTGCAGAAATGGTGGAACGAAGCGATTCTTTACTGTCAACGCTCGAAGAGTTACCCCACTATACTTATTTGCCTCCGGAATTACTTCGTCTGACTCGTCATCCTTGTCATGCTTTTCATCTCTCTTAGCTAGCTGGACTAGGACGCTAGAGAGATACACAGGACCTTTTCCTCCGGATTGATGCTTAACTAGTGTCGGGAACATAGATCCGGGGTCATCATACGTATGGTTACTAAACAATATCGTCACACCGGCTTTCGCGGCTTTGTATGTTAAAATTCTCATCATACTCTTGAGTCCTTTAGCTCGAAGACCCATATCCATTGCAGATTTACCTTTCTCTACATCATCTACCTCTTTTTGACTAGCCAAGTTTCCGAGTGAATCAATAGATATAATAAAGTTACCTTCCTGCTTCGCTTCAATAACACTATCTAGAAATGTGGATATTTGATTCCGGCAAGCTTCTACAGTATGCACCGGAACATATTTTACATTATCTGCATCCAACCCGACACCTTTAGTACTACACTCATCAATTGCGGCTTCAGTGTCAAAAATAACCGGGTACATCCCTTTTCTTTGAGCTTCGGCTAATATTTTATTAATAATAAACGTCTTCCCGGTTTGAGACGGACCAGAGAAACCGGTAATCCGGCCCTTAGGTACACCGCCGTATAAACTTCCGGAGATGATCGAATTTAACACCATACAGCCAGTGTCTATATATTCACTAACAGTTGATAGTGCGCTGGCCGATAAGATTGTCGCGTCAGGGTTTAATTTATCTAAATTTTTAAAAACTGCAGTTAGATCTTTACTCATACATATATTATAATATATACGCTACATATAGCAAGGTCTTGTAATAAAAAAGCCCTCAACATTTCTGAAGAGGGCTTTCACAATCATCTCAGCTAACAATAATCATGGGGCTTTCCCATCTTCATCAAAAATCTTAACTACCTCACCCTCCTCTGTTCCGGTGGCAGTGTCAGTGTCCTTCATCTTCTGAATCAGTTCTTCACGCTCTTCATCTGAGATTTCGAACACTTGCTCGTACTGCTGAGTGACCCGCTCGTCTAACTTTACATTGTACGAGTACGTAATGTTATTGAGGCCAAATTCCCATACGGTTTCTGACTGACTATCTTCTAATAGAAACTCCTTAAACATATATGGGATAAGCTGGACAGAGACCTGCCCATCTTCTTGCATTTGAATATTGACGATGGCCGGGTTCTTGACCTGAATGGTCTTCGCTGTCTTCGAGATGGTACCGATCGTTCGACCAATTACAATTCGTCCGACGTTGTCGACGAATGGGGTCAATTCTGTTAACTTTTTACTGCTCATACAATATATTATACTATGTTTGATGTGAATGCAACTGCTAAAAGCTCAATAACTCAAATAAATCAGTCTGCTTCTGCTTGGATGGCTTGCTTAATCGCCAACCGACAGCGACATAAAAACGGTCAATTATCGAGTATACAATTTTCTCAAACATCATCTCCTTGTTAGGTAAAAAATCTTTTTTGAGTTCTTCAGGTAGATACTGCTTATAACCTAAGGAACTAATACCGAGCTTATTAGGACTGACATAGTAATACCGGACCTTGTCTCCATTTGTTATCAATTCAAATTGACTGCTTATACCTAGCTTCTCTACCAATAGATTATAATAGTAAGCGGCTTTTACATGTATAGGTGTACCTTTACCTACATTATAACCGTTACAGTTTTTCGCGTACTTATCGTATTCCCTGATACCCATTACAAAAGCGATATCTTCAATAGGTAACTGCTTAAACACTTTATATGTCTCCATAAACCGGTCGTTAGTTGTTGCTAAGGACTTGGTATCTAACATAGTCTCAATTATATCCTTTACATGAGGCTTGATTGCTTTCGGCATAGTACTCCGGACGACTTCCACACCTGTATATTTGAATTTATTACACTTAAAGCCTTCGTCATCTAAAACTCTCAAAACATATCTCTTCTTCTGTAAAAATATTCCTACGTCACTCATACACTCTCGCTTAAAAACAAACCGGCAGTCGTTACTATTGAGTTCGGATATACCCCACTTTAAAATCTTCCGATTCAGATGAGCTTCCATTAGCTCAGCTTGTTTATAAGCTTCCGGAGACACTATACCATCTTCCGAGAACTTAACATTTTTTGAGTCTATTA
>TARA_R110002096_G_scaffold7200_2_pt1 | contig 10700 bp, 10 predicted proteins | sample TARA_R110002096 | Tara Oceans TARA_R110002096 (sample SAMEA4397295) | marine metagenome | biome: Polar Biome; feature: [DCM] deep chlorophyll maximum layer (ENVO:01000326); material: water (ENVO:00002006), including particulate matter (ENVO:01000060) such as... | depth 35 m
TTATTACTTTCGGTATGGATTTTCTTTTTTGTTAAATCCACTAACCTATTTGTACTTAATGAAATTACTTTACTATTTTCATCTCTTAAGATTCCTTTTCCTTGTCCACCTGTTATAAAAGAAACATTTTCATATTGGGGTTGAACTAAAATTCCTCCTTTGGCAATTAGACCAGTTGGGTCTATTCCTTGTTTGTTTAAATGTATTCCTAATGCATTAACACCAGCTTGTGCTACAGTAGAAGTAGGTAAATAAATACCATTATTAAATGCAATTGGGCTAGCTTGAGTTTTAACATTAGACCTAGACAACATAAGTTGTTTAGCCGTAAAGAAAATACCATTAGGAGATTTCAGATCAAGAAACATTTTTGTAAGTCTTGATACATCATCTACAGTATTTTTAGCAAGCAAAGTACCTCCCCTTAACAAAAAGTCTGAATAACCTGTGTTATTTAGTCCAAATTTGTCTACACCTATGGATTCAGGAATAGGAGTGGTTATATATGGTTGCCCACTATCTCCTCCTCCTTGCCTATCTCTTCCATATCTTAAAGACTTAAGATTTGTTGTTAAATTTACTAAAGACATTTAAAATAGATTAGTTACCTGTGATATCTTGTGCTAAATTTGGGTCTATTCCATTAGGTAAATTGTTTAAATACTGACCATTATTAAATGTAGTATTAATTGGAAGTGTAACTCCATCAGTTAAAGGGCCAGTTGGTAAACTACCATTATTAACCGAAAGTGGTGTTCCGTTAGATTCAAATTGTGATTTAATTGACATAGTTTTTAATTTTTAAAAGTTATTATTTTGTTATAAATATTATATTAAGGTGAAATCTCATAAGTATTCATTGATACCGCTGTACCCATTTTTTCTGCATCCATAGTAACCGTACCTTGTGTAGAAGCTATTCTACTTAATAAAGAATTCGTTTGCGCTTGTAATTCTTCTAACCTTTTCATTGCCATGGTATTCCCACCACCACTTTGTGCATTAGCTAAAGCTTTTGATGCCCCAGGAGCTGCTACAAGATCATCATTTGGAGAAAGATTAAATAAACCTCCTTCTTTTGTAGATACTTGTGTCATACCACCAGATGGGGAGTCAAGATCCCCTATGGCCTCTCCTTTCCCCATTAAACTTTTACCAAGAGCAAAAGCACCTATACCAGCGGCTATAGCTAGTGCAGCTCCTACAACCGGTATAGTAGCAACAGATTTTGCAGCTTGAATAGCTAAAGTAGAAATCATTTTACCAATACCTAAACCTTTTAACACTATATTCTTTTTTTCTAATACATTTGATATCTTTTGATATGCTTGATATGTTTTATATATAGCGACTGCCGCTATCATATATTCTAGGTTTTGAGAGGCAAAAGTTGCTAACTTTGTCATTTGTTCTACTATAGGTAAAAGATTTTTACCTGCTGCCATAAACATTTCATTTGTTTTTTCAGCAGCTAAAGCCGCTTCTTCTTGTAACGAAGCTTGGGCCAATAAATTATCTAATTGACCCTCAGATTCCATTTTCATAGCTTTCTCTAGTCCAAATTTTTCAATAGCATGGTCTAGCTTCTCTTGTTCTGCTTCTGCTGCTTCTCCTGTTAAACCTTGTAATTGTTCTTGTGTATACAAAGATTGTGCTAATTCTTCTCTACCCATTCCAACAGCCGCTGCTAATGCTTCTTGTTGGAGTCTATTCATTTCTCCAAACTCTGCTGCTGATCCTGCTTGTTTAGCAATTTCTTCTGCAACCGTAGCCATATCATTATTTAAAGCAGCAGTTCTTGCTTTTTCTAAATTAAGGTTTTTACCTAACATTAATTCCGCTTCCATCTCCTTTTCAATAGAAGATTCAAAATCAAGTAAACTATTAGCTATGTTTTCAACTTGACCCATTTCCATACCTAAAGCTTTAGCTGTGGCAACAGCTTTTGCAATTGCTTTTGGGTTTTTACCTAATGATAAAGTTGTAGCTGCTGATACCTTTGATATAGAAGCCATTAACTTCTTTTCATTTAATAGTACTCCATGTTTTAAAGATGCAGATTTAGCTTGAGCTAAGAATTCTCCTGTCATCTGTTTCATATCCTTACCAGTAGCAAAAGATAGTTTACCTATACCCATCATTTCTTCCTGGGTCATTCCTGCTACCTTTTCTAATTGTGAAAAAGTAGCTAGGGTTTTAGCGCTTATAGCAGTTGAAGTACCCATTTCAGCATTAATAGACATTAATGCATGTTTTTGACCTTCATAAGTAACTCCTAACTCTTTAGAACTTAAGGAGGTTTTTAACATTTCTGCAGATAATTTACCTGCTTCTTTTGTACTTATATTTAAACCTTTTGCGATTTTACCAGCAGATTTATCTGCTTCCATCATCCCAGAAAATACTTTTGTTAAAATTGCTAAGGGACCAAAAGAATCCATTAGTTTTCCAACTCCAGCGCTTAACCCCTTAAACCCTGCTTTAACTTTATCTATTCCGGATAAAGCTGATGCGGTACCATCTTTACCTATTGTAACCATACTAGCCGCAGCCTCAGCTGATGCTTTCGCTGCTTCCTCAAACCCACTAGTTAATTGTCCAACTCCAGGGATTGCTTTTGCTATAGCAGATAATGAACTAAATAATTTTACTGAACCTAAATCTGCAAGTTGTTTTGAGGCTGCAACTTGGGAGTCAAGTATTTTAACTCCTTCCTTTTGGTTTATTATTTGATTGGCTATTCCTTTTTGAAGTGATCTAGAATTATCTATTTCTTTTTGTTGGGCCTTAATTTGATCATCAGTTAAATTCTTTTTAGTAGCTGCTAAATCATTTTCTTGAATTTTAATAGCTTTACCTAACTGTTGATTTTCTCTTCTAAGATTATTTAAACCTTTTGAATAGTCTTCTTGTTTTTTTAAGATACCATTAGTATCAGTTAAAGCTTTATTAGTAGTTTTAGCTATATCTACTTGAAATTCTGCTTGTTTATTTAAAGCAGTTAAAGATTTTCTAACGGCATTTTTTAAATCTTTTTCTTGAGATATTAATTTTAATCCCTCACGGATTTCATTATTAATATCCCTAGTTATAAAAAGATTCTCTCTTTGGGCGTCGCCCACCTTTTGTGTTTCTTCTGCTTGTTTTTTTATTTCTTTAGAATCCATATTAAAAGGGTGATTTTGTTATAAATATTAAAAAGAGCAACTATTTATAGCTACTCTTTCCTTTATATGGTTGTGATGCCTTTGTAAATTCGGGGGCATTAACCTTACCATCTTTTCCTATTAAAGTTTTTTCGTTTATAGATTCTGGTGGTTTAGAAGTAGTATGATTAAAATCTCTAATTTCTTTGTAAATATATTTTCTTAGCCAGATTGGTATATTGTATATCGTATTAAGATCATAACCACCATTACCATGGTAAATAATTTGGTGTATATGGTTAAATAAATTTAATCTGGCTTGTTGTGCTCCGTTAGGCGTCAGGCCAAAAAAAGTTTAGCCCCAGAGGAACTTCTACCTCCTCTCCACTGTCTAAAATTATAGACATATCAACATCAGGTTGAGAAATTTTTAAATGTTCACGAAAAGCTCTAGAATCCCTTGCAAGCATATACCCATCAACAAATTCTCTAATAGATTTAGAATCTTCATCCCCGTTAACAGAAACTATTATATGTTTTAATCTAGTAGTTAATTCAGGTACATGATCTTTTTGAATTTTCTTTAAACCTTTTAACTCGGCATCTATTTTAGCATTATCATGACCATCTAATAGTCTGTAAGTAATTTTAGTTTCACTATGAGGTAATGTAAAAGCAAGTTCGTTTTTTCCTTCAATTAATGTAGAAGGATCAAATGGTTTATTTTCTAATTCAGTTAAATCAATATCAATAGTTTCTCCTTTGTGTATGACATTATACTTTTTACCATATCCTAGAATACGTGTTGCTATTAGTAGAGCATTTTTATCTCCTATAAGTAGATCTTTTAGTTTAATTGCTTTATTAATAATGACAGATTCAAGTACTTTATCTAAAACTGTTCCTTTTTGAATATAGGATTGGTTAGTTAAAATATCTTCTTCCTTAGCGGTCATATATTTAATTTCTACTTTACCACTTGATAGTGGGTTGTCTTTAGGATATAATAATCCTCCAGAGGGTAAGTCTACTTCTTCGGTTGGGAATTTAAATTCACTCATAATCTTTATTTAATTAAAACGTTTTTATCGTTGATACATATTAATATAAAAAAAAGCTTGACCAAAACCAAGCAATTTTTAAAAATATGTTTATTTTTTTTTAGAAATTTAACACACAGTAATCTGGTTGGACTGTAAATGTTAATTCTTGTGCGGCATCAGCATCTTCCCATGAATAATCTCCAAATGAAGCATCTGTAATCATTGCTCCTTTTATAATCCATTCAGATACTACATCACCAACAGGACCTAATACATTAAATGTAAGATCTTTTTTATAGAAATCACTGTATCCATCTCTACCTGTTACTGATTCATGATGTAAACGTACCCATTCCATTACGGCTTGTGCCCCTGATGGTGTTATCGGGTCAAATAATGTGAAACTTACGGTATTCCACACTGTTTTACCTTTAACATAACGTTGGACGTTGATGTGGTTAAGTGCTACACTACCTTGCGTTAATGACACGGCCCCTACAGCTTTTACCATATATGATGGAAAACCATCTATATACATAATAAATCTATTCTTTTGCTTTGGCTCGAAGGCGGTGAAAAATATTTCGTTTGGATCTAATATTGCCATTTTATTATCTTATTTTATTATAAATATTGTTAATTTAAATTTATTATGCAAAAGTTGCTCCTGTTGGTAATACATTGAAATCTAATATAATAAATTCAGCTGTTTTAGTTGGTTGGAGGTAAATTTGACCTACCATCTCATTTCTATCAATAACATCTGGTGTATTATTTGTTTCATCCATTACTACTCTAAAGGCATACAATCCTTGTCTTTGTTGTACTGATTCTAAGTATGGGTTTACTTGGGATAAGAAATTATTTCTTGTACCCATAGTGTTTTGTTCAAATACTAAATTATCAGATACTTGTACTATATAAGATTTTAATGCTATTAATAATCTACGTACATTTACTCTATCTAAAGCACTTGCTTTTCTCTGTAAAGTTTTTTGTCCAAATACTACAACTCCACTTTGTGGGAAAGTAGCAATTGGGTTTATATTTGCTTCATATAGTGTATCTCTGTTTCCAGAAGTTAATTTTCTTTCAGCTCTAATTACTTGACCTAATCCACCTCTAGTTAAACCTGCTGGTGCGAACCATGGGTCTGAAGAAGCATCTGTAAAAGCAAATACTCCGGGGATTAATGTTGATGCAGGTGACCAAATTGTTCTTCCTGAATCTGGGTCAACTAATTGTAACCATGGCCAATAAGTTGCTGCATATGAAGTATCGAATGAAGAAGCTCTACCTACTACATTTCCAACAGTAGAACCATATCCTCTTAAATCAATAATTGATAAACAATCTTGACGTGCTTCCGCTGTTGTTACAAGTAAATTAACTTGTGAAGGGTGAAACTCTGAAATTAATCCTGGTGCCGATAATACATTAAACTGGTAATCATCTTTATTAGTTAATAAATTAATAGATGCTGTATAATCTAAAGGACCAATTCCTTGTATGTTATTAGCATCAATACTTTCATTAAATTTAGCAGCTCCACCTGGGAATAAAGAACCAGTAGCATTAGTAAATGAGCCTGAGCTTATTAAAGGTATACTTGCTGTAAATTGTGATTGTGCATTTCCGGCATTATCAAAATAATTAGGGGTTGGATAGTTAACTGCAGATACATAAATGTATTTACTTCTATTAACATACGACCCATTTTGTTGAATGTAGTAATCACTACCATCTTGTTGAACATCACTATAATAACTGTTACCTATTACAGTTTCAATATAATTAGTAGCTAAAGGATCTAAAGATACATTATTAAATGTTTCTAGTATTGATTTTTGTGCATTTGTATCATTTCCTCTACGAACTGCTAAACTAAATACACCAGAACCTGTATTACGTCCTGTAATTTCCCATCTTAAGTTATCTTGTGAACCATTAGCTAAAGCTCCTCCTGTAAGAGTTGAACCTGAACTGTTCATGATAGCTCCTTGTGAAATAGTACTTAATACAAACGGCATACCATTTTCTACGGCTGCTGCTGTTAAAGGTAAGAAAGTTGCATCTGAGGCACCACCAAGTTGAGCTGCTGCAATTGTAACAACATCATTTAATTTATAACCCGTTCCTGGGTTGTTAACTGTTACTGCTGTTATTGTTGATTTTAAATCTACTTGTTGGATTGTAATAACTAAATCACCACCTGTAGCACCAATACTACCATCAGCATTCATATCTGCTTGTGATACTGTTATAGTAGCACCCGCTACATAACCTTCAGATCCAGCATTAGATATTACTGCTCCAGTAATATTAGTTCCGTCTCCTGTTACTACTACAGTTGCACCTGTACCAGCACCTGTTGTTGCTAAAGCAGCTGTTGTTCCAGGACTATTAGCAGTTACTAGACCTCCTGGGAGTGTTAGTGCTGCAGCTGGTAAGAAAGTAGCTAATGTTGCTACTGTATAGTTTACAGTAAGATTTCCACTACCTCCTCCTACGGTTGCAGCTCCTACAAAGTTACCAACAGTTCCCGTTGATGGGTTACTGTTAATTAAAGTAAATAAATTAAATCCTGATTCTAAACCACCAACTTCTACTTCATTATATAGATTTATAGAGTTAGCACTGGTAAAAGAACCAGATGCTACTCTAGTTACTAGTAAAGTTGAACCACCTTGTCTAAAATAATTATTAGCTGCTACTTGGTTTAAGTAGGAATATTGTTGTGAACCACTTGTTACGGATCCTCCAAAAATTGCTAAATATTCGCTGTATGAAGTTACTATTGTTGGAACTTCAACAGGACCTTTAATAGAAGGTCCAATTATTGCTGCACCTACTTCTACTGGGCCTTGAGTAATTTGAGATGAATCATTCTCTCTTGCTAGTACTCCTGGAGATATTAATGTTTCTGCCATGTTATATATTAATTAATATTATATTTTGTTATAAATATTAGAAGCTATTTCAAAAATTTATTCTGGTTTCGTAAATTCTCCAGTTTCTAAATCAATGTTTCCATCTCCATATTTTTCTTGAAGTTCTTTGCCTAATTTGTCTTGTTTTTCTTGAACTTCTTTCACTGAAGAATATAATGGAACTTTTTGTGCTTCTAGTTGTCCTAAAGAAAATATTAATTCATTTCCTTCAGTTTGTAAATCTTTTAACATTTGCAACTCTTTTTCTGATAACTTGATTTTACTCATTTTTTTATGTTTTTATTATTATAGTTATAAATATGTTTAAATTTATTAAAATTATCTAATTCTACCATCACTGTTTGGATTTTGGACATTCGTAGGACTATTTACATTATCTATACTAGATACAACTTCAGAAGTTATTGTAATTTTAGCTTTAGTGTTATATTTTTTGATTGAGTTTAAATCCTTTTGTATAGTATCTGGTATTATATATCCTTTTAAGCTTAAATTAAATAATCCTTTTACTAATCTATCTTTACCAGGAGTTAATTCCGTTGATGTTGTAAAACTATTAACTCTAGCTCTAAATTTAAATCTTTCAGGATTACCCCAATAAGAATCAGAAGCATATTCTATAGCTTCAATTATCTTATTTAATTGTTCCATATAATATGTTTGAATAATACAACTATATTCTAGGTCTACAAAATCGGGAACAGCTATTGCTTGAAATTGTTCTACTGGTTTTCTATTATTTAGTAAATTAAAATTTGAATATGCATTTTTAGAATTAAATCCTTTTCCAATGTTCCCGTATAAATTAGGCATATTAGAATCTAATTTATTATATGTTGATCTATCTTTAGTAATTGTATCTCTTTTGATTACTAATATAGGTAACATCACTGCACCAGAATCATCTCTATAATAACCATCTCTTTGAAAAGATTTCCATCTTTCTGGGCTACCATAAATTACGGGGACTGTTCTTCTTTCATCATTTTGGTATACGAAAGGTTTTATTACATTATTAAAATAAAAAAATACCGCTTCGTCTAAATCTTGAATACCAATTGAAAATTGTTTATCAGTATCCCCTTTTGAACTCATTTTAGTTGACCTATTAAAGTCAATACCAGTTTGTGATTGGTTTGGGTTAGCAGGAGAATTAGGATTTCCTCTATGTTGATCGAAAGCAACCTGTTTAGAAATACTTATTTCTTTTTGGGATTTTGGATATGGTTTAAAGTTTGCCATTTAGAATCTTTCTTTATAAGGTGATATTGCTAATTTATCCCTTGGTATATAATAAGTTTCAAGTATTATAGATAAATTAGTTCCAAAATTTTCTAACCCAGGGTTTAGAGGGTTTGGAGTCCCATTAGAATCGTTATTTGGATATTGTGGGTTTTTACCTACAAAATACTGATTTGTAATTGTTTGTTGTACCCCATAATAATCATTTTGGTATAAAACAACATCTCCAACTTCAGGAACCACATTAGCATCTACTAAGTCATCTCTTAAAAATGCAAACCTAATATTTCTTTGATATTCTATTCCTAAAGAATCTTCAGGATAAAGTTGTGGTTGTCTTAATAATAATACATTAAATAAGAAGGGTCCATCATAATATTTTTCACCTGCGGCTTCACCATACAAATTAACTAGTGTTTCTTCTAATTTATACTTGTATATAGCCGCTTGTTGGGTAACAATATTACCCATTAATTCACGATTAAGATGTCGTACTAAACTAACATCTCGCTGTCGTCCGAACATTGCCATATTATCCTATGTATATTGTATACGGAACTTGTTTTAATTCCGTTTGTTTAAATTCTGCTTCTTGTGCTCTTCTTTCTAATAAAGATTTACGTGATGTTTCATCGAAATATGACCTTAATCTTTCTAATAATGATGTTTTTTCAGCAGTAGCTGCAGCTATTAAATCTGATTGATTTAAAGTAACTTGTGAGTCAGGGATTGGAATAGTACCATATTTACCTCTTACATACCCTAACATTTCTTTTGAAATTGCTAGTGAATATTCAAAAATCCATTGACGACCTACACTATTAATATTTTTATATGTTGGATTAGTATAAGGAGTATTTGATACATTAGATACTTTTGTGGTATCATTAGATACTACAGATGAATCTATTCTATCTTGTCTTTTTATATATTCAAACCATATTTTTCCACTACCCGTTGTTGGAATAGGGAAAATTTTTAATTTATTATTTTGTATTTCAAAGCTATAATTTGATCTACGAATAGTATCACTCATTTCAATTTGCTGAATTATAGCTAAATCATAATTAAGTGGCATCATTAAAAAATTAATGGCAGGACTCATTCCCCCGAATCCAAAACTTTCCATCATATTCATTTGCCCCATTCCCGTTCCTACATAAGGATCATAAAATTTAACAGATGCTGGTGGAGATTCGTAAAATACTTTTTTAACTTCAATACCATATTGTCCTAAACCACCAGGGATATTTTGAGTTAAATCATAAGCTTGTTGGTTAGCTTTCATTTCTACTGAAGAGCTATAATATGTTATATTTCCTCCAGTTCCTGCTTCAGCACCATACATTTCTGTTAACCTAATAATAGGTTCAAAGTTAGAAGCTAGTAAAGCATTATTTAAATTAACAGCAGTGTTTGATCCTTCTAAAGATAATTGATTATCTCTTATTTGATAAGAGTATAATTCATTTCCATAAGTAGTTACTGCTTCTTCAAAAGCAGCATAAAAACTTATATCCTGTAATTCTACGTCAACTAAGGGGTAACCTAATCTTCTAGTAACGAACATAGCTACCTTATCAGCATCTACTCTAAATTCTTCATCGTAATCATAAAATCCAAAAGGTGTATTACCTGGATCGAATGAACTGGAACCTGCCCAAATTGGTATATTTGCCATAATTTATTTATTTTTAAGCTACTGAATTATCTGCTGCTACTAAGTACTCTATTTTATTTTTTGATGAAGATGTATCTACTTGACATTTAACAGTTGTAATATCTCTCCAGCTACCTGATGTTGAGGTAAAATAATCATTTGAAAGAAAGAAATTTTTACCTGTGCCTATTTTAAAATGAGCTTCATCACCATTTGCATTAGAAATAGTTAAAGCTACAGTTGCTGTTCCTTTATTAGTAATTCTTCCATAAGTTAAGGCATTACCATTAAATGTTCCAGAACCAATTTCTCCTATTTCAAATATAGTAGTTTGTCTACTACCTGTTACATACATTTGTCTTTTGTCATAATCTAAAATAGTTAACTCCTTTTCAGTTTCTATAACTACTTCAGGGGTATCTAAACCCGAAATTTTTTCTCTTAAAAAGACATTTAACTTTCCCATAATATATTTTATTTATAAATATGATGCTAGGTTCTATTATTATAAATATTAGAACCTGATGTTGATATTGTTATGCCTTTATTAATGGCTTCTTGATAATATTCTAATAAATCTTCAACTATCTCATTTCGATGGTTTGTAGTTAAAGTAATTGCCTCTAAATTTTTAATTTTTCTAGCAGCAGCATATAAG
>TARA_R110002096_G_scaffold32485_1_pt1 | contig 10691 bp, 9 predicted proteins | sample TARA_R110002096 | Tara Oceans TARA_R110002096 (sample SAMEA4397295) | marine metagenome | biome: Polar Biome; feature: [DCM] deep chlorophyll maximum layer (ENVO:01000326); material: water (ENVO:00002006), including particulate matter (ENVO:01000060) such as... | depth 35 m
GATTGTGGCGGAGTGCGTGACCGTAGAGAATGGCACCAATTTCTGCGGATCCCAAGGGGAGTCCAAGGTGGCCTGAGCTACAGGCGTGGATCGCATCGATGGCGAGGCCTCGTGCCTCGTTGGCAGCTTTTGAAAGGGCTTCTTTATTCAGTTCACTCATAATTCTTTCCCGGTTCCTTACTCTGGGGCGCCCACTTTTGGCGCATTTGGAGGCCTAATCAAGCGGACAATGGAAGCTGTTCCATGAAACAGGAACGAGGCATCTCATGAAAAACACACATGACAGATGCTGGACAGACGCCGATTTCGCTGCAATGTAGCGGCCGACATGGCAGATGACACAAACCAATTTCTTAAGATCGGCTTGCCAAAAGGAAGCCTTTCAGAGCCGACTCTCGATCTTTTTGAGAAGGCCGGGTACAATATTACCGGGGCTTCCCGCTCTTATCGTCCCTCGATTGACGACCCTGAATTGCAGGTGCGGATAATTCGGGCTCAGGAAATCGGCCGCTACGTGGATCATGGTTTTCTTGATTGTGGCATCACTGGAATGGACTGGATTGCCGAAAATGGTGCCGATGTGCATGTGGTGTGCGATTTGCAATACAGCCGGGCCACCTCCAACCCGACTCGCTGGGTCCTCGTGGTTCCAAATGATTCCCCGATTCAATCCGTAAAAGACCTTGAGGGTAAGAGGATTGCAGCTGAGGCGACTGGAATTGTTGAGAAATATTTGGAGAAAAACGGAGTCAAAGCTGAAGTGGAATTCAGCTGGGGTGCCACGGAGGTGAAAGTTCCCGAATTGGTTGATGCGATCGTGGATATTACCGAGACAGGTGCTTCGCTCCGGGCCAACAATCTGCGGATTGTGGACGAGTTGATGCAGAGTTATCCGCAGTTTGTCGCAAAGAAAGAATCTTGGGAGGATCCTTGGAAGCGTGCCAAGATCGAGCGCCTTGCCGTGTTGCTGCAGGGGGCGTTGACCGCCCGCGATATGGTGGGGTTGAAGATGAATCTCCCTGATAACAAGCGGGAAGAAGTCTTGCAAATGCTGCCTTCGTTGCGCAAACCGACTGTTTCCAGACTGACTCAGGATGAATGGGTGGCGATCGAAGTGGTGCTGACGGAGCTTCAAGCACGGGAGTTAATCCCTCAGCTGAAAGAGCTCGGTGCGGAAGGAATCATCGAATACCCCTTGAATAAAGTCATTGGCTGACCGAGGGTCGCGGCCCGCTCAAAGTTGGAGTTGTCTCCGGGGCGGATTAAACATTAAATTTTTTGATTATGGGATCCCTTAAGAAAAAGCGGAAAACCAAAATCAACAAGCACAAGCGACGTAAACGCATGAAGGCTAACCGCCATAAGAAGCGTTTGCGTTACAAGAGCTAATCGTTGATCTTGGACGCATGAAAGCGATGCAGCGTGGTGGCCCTCTATTCGGCACACACCGCTGTTTTGTTTTGTACACGATTCTAGGGTTTTGTTCCTTCTTGGTTCCTTCGGGGTATGCTGAGGTAGGAGACAAACTTGAGGATTTCGCCGAAGTGTACATTGATCAGTATTTCGAACCGGACGAGAGGTTGTTGCTCACCGAGGAAGGAAAGAAAAAGAGTCAGGCCCTTGCCCACTATGCGATGGGACGGACCTTTGAGGCGAAAGGGAGAGTCAATGAAGCCGTGAAGGCTTATGGTAAAGTCCTTGAGAATCAGCCTCATTTAGTTCTTCTGGCCCGCAAAACGGCTTATTTGTTGGCTCGCGATGGCAGCAATGACAAGGCATTGAAATTGCTGGAGCAGAGTCTTAAAAAGAATCCCAACGATGCTTTCGCCTACATCTCTCTGTCGGAATATCTTGCGACTTATCAGGGAAATGACCCCAAGGGGCGGGCTCGGGCGTTTGAAATTATAGAAGCGGCTGTTGATCGTTTTCCTGATGAACCCGCCGTCTACGAGCACATCGTCAGGATGATGCTGGTCGCGAAACGCAAGGATGAAGCCCGTGTCATCGTTGATAGGGCCGCTAAACGGAACAACATCGATTCTGAGTATTGGCTGAGATTGGGAAAAATCGTAGGTAGAACCTGGCCAGTTCGCCCCAATGTGCCGTCTATCGATGCTGAGTTGTTGAATCGAATTTACGGAAAGGCGCGCGAATTCGCGGGCGAAGATTGGGCGACAGTGGAACTGGTGGGCGACTTTTATCACGCCACCCAGCAATTTGTGGAGGCTGTTAGAACCTACAATGAAGTGATCGAGAGTAATCCCGACCACCTTGATACCCGGGAGAAGCTGGCCCGGGTTTATGCGGGTCTCGATGACAGAGAGATGGTTCTCAAGACATTGGAAGAAATTGTCGAAATCGATCCGCGAAATGCGGGGGTTCACAAGCAGATCGCGGGCTTCTATATTGGAATCGAAGATTACGCGTCAGCAGTGCCACACCTTCAGCAGTCGCTCTTAATCAGCAAAGGGGAAGAACGAGAGTACGTAGCGCTTGGCGGTATGATGATTGACGCGAAGCAATACGAAGCGGCGGTGGAGTTTCTCGACGGCGCCGCCTACTTGTTTCCTGAGTCGTCGCAATTGCCCCTGTTTTTGGCGATTTCCTACAGCAGTCTGGAGGACTGGGGAAACGCGGTCACGCAATTTGCGACTTCACTGAAGTTAGGTGAGGCGTCACAGCCGGAAATGTTTGATGAGGTGTTCTATTTTCGCTATGCCGCAGCCTACGAACGGAAAGGCGACCTCAAAGAGGCGGAGGATTTATTTCAGAAAACCATCGAACTGATTTCCAAGAAAGACCCGTCGGAGGAAGATAAAGAGTTCACTGCTACGGTATATAACTACCTGGGATACATGTGGTTGGAGAAAGATATGAATATCGATGAAGCTGGCGAACTGATTCGCACCGCTGCTGATCTCGATCCAGATAGTGGGGCAATTGCGGATAGCTTGGGTTGGTTCTATTTCAAAAAAGAGCGTTACGAAGAAGCGCGGGATGAACTGTTGCGAGCTGAGGAGCTGACCAGCGAGCCTGCGGCTGAAATTTTGGATCATATTGGGCGTGCTTTTCACAAATTGGGGGAAAATGGGAAAGCGGTTGGCTATCTCGAGAGGGCTCTTGAACTGGAGCCTGAGAATACTGAGATTGCAGAGCGACTCGAATATTTCAGGAAAAGCGAGGTCGGCAAGCCTGATCGAGCAGCGAAACCTGGGAATAAGTCTGCTGAACTGCAGAATAAAAGGAAGTCCGCTGAGCCGGTTCTTTCTCAGTAGCCTGCTAAGCGGAGATGCCGACGGAATCTCCTATCGTTTTTCCGCCCATTGCCCAAATTGTTCGCGATTTTGAGTGGCTTCTGAGTTGCCCCCCTCTCCTCTCCAGTTCAAATTCGATTTCAACGGATGTGACTCAACCGCTGCCTGACGAGAAAGCGATTGGTCCGGTCAGAGCTTTTCTGGAGTCCCGGGCTTCTTACCGTGTTGGATACTACGTGGAGTCATTGATTGAAGTCTGGTTGAGGCAGTTCCCAGACGTTGAGCACCTGAAACACGCCGTACAGCTTCAGAATGATAGGCGTACGGTTGGTGAACTAGATTTTCTGTTTCAGAGAGAAGGCGAGCTGAGACATTTGGAGGTAGCGGTGAAGTTCTACCTGTATCTTGGGGACGAAGAGACGGAAGGGAGTCGATTTCCCGGTCCCAATGCCACGGATAACTTTGAGAAAAAGCGGGATAAGATTCTGGGGCAGCAAATTCCGCTGGGGAAAAAGTATTTCCCGGATATCGCGCGTGGCGAAGTCGTCATGAAGGGCATGATCTTTATGCCGCCGGGAGTCACTTCGATTTCTGATCCGCCGGAGGGTTTGAATCCTGATCACCGGGCTGGCATTTGGATCCGGGAATCTGAGATCGGCTGGATCGTCGAAAGCAGTGGTGCTGCGTTCGGCGGCACGCTTGAGAAGCCCTACTGGCTTTCTGGTTTGTCGGCAGAGGGAGAGAGTGTGGGGATGCCGATCAGTGATCTAATCGATCGAATTCGAGAGCATTTCAGTGAAAAAAAGCACCCTCTCCTGCTCAGCCTTGCCGATAGCGATGGCAATGAAGTTCATCGTGTTTTTGTTGTCGCAGACCATTGGCCTCAGGTTGACTGAGATCGATACGGACAATTCGACGCAATGGTGTTTTGACCACGGGCAGGGTTCGGGCATCTTAAGTCCATGCCTGTTTCTCGAATACGATTGTGGTTTTCGGCTGTCACTCTGATGGGATGTCTGGATTCAACTGTGGCGCAGGCGCAGTTGAATCAGGAATCAATCGAGGCTGCTTATCGATATTCGGCATCCCACTCCGGGCGAGCTCTCATCATCAATGAGCGGGGCCGGGTTAACTTCGAACGATATTACAATGGCTTGTCTAAGGGGACGCCTTTGCACATTTATTCGGGCACCAAATCGTTCTTCGCAGTGCTTGCGCTAATTGCTCAGGAAGAAGGGCTGCTCAAATTGGATGAGAGAGTTGCCGACACTATTTCGGAGTGGCGGGATGACTCGAGGAAAAGTCAGATCACGATTCGGGAACTTCTCAATTTCACCTCCGGGCTGGAAACTGGATTTGAAGAAATCTACGGGCGGTCAACTGCTGATAAATTGACGCTGTCATTGAGCCTCGATGCGGTGAGAGACCGAGGTACTTCATTTATCTATGGCCCCGGTCACCTTCAGGTTTTTTGCGAAGTGCTGAGGCGGAAACTCTCATCAAAGGGGGTCAGTTACGAAGAATACTTGAACAAGAAGCTGATTCGCCCACTGGGGATTGATATCACCAAATGGCGGGAAGATTCCCACGGCAATGTGATCCCGTCAGCGGGCATGTACATGACGGGTCGGGATTGGATGTCCTTCGGTGAAATGATCCTGAATGGGGGAAGTTGGAAAGGAAGGCAACTGGTTCGCTCTGACAGCCTGACACAATGCTTTATTGGTACACCGATCAATCCGTCGTTCGGACTTTGTTTCTGGCTTAATGCCCACAATAGCCGCTCCGACGCCTGGGAGGTTGATGTCGAAGAGAGGCTTGAAGAGAAGCCTCTGCCGGAGGACTGGCGGGCCTCTTGTTTGGCGAAAGGCGCACCGTCTGATCTTGTTGTCTCGTTGGGGTCGACGTTCCAGCGTCTTTACGTTGTTCCTTCGATGCAGTTGGTGATGGTCCACCACGGCAGGCCGGGACACGACTTCCGGGATTATGAGTTTCTCAGAATTCTATTCGAAAATGCCAGTATACCGGATGTTGCGAATGACCCTGCGGGCCCGCAACCGCGTGCAACCAAGCCGATTCTAAAGCGTTTGTTCAACCGCCCGGACTAAGAGCTTATACCATTTCGATGGTGAAACTGTGGAATGGCTGAGTCGAACCTTTTCTAGCGCTAGGCGCTGCGAAGGCGCGATGCGGGGCGGCCCCCGCAGGCATCGCAACTGAGCAGGAACAAAGCGATTGGAAAGATTTGGCCAGCGTCCCAACACTTCCGCGAAGCGCTCACTTCCCCCTTAAAAGCCCCTTCATTCCTCCAGTTTCACTGTTGAGGTGGTATTATTGAGCCGAGGCGGGGTCTTCAGTGCCTGACTTTTCTACGTTTGTCTCTGGGGTGATAGCCGGCTCTTCTTCTGCGCGAGATTTTGTAGCCTTTGCAAATGCTTTGGCTTTAACCAGGCGCATCAGGTTTGATTCGCCTTTTCGCCATTTGTATCCGGTGCCGAAATCGAGGGGTTTCTTCTGTTTCTGATAAGCAGATCGGAGGTCGCCCTGATAGTTCTCTGCGAACAGTTCAATTGGTCCGGTGTAGCTCCCGTAGAGATCAGCAAACCAAACATCTGCATCGAAGTATCGAAACGGAATCCCAGAGTCGTCCTGAACAATTTGGTCGCTGTAGTCGAGGAGATGTTGGCGGACCTTAGAGAACCAACTTGAGTGCATCAGAAATGATGCCGCTTTGAGGTAGGCGTTTCCTGTTGGTTGTCCTTCTAACCATTTTTGTAAACCGGATTTAGCGAACCCTCCGTCGGATAAATCGGAGGAAAAGTAGTAGAGAGTTTTCGACTGTTGGAGACGACGTGGTGAGAACTCGATTTTCACCACGTCGGCACCGGATGACTTGGCCCCCTGGCTTGCGAGAGTGCCGTCAGTATTGAGAGAGAGGTATTCGAGGCTTTTCACATACTGTCCTGACCGAGCCAGAAAGATCATCATAATTGGGGTGGTGCCATGGAAGGTGGAGAACTGAAGATCATCCTTCATATCTTTGGTCCGAAAGAAGCTGAAGTTGATGATTTCCCCGAGGGCATTCCTGACTTCAGACAGAGCTCGGCCGGCATTGCCGCCGTTGAGCTGAGAAAGATCAGGGGTTTCGCCAATGGGCTCGAGGCCGCACATAATGTAGGTATTTGCGGTCGGAAACATGTAGAAGGCGTGAATGATGTCAGGCCCGCTGAAGAGGTAGCGAACGGTTGATCCGGTTGTCATATCCGGTTGAAGTGCAGCAGCAGACCAATTGGATATTGGGCGAAGGACCCTTTCTTCATGGCTACTGAATTCACGATCTATCTGCTCAATGTGTGACTGCCAGGATGAAGCTTCAGTGAGGGGGTGATCCACCTGATGTGGAAGATCAAGTCCCGCTAGAAAGGCAATAACATCGTTCAGTTTAGCGATGTCGATGGATTCTTCTGCCTGTGTGTTAGGGTTCAGAAATGCGATGAACGCTGCAAAAATGAAAGTCCGTTTGGTCATATTGAGACTGTTACGCGAATTTGTTGAATTGAGAAGGAAGCAATGGCTGAGGATTTGTGTCGAAATGGTTTCATTTCGCTTCGGGATCAAGGGAGATAATTTTCCCCTTGATACGAATATCGGTGCCAATCAGATCGACTTCCATTCCTTCGAGACGGGTCGCAAGGTTCAGGGGTGGAACTAAGAAGGTTTCACCTCCTCCTAATCTAGGTGCGAGATAGAGGACGATTTCATCTACCAGTCCGAGCTCAAGGGCGTGAGACAGAAGCCGACCTCCCGATTCCAAGAGGACGGCATTGATTCCTTCCGAGGCAAGTTGTTGCAACGACTCGCTAAGCGAAATGCCGAGATGGATTTGGGTGAGATCGGCATGTTCATCGGTAAAAAGATGATGAGTTGAAGGGAGGTCTGAATCTGATGTGAGAACCACTCGCAATGGCTGCGGTCGATTTTTCGCAAAATCTCCCCGTAGGGTGAGTGAAGGATTGTCCTTCCGGAATGTTTCGCCCCCAACGAGCACCGCATCACATTGTTGCCGTAGGCGTTGCACGTCTTCCCGAGAAGCTTGATTTGAGATCCATTGACCGTCTTCCGGTTTGAGTGTTGTTCGTCCGTCCAGAGTCGCGGCTGTTTTGGCAATGACCCAGGGCAGGCCGGTGGTAACGCGTTTAGCAAAGAATCGAATGAGATGATTCGCCTCTTTTTCCATGATTCCAGTGGTCACTTTTATGCCTGCCTCTTTGAGAAGCGGAAATCCACCGCCGGCATGTTCGGGGTTGGGGTCGGTCGCGCCAACCACGACTCTAGACAATCCCGCTTTCTGAATGGCCTCGACACAGGGCGGAGTGCGCCCGTGGGTTGAGCAGGGCTCCAGGGTTACGTAGATCGTGGCACCCACGGTTGAACTTGGTCCTGATGAAGCGTGGGCGTCGGCGATGGCGTTGACTTCGGCATGTGGGCCTCCCGCTTTCTGGTGCCATCCTCTTCCGATAACTTGTCCATCCTTCACCACTACCGCGCCAACCGGAGGATTTGGGCTGGTGAGGCCAAGACCTTTGGCCCCTTCGTCCAGCGCTTGCAGCATGTAGCCACCGTCATCGATTGAGGGTTCTCCCATAGGGGTAATCTAGGAGAGGGTTGATCTCTCGAAAATGAAAATTATTTCGTTTTCCTTCCTGACGAGTATGCGGCGAATGAGATACTTGGTCCCGCTATTGTGCCGCGGCGGGTCGCATTGGATAGTTGGTCATGTATCAAATGATGTTTCGAATTAGTTTTTTTATACTGCTGGCTGCTTCGTTGGGATTTGCTGCGCCCCCTAACGTGATCATTGTTTACACCGATGATCAGGGTTCGGTTGATGCTGGATGTTATGGTTCTGATGATCTCGAGACGCCGAACATGGATAGACTCGCCGCTTCGGGAATCCGGTTCACCCAGATGTTGGCTCCTTCCGGTATTTGTTCTGCTTCTCGCGCCGGATTGATGACTGGTCAGATGCCGGCGAGAGCGGGGGTTCCAGGTAATGTTTCCTCTTCAAAAGGAGAAGAAGGAATGCCGGCTTCCAAAGTGACGATGGCGGAATTGCTGAAATCAAACGGGTATGCAACGGGGCATATTGGTAAGTGGCACCTTGGTTACACGCCGGAAACGATGCCCAATAATCAGGGATTTGATCACTCATTCGGTCACATGGGGGGATGTATTGATAATTATTCTCACTTCTTCTATTGGAATGGTCCGAACCGTCACGACCTCTGGCGAAATGGCGAGGAGATCTGGGAGGACGGTGAGTTTTTTGGTACTTCGATGGTGGACGAATTGAAGGGGTTTATTGATTCAAATAGTGAAGGTCCTTTCTTTGTCTACTGGGCTATCAACTGGCCTCATTATCCACTGCAGGGAACGGCAAAGTGGCGGGAACACTACAAAGATCTGCCTCATCCGCGGAATAAGTATGCGGCTTTTGTGTCTTCGATAGATGATTTACTTGGGGAGTTGTTAGACCATCTCGAGTCCTCCGGGCTCAGGGAGAATACGCTGATTGTATTCCAATCTGATCATGGGCATTCGGTAGAAGAGAGAACTTTTGATGGAGGTGGATCGGCGGGACCGTATCGCGGTCACAAAGGAACGCTGTGGGAGGGAGGCCTTCGGGTGCCTTCGATCGTGAGTTGGCCGAAAGAGATTCCTCAAGGAGAGGTTCGTGATCAATTGGTGACAGGGATTGATTGGTATCCCACGATTGCAGAGATTACCGGCGTAACAGTTCCTGAGTCTCATCCAGTTGATGGGAGGTCTCTCGTCCCCGTGTTGAAAAGCGCGACGGCTTCAAGTCAGCATGAGGGGAATTATTGGAGAATGGGTAACAGTCCTAAGAACGCGAAATGGGTGGTACGTGAGGGTAAGTGGAAACTGCTTGGGAATGCCACAGAGCTTGTGAGGCCTGATGGAATCCCCGAATTGACGAGTGAAGACAAGAAGCTGTTTCTCGTCGATTTGGAAAAGGATCCTGGGGAGTCTCGCAATGTGAGTGATGACAATCCGGAGCTGGTTAAAAGGCTTTTGGAGGTCAGGGATCAATACGAGGCCAGCATTGCTGCAGATCAGTAGGGAGGTTGGCAGGGGGTGTTTTTGATCCCTATATATTTGGAGGTCGAACTTAGTTTCGACCTGTTGCCCTCGTAAATATTTTGGAATATTGTGATTTTTACTGAACAAACCGCCTGCTGAAACGTCCAATAGAGTAATGCAGGACCTTTCAGAAGAGTGGAAAAGCTGGATCGATGAGCATGGTAGTCGGCTTATGTTGTTCGCTCGTCAGCAGACCAGATGCGAGGCTGACGCTGAGGATGTTCTTCAGCTTGCATTGGTAAAAACGTGGAAGACTCACAATGCTGCTCCGAACCGTCAGGTTGTCAGCCTAGCTTATACCAATGTTAAGCGCTGTGCGATTGATCTGGCCCGCAGCACAGATCGGAGAAAGAGACGTGAAGATGAATCTCAGCGTGAAAAGGGCGAATTGGTGACCTGGTTTGAACTGCCGGAAGACGATACGTCCCGTTCTCTACAAGTGGCGCTTTCGAAAATTCCCCGCAAGTTTCGGGAAGTGATCACTCTCAAGATTTGGGGAGATCAAACTTTCGACGAGATTGGTAAAGCACTCGTGATTTCTCCTAACACAGCGGCTTCTCGCTATCGTTATGGGATGGATGCGCTGCGTCGCAGTGTTTCCTTGGAGCGCTTGGAAATCGGTCTGTAGTTCGATTCCGGTTATATGATCGGATCGGGACAGAATTCTCGACGTTCGCATTTGAGGCAATGTTCGCCCATGAAGAGATTGTCGAAGAGTTCCATTAAGGGCTCAACGGTTTCGGGCGATTCCACCATCATGCCACATTCGAAATTCCGGCGTTTGACTGATTTGGCTCCCATGCCAGCGCCAGTGAGATTGGCTGATCCCAGGAAGGCTCTTTTGCCATCTACGATCACACATTTCATGTGATTTCGCGGGCAGAGGACACGTTCGAAACGGTCGGAGTTGATCAATTCGGGGAATCGATCGAAGTCTTTTCGAAAACGCGGGCCTGGTTCCTTGGCGTGGATTAGACGGATCTCCACCCCGTCGCCAACGAGATCTGCGAAGAGTGAGAGAAAGGTATCGAACTTGCGGGCGGTTCTTTGGTAGTGCAAATCCTTGAGATCTGCTGTCGCCACCCAGAGAAACTTTCTGGCGGAAGGGATGAGATCCTTGAACACCGCTTCATGGATTTCTTCGTTAAGGACGAGTCGATCCATGGGCGGTGTCTAAATCAGAAGTCTTCGGTCAAATGTGGATCGCATGACCAAACGCATCACTCGTCGCCTCGTGAATGGCTTCGGCGAGGGTTGGGTGGGCGTGAATGGTTG
>TARA_R110002096_G_scaffold17194_4_pt1 | contig 10679 bp, 13 predicted proteins | sample TARA_R110002096 | Tara Oceans TARA_R110002096 (sample SAMEA4397295) | marine metagenome | biome: Polar Biome; feature: [DCM] deep chlorophyll maximum layer (ENVO:01000326); material: water (ENVO:00002006), including particulate matter (ENVO:01000060) such as... | depth 35 m
CTATCGAACAATTTCAGGCCGGCGGGATAGCCGGCAGCTCCCAGACTGATCCAGTACTCGACCAGCGGCCGCTGCATGGGATTACCGCAGACTTGTGCGCTCAGGCTGGGTTTGTCGCCATAGGCCGCTTGCAGGACATCACCGAGGGCGGATTTTGCGCCCTGAACCGTCGGGACATCGAGATCGCCGAGCAAGCCATCATTATAGTCGATGATGCGATCGCAGGCTGGCGTCCATTGCGGCGAGGATACCAATTGCCGCAACAACACCACAGTCTCATCAATGCTCACGGGTCCGTGGAACGTGGTCAACGCCCATCGCTCCTCGATATTGAATTCAATTGTATGGCGCATGGGCAGGGTCAACTCCTGCCTGAGTCTAGCCCGCGAGCCGCACGGCGCAAGCGAACAGCGCTTCGATGCGCACCGCGACTTCACGCCGCCCTCGCCAAGCGCGGCGCCGCCCTCTAAACAGCTGCGAATATGTTTGCGACCCTCGCCTCCTTCGCGCGATTGCTGCGCGCCCTGCTGACGCTGGTGCGCCACGACGCCATTCTCCCTGCCGAGTATCAGGGACTGTATCCGGCGCCGGCCCGCCTGGCCGGCCGGATCGCGCGTCTGTTTGCCCGACGCGACAATGCCGACAATCCCGGCGAGCGGCTGGCGCGGGCGCTCGAACGGCTCGGCCCGTCCTACGTCAAGTTTGGCCAGATCCTCGCCACACGCGGCGATGTGATCGGTGAGCGCTTCGCCCGGGGCTTGTCGCGCCTGCAGGATCGCATGCCGGCCTTCGACGATGCCGAAGCGCGCGCGATTATCGCTGCCGAACTGGGCGCACCGGTCGCAACCCTGTTCGCGAGCTTCGGTCCGGCCATCGCCGCTGCCTCGATCGCACAGGTCCACCGCGCCACGACGCATGACGGCGCGGACGTCGCGGTGAAGGTATTGCGGCCCGATATAGAGCACCGCATTGCCCGCGATATCCGCGCCCTGTCGCTTGGCGCCGCGCTTGCGGAAATGCTGGCCCCGGCCAGCCGCCGGCTGGAGCCGCGCAAATTTGTCGCCACAGTGGCGCGCTCGCTGAGCTTCGAAACCGATTTGCGGCTCGAAGCCGCCTCGGCTTCGGAATTGTCCGAGGCCGCCATGGCGGTCGAGCATTATCGCATCCCCGATGTCGAGTGGACCTTGTCCTCCAAACGCATCCTGACCACGCGCTGGGTCGAAGGTGCACCGCTCAGCGACCTGGCTCAGGTCGACGCGCTTGGCCTCGACCGCGCCGCACTGGCCACGACCCTGACCCGGGCCTTTCTTGGAACCGCGCTCGAGCGCGGCGTATTTCACGCCGACATGCATGCGGGCAATCTCTTCGCCAGCGCCTCCGGCGATATCTGGGCCGTGGACTTCGGCATTATGGGCCGCATCGGCCGCCCCGAGCGCCGCTTCCTCGCCCTGATCCTGCACGGTTTCCTGACTCGCGATTACACAGCGGCTGCACGGGCGCACTTCGCCGCCGGATACGTGCCGGACCAGCATGCCGTTGCCGATTTTGCCAGCGCATTGCGCGCCGTCGGCGAACCGATCTTCGGCAAGCGCGCCGACGAAGTCCCGATGTCGCGCGTGCTGATGCAATTATTCGAGATCACCGATCTGTTCGACATGCGGCTACGCCCCGAGCTCGTGATGCTGCAGAAGACCATGGTCCAGTGTGAGGGCGTCGCGCGCGCGCTCGATCCGCAACACAATATGTGGGCCGCAGCCGCGCCGGTGGTCGAGGTCTGGATGAAGCGCGAACTGGGCCCGGAAGGACGCATCCGCGATCTGGGCGAGGACTTGTCGCGACTGCATGAAGCGATGCGCCAATTGCCCGGCGCGATTGAAGACTGGACCGAGATCGGTGCCAGGCTGAAAACCGGCGAGCTGCGTCTGACGCCAGCCACGAATCCACACCCCTGGGGGCTGATCCTCGCCTGGCTCGGTGCGGGCGCCCTGGCCGGGGCTGCGCTGGTGGGCATCCTTAGCTAAAATCGACTCGGCGATGAAAACCGTCCGGTAATAAAGTTGTGCTTTAGTAAGGGCATGACAATAGGAACGCCAACAGCCGAGGAACAATTTGCGCTCCAGCGCGAGTTCTTCCGTATCGACGATGCAACAACCAACCGGATGCGCAAGCTCAAGCCACGTCTGATGGCTTATGCGGGTGTTGTCCTGGACATGATGTTTGACCATCTGAGCTCAAATCCCGAGGTCGGTGACTATTTCGAGGATTCCGAAAACCTTCGCTATCTCCTCGATGGCATGCTGGCCCATTGCGATCTGGTTTGCTCGATGCGGTTCGACGCCCGCTATTATGAGGCCGTCGACCAGATGGGTCTGCGCCACAGCAAGCTCAACTACCCCTCCCATGCCTACACCTCGGCCTATGCCAATCTGCTCGATGGCATCACGCAATTGGGATTGATGGATTCGAAGCCGCTGAATGGCCAGGATCTCTCGGCTGTGACCCGGGTGTGCATTTACGACATGGAATTGACGATCGCCGCGTTTTTCCGGCATCAGCTGGACAAGCAGGCAGCCCTGCACGCTGACACCGAAAAAGTGCGCTCGCTTCTGACCCAGGACCGGCTCGCGAGCTGAGGACGGGCCGGATAGCAGGGCGCGCCTGAGCCCGGCCCGACAAGGGGCTTGGGGTTTTCCTCCGGAACGGCTAGTTACGATCAGGAAGCTTTGGGAGCTCGGTCGTGCCGGACAAGCGGGTCTTACTCATCATTGGTGGCGGTATTGCCGCCTATAAAAGTCTCGAGCTGATCCGGGAATTGCACCGGCGTGGCACGGCGTGCCGCTGCATCCTCACCGCCGCCGGCGCGCAATTCGTGACCGCCCTGAGCGTGTCATCGCTCTCGGGTGAGAAAGTCTTCAGCGAGCTTTTCAATCTCACCGACGAAGCCGAGATGGGGCATATCCAGCTCTCGCGCTCGGCCGACCTGGTGGTCGTCGCTCCGGCAACCGCCGATCTGATGGCCAAGGCCGCGCAAGGTCTGGCCAATGACCTCGCCACCACGACGCTGCTGGCGACCGACAAGCCGGTCCTGATGGCGCCAGCGATGAATGTGCGGATGTGGCAGCACAAGGCCACCCAGCGCAATCTGGCGACGCTGAAGCAGGACGGCGTGCATTTCGTCGGCCCCGATGATGGCGAGATGGCTTGCGGCGAGTTTGGCCCGGGCCGGATGGCAGAGCCAATCGCCATCGCTGATGCAATCGAGGGCTTGCTGCATGTCTGAGCCGCTCTCCGGCCGGCATATCCTCATCACCGCCGGCCCGACCCGCGAACCGATCGACCCGGTCCGCTTTTTATCCAACCACTCCTCGGGCAAGCAGGGCTATGCGATCGCTGCGGCCTGCGCGGCACTTGGCGCACGCGTGACACTCGTCTCCGGCCCGACTTCGCTGCCCGACCCGGAAGGCATCACCGTAGTGCGGATTGAAACCGCACTGGAAATGCTCGCCGCCGTCGAGACAGGCTTGCCAGCCGATGTCTTCATCGCCGTCGCCGCCGTCGCCGACTGGCGCCCGGCTGCGCCCTCCGACACCAAGATCAAGGCCGACAAGTCGAGCTTTGCCGCCCTGCCGCTGGTCGAAAACCCTGATATCCTCAAAACCATCAGCCATCTCGCTAGCGGACGGCCCGGCCTGGTGGTCGGCTTTGCCGCCGAGACCCAGGATGTCGAGGCCCTCGCTACCGCCAAGCGCGTGCGCAAGGGCTGTGACTGGATCGTCGCCAATGATGTCTCGGGCGATGTGATGGGCGGGGCCGAGAATGCTGTCACCCTGGTCACCGCCGGGGGGAGCGAGCACTGGCAACGTGCACCCAAGGGCGAGATCGCAGCCCGGCTGGCATCCCGCATCGCCGAAGCCCTCTAGTTTTCCCCAGACGGCCTGCCGTCAGCACTGGCCAGCCCGTCGCTGCCGGGCTTCAATCACCCTTTCTGCCACTGCGCCGGACCCGTTCGATGAAAACCATCCACGTTCAGATCAAACCGCTGCCGCATTATGAGGGCCTCGCCCTGCCGGCCTATGAGACACCGCAATCGGCCGGAATGGACTTGCGTGCGGCGGTTCCGGCTGACGAGCCGATCATCATTCCGCATGGCGAGTGGCGGCTGGTGCCTGTCGGCATCTCCATCGCCCTGCCGCAAGGCTATGAGGCCCAGGTTCGACCTCGCTCGGGACTGGCGGCCAAGAAAGGGATTTCCTGCGTCAATTCTCCCGGCACGGTCGATTCCGACTATCGCGGCGAGATCCGGGTCAATCTGATCAATCACGGCCCCGAAGACTTCGTCATCAATCGCGGTGACCGCATTGCTCAAATGGTCATTGCACCAGTGATGCAGGCGCTCTGGCTGGTCGCTGACGAGCTCAATGAAACCGAGCGCGGCGCGGGTGGTTTCGGCTCGACCGGCGTCTGACGGGGTCGGCCGGCACGGCATTATTACTGACAGCGGCCGCGCTACCGATTAAACCTGAAGGCCAAGCCATTCAGGGAAATTTCAATGACCGACACACCGGGCCGCGGCCGCGTCTATGCCTCCATCGCTGACACGGTCGGCAATACGCCGCTGGTCGAATTGTCCCGGCTGGGCAAGGCGCAAGGCGCCAAGGCGCGCATCCTGGCCAAGCTGGAATTCTTCAACCCGCTCTCCAGCGTCAAGGACCGGATCGGCGTCGCGATGATCGATGCGCTCGAAGCCGCCGGCAAGCTGGGCGCGGGCAGCGTCATGATTGAGCCGACCTCGGGCAATACCGGCATCGGCCTCGCCTTCGTCGCGGCGGCACGCGGCCACCGGCTGATCCTGACCATGCCGGAGAGCATGTCGCTCGAGCGGCGCAAACTGCTGACCTATCTTGGCGCCGACCTCGTGCTGACCGATCCCGCCAAGGGCATGAATGGCGCCATCGCCAAGGCCCAGGAACTGGTCGACGCAACGCCCGGCGCCGTGATGCCGCGGCAATTCTCCAATCCGGCCAATCCGGAGATTCACCGCAAAACCACAGCGCTGGAAATCTGGAATGACACAGCGGGCGAAGTTGATGTCTTCATCGCCGGCGTCGGCACCGGCGGCACGTTGACCGGTGTGGCTTCGGTACTGAAAGCGAAGAAACCTGGCGTCCACATCATCGCGGTCGAACCCACCGACAGCCCGGTCATCTCCGGCGGCAAGCCGGGCCCGCACAAGATCCAGGGCATTGGCGCCGGCTTCATCCCGGACAATCTCGATGTGAGCCTGATCGACGAAACCGTCCAGGTCTCCAATGACCAGGCCTTTTCCATGGCCCGTGAACTCGCCCGCACCGAGGGCGTGCCCGGCGGCATCTCCTCGGGCGCTGCCGTGGCTGCGGCGCTGGAGGTCGCCAAACGCGCCGACATGGCCGGCAAGACAATTGTGGTGATCCTGGCGAGTTCAGCCGAGCGCTATCTGTCGACAGCACTGTTCGAGGGCTGAACTCTACGGTCTCGCGCTAGCTAGCGGGAGGAAGAGGACACACGGCGAGACGTCTGAAGGGCCTCGCCTCCAAATAAGATTTTGGAAAATGTGGGGTGCCACGGCCATCCGTCTGGATATATGGGGTCTAGGCTCAACGAGATAATTCCCTCGCCGTCCCACGGTACGGTGCTATCAACACTGAATCCAGGCACGCTCTCTAGTGGCGAATCCTGAGTTACGATGAAGCCGAGCGGATAGAAACTGAGCACCTGGCAGACGACTGCATCATCGTTCGAGAGAATTGCGGAATCGCGGATCACCGTCGTCGTGTCGAACACGTGGATCCAAGTGTGAAAGTATAAGTTGCTTGGTAGGGCCTTGGTTGGATCGAGGAGAAATTGCTTCGCCAACCCGTCGAATGCTGAACCTGGCCCCGGCATTTGCGCGGCGACTAGGTGACCCACCACAGCTCGGGCGATCGCGCCTGGCTGGCACTCGATAGCGATCTCTCTCCCTACAAGAGGTGGCCGCTCGATGGAATCTCGAACCCGCAAAACAAATTCGGCGAGCTGATTGTCGTACAATCTGCCCATGGTCGAGTTGCAGTGACCACATAGCGTCCTGTACTTGTTCCCGTTTTGAGATATTTGGCCTTGAGCCAGCTCTTGACCGCTTAGGAACTGCGTCAGTCCCAAATGTTGTGTCGGCGAGCGATTCCCGCAAGCTTGCGGGGGAACATGGTCCCAAGTTAGGTCAGCAGTTTCGCCACAAAGATTACATTGCCCCCGTTTCGCATATTTCTGCTTCCGCCAATACATCCGTCCCTAGCCCCGCAAGCTCATCGGCACCGGGTCGCAGAAACTCTTCACGTCGAAAATCCGCTCGTCGCAGATGATATCGCCCGGCGTGAGCGGCCGCGACAATTCCAGACCCTCCAGCGTGCGGGCCCGTGACAGCGCGACATAGGCCTGACCGTGGGCAAACAGGCGCCGCGCGAGGTCGAGATAGACCTTGTCCAGCGTCAGGCCCTGGGCCTTGTGGATGGTCATCGCCCAGGCCAGCCGCAGCGGATATTGCGTGAAGGCCCCGGCGGTCGTCTTGGTCAGGGCGCGCGACGCCTCATCGAAGGCATAGGCATTGCGTTCCCATTTGGCCGGCTCGATCGCCCAGACATTATCATCGATGCGCACACGCACGGCTTTCTCATCGAAACCCTCAACTTCGGCCAGTGTGCCATTGACCCAGCGTCCCTGCGGATCATTGCGCGTCATCATCACGCGGGCGCCGATCTTCAGGATCAGCGGCTCCTCGGCGGGAAACAGGCGTTGATCGAACTGGCCCTCGACCTTGGCATTGAAAGCGTGCGGCGTGGTCGGCAGGCCTTCAAGGCGGGCATTATTGATGCGGAAGGCGGTCTCATTGGTCGCTGTCAGCACGACATGGCTCAGACTGGCTTCCAGCCCGGAACGGCCGGTGACGCGCTCATTAAGCCGCTCGGCCTCATCGGCCCGGACATCGCCCTCACGCACCACATTGAGCAGGTGGATGAAATCCTCATCGGTCTGGCGGAAAACCTCTTCCAGCTCGACCAGCGAGAAGCCGGCTTCACGGAAGGCCGGCGGATTGAAGAAGAACGGCCCGCCATGGGTGTTTTCGAGATATTCCGCCTCTGCGCCCTGCACGACGGGCGGCAATTGCGCCAGATCGCCGACAACCACCATCTGGACGCCGCCGAAGGGCTCATTGCATTCGCGATTGAGACGCAGCGACTGATCGATCGCCCACATCATGTCGGAGCGCACCATGGAGATCTCGTCGATCACCAGCGTCTCCAGCGCCTTGACGACGCGGCTATGGCGAACCTTGCGGATATCGCGGCCGGTAATCACGCGTGGCGGCAGATGGAAGAAGCTGTGGATCGTCTGCCCCCCGGCCTGCATGGCGGCAACGCCGGTCGGCGCCAGCACGGCGGCCTTGTTGCCCGCCTGGCGCAGCAATTCACGCATCAGCGTTGTCTTGCCGGTGCCGGCACGGCCGGTGAGGAAGATGTTGGGCTTGTCGCGCCGCAGCCAGCCGAGCAGGTTGAGTTGGACTTCGGAAAGCTTGGGTTCGGCGCGGGTGGTGAGTGTGTTCTCGGACATGGCAGCAAACTGCGTCTGTTTGCCGTTCAAGCCAACCGGATTGCACTTGATCAGCGGCGCCTTCTCGGCCACCTGTGCAGGGATGAGCAGCTCAATCGATATCGAACGCTTCGCCCGCCACATCGTCCTGCGCGAAATTGGTGGCCCGGGCCAGCAGGCGCTGGGCCGTGCCCGTGTGACCATTATCGGCGCTGGCGGGCTGGGCGCTCCCGCCGCGCTCTATCTGGCTGCAGCCGGCATCGGGCAGATCACCCTGATCGACCCGGACACGGTCAGCCTCGACAATCTTCAACGCCAGATCCTGTTTCGCACCGTTGATGTCGACCGCTCCAAGGTCGAGACCGGGGCGGCGGCGCTGCGTGCTCTCAATCCGGGCACGCAAGTGAACCCGGTCCAGGCCGCGCTGGACGAGAACAATGCAGCGAGCCTGCTGGCCGGCGCCGATCTGGTGCTCGATGGCTGCGACAATTTCGAGACCCGTTTCGCCGTCAATGCCGCCAGCAGAGTCCTTGGCCTGCCGCTGATTTCCGGGGCGGTGGGGCGCTGGGACGGTCAGGTCTCGCTGTTCAACACCAACGCGGACTCACCCTGTTATCGCTGCTGGGTGCCGGAGATACCGCCCGACGCCGAGACCTGCGCCCGCGTCGGCGTCGTCGGGGCGTTGACCGGTGTGATCGGTTCGATCATGGCGCTGGAGGCGATCAAACATGTCTGCGGCGCTGGCGAGACGCTCGACGGCCGCATCCTGCTGTTCGACGGGCTGACGATGGAGAGCCGGACGGTGCGGTTGAAGCGCGATCCCGATTGTCCGGGATGCGGCACGCCCTGACGGTCAGCGACGCTCGGTCAGCTGCAGGCCGATGCCCACTGCGATTCCGGGTGCGAGGCCAAACAGGAGGCCGAGCAGGAGATTTCCTGTGCTCAGGCCGATGATCAGCCAGAGCAGCAGGCCGGCGCCGATTCCGGCGACGAGGCCTAGCGATTTGCGGATACGGGCCGTGGTGGGATTGGGAGCATTTTCATCCGGGGGTGTCATGCCCGGCAGACTGAGCCATGCGACCTGTCGGCAAGCTGGGGGCGGGTTTAAATCTTGGTCAGATTTCCCGCCCCCGCTCAGATCGCAATCAGGTTATTCGAAGGAGACCGCATTGCCAGCGGCATCATTATACAGCGTCTGGACCATGCGGTCGGTGGAAATGAACCCCCAATTCCACTCTTCGGCATAATCGGCCAGCGGCGCTGCGGCGCGGACGGCTTCAAGGTCTGCGCCGCCCTCGACCAGAGTGCGAACCCGGAAGGCCGCTTCGCGCAGCATGTCGAGCGCGGCCTGCAAATCGGCCCGCGAGGAGAGCGGTCCGTGGCCCGGAATGATGCGGGTTTCCTCGCCCGCGATTTCGAGCGCGCGCTCCATCGCCGCGAGATAACCGTCGACAGAGCCGCCGGCGGCCAGATCGATGAAGGGAAACAGGCCGGAAAACAGCACGTCGCCTGTGTGCAGCACATCGGCTTCGCGGAAATACACCATGGCATCGCCATCGGTATGGGCGCGCGGGATGTGGACGGCTTCGACGGTCTGCCCATTCATGTGGAAGGTCAGATCATTGCCGAAGGTGAGGATTGGCAGGGCGCCGGGTAATTGCGTCCAGGCCTCATCCGAAGCCTCCAGCCGTACGCGCACATTGGTCTGTGCCGCGATCGTGCTGCCGCCAGCGGCGAAGTGGGTATTGCCGCCAGTATGGTCGCCATGCCAATGCGTATTGACGATGAAGCGCGGCGATTGGGCGCCGGCGATCTCGACTATGGCCCCTTCAATCACCGGGCCGGTATTGGACAACTGGTCATCGACCATCACCACGCCATCAGGCCCATTGAGCAGGGCCAGATTGCCGGCAATACCGGTCGAAAGCATGAAAATACCGTCCCCGAGATCGATGCTGTCCACCGTCACCGGTGCCGGCTCGTCCTGGGTATAGGCGATGGCCGCCATTGCAGGCAGTGAGTTGGCAGCCAGCAAGGCTGCTGCTGTCGTGATAGCCAAACGAAAACGCATGGGATCCCCTCTTCAGAATTCGGCGGCCAGTCAGTCCGGCCCATTGTCAGAGGATATAGGAGGTTTTCCGCCGGTTGCACCCCTGGCGCCCGGATCACCGTCGTCACCGCCCGGTTCCCCGGAGCGTGACCGGCGCTGGGCGGCGCGCGTTTCGAGCGCCGCGCCAATGCAGACGCCGAGCGCCAGGCCAAGCCCGATATTGTTCATCGCGACACCGGAAGCGGTGCCAATGGCGATTCCAAGCGCAAGCGCGGTGCCGGGCCTTAGTGAGCGTTTCATCATCATTGTCTCCTCGATTGCGCGAATCTTTACGCCCTATTCACCGTGTCGGGCACAGGGATAGTGTGAAGGAGAATCCCATGCGCCGCCTCGCTTCCCTGATCGCTCTCATCTGCCTTGCCGCACCGCTCCAGGCGCAGGAAGCCGGACAAGCGACACCGTCCGGACAGGAAGTGCCGCGCTTCGTCAGCCTGAAATTTGACGTCGCCAATGGCCGCTCCGGCCCAAGCCGGTCCCACCCCGTTGCCTGGCGCTATGTCCGCGCCAGCCTGCCGATGGAAGTGATCGCCGAAACCCCGGACTGGCGCCGCGTTCGTGACCCTGACGGCGAAGTGACCTGGATGCACCGCTCCATCCTGTCCGGACGCCGCACCGTGATCACTTTGAACGATACCCCCCTGCGGGCACGCGCAGATGAAGAAGCACCGGCCGAAGCGATCGCTGAATCCGGCGTCATTCTTGCCCTGGAGCGCTGCCGGACCGGCTGGTGCCGGGTCGAAGGCCAGGGATATCGCGGCTGGGCAAGGGCCGAGGCGCTATGGGGGGTTTACGCGAATGAACGCGGCGACGAGCCTGCGGGCGAAAATGACGGCAGCCCCGCCTTGAGCGGCACCCCCGCGCGTGATACCGCTCTGCGTTGATCCACCCGGTTTTCACGCAAGATCGGGTCCCCATTCCCAGCCCGGCGACCGGCAGTTTTTGCTGCCCGCTCCCGAGGCGCAGCCGA
>TARA_R110002096_G_scaffold383566_3_pt1 | contig 10677 bp, 8 predicted proteins | sample TARA_R110002096 | Tara Oceans TARA_R110002096 (sample SAMEA4397295) | marine metagenome | biome: Polar Biome; feature: [DCM] deep chlorophyll maximum layer (ENVO:01000326); material: water (ENVO:00002006), including particulate matter (ENVO:01000060) such as... | depth 35 m
GGTCGCGGGTGTCCTCGGAGTATTGCCCAGGTCGTGCTATATCTCGTATGGTTCGGGCAACGTCACCGAACATATTGATCCTGCCCCCAGCCAAGGAACCCGCCATGCCGCTTTCCCCCGACCAGATCGCCGAAATCGACGCACAGCGCGCCACGCCGCGCCCCACGCTGCGGGCGGTTTCCGAAGGGATGGAGGCGCATCTTTACCGCGCGCATGAGGTTCTGGACCACGGCTTTGTCCGCGTCATTGATTACATGGGCGACGATGCCGCCATCGTCCAGGCCGCCCGCGTCTCGTACGGTGCCGGCACCAGGCATGTGTCCAACGACGAGGGGTTGATCCGTTACCTGATGCGCCACTGGCATTCGACGCCGTTCGAGATGTGCGAGATCAAGCTGCACGTCAAGCTGCCGGTTTTCGTGGCGCGTCAGTGGATCCGCCACCGCACCGCCAACGTCAACGAATACTCGGCGCGCTATTCGATACTGGATCGGGAGTTCTATATTCCCGCGCCCGGGCAACTCGCGGCGCAATCCGAGGTCAACAACCAGGGCCGCGGCGCGGTGCTGGAAGGGGCCGAGGCCGCCCGCGTGCTCGAGATGCTGAAACACGATGCCAACACTGCCTATGATCACTACACATCCATGCTGTCGCAAGACGGCCAGCAGGGCCTGGCGCGCGAACTTGCCCGCATGAACCTGCCCGCCAATATCTACACGCAATGGTACTGGAAGGTTGATCTGCACAACCTTTTCCACTTCCTTCGCCTGCGCGCCGACGCCCACGCCCAATACGAAATCCGCGTCTACGCGGATGCCATCTGCAAGGTCGTGGCCGACTGGGTGCCGATCGCCTTTGCTGCCTTTGAAGATTACCGCATGGGCGGCGCCACTTTGAGCGGCAAGGCGGTTGATTGTGTCCGGCGGATGCTGAAGGGCGAAACGGTGACCCAGGAAAGCTCGGGGATGAGCAAGGGAGAGTGGCGGGAGTTCATGAGCGTGGTGAACGACCCTGCGTAAACAGGGACAATTCATCGCCTATGTCACGGCGCAGCGAAGGGGCGTTGAAAAGGGGCGCTGAAGGTGAACCGCCACGTACAAGTCTGCAGCATCAATGTTTCTGGTGGGTTTTTCAAGGCGGCAAGGGGACCGATCTAAGGACGGCGCTTGCCCTCACCCGGTGTTTTGCCTGACGCGTCTCTCGTGCTGGCGTGCTGATCTGACTGGCAAGCCATCGCTGTCGAAGGCCAGATGGCTTGTTTGACGCGGCCTGCCTTGAAGCCGCAGCCGCAGCTTTGCCACGACCATGCTTTGCCGACAAAACCGCCTTTGCGGTCAGGGATGCCTGCGGCAGACGTGCCTTGTGCCCTTGTGCCCTTGTTCCGCAGTCGCGCAGGCGCAATTCGTTTTTCAGCCGACCCGGCGGCTAAAGCAGCGCCTTCGTGCGGTTCAGGGTCGATGTTGTCCGTTCAATCAGGAAATCGATGAACAGGCGCGTCTTGGGGTCTTGCCGGCGTCGGTGAGAATACAGGCAGGCCATCTGCACCGGGATCGGCGGCTGGTGCGCCATCACCGGGCGCAGCGCCCCGGATGCGATGTATCCGGCAACCTCGAACAGTGGCTTCATCACAACGCCCTGGCCATCGAGCGCCCAGTTTGTCAGGATGTCGCCATCGTCACATTCAAGCGGTCCGGAAACTTCGATCCGCTGGACACCTTCTTTTGTCTTCAGCGGCCACTGGAATTCCGGTGCCCCCGGATAGCGCAAATTCAGACAGGCATGGTTGGATTTCAGATCGTCGATATCGGTTGGCTCGCCCTGGCGGGCGATATAGGCGGGCGAGGCGCACAGAACGCGGGGACAGTCGGCAATCTTGCGTATCTTCAGGCTGGAATCTTCAGGGTTTCCCAAAAAGAACGCGACATCAACACCTTCAAGCGCCAGATCAATGCGGCGGTCCGACAGCCTCAGCCGGATCTGGATGAGTGGATATTCAAGCTGAAAGGCCGGTGCCACTGGCGCGATCAGCCGCCGCCCGACGCCCAGTGGCGCAGAGACATGAATTATCCCGCGTGGGACCAGCGTGACTTCGTTGATTTCCGCTTCGGCGACGGCTACGGCATCCAGTATCTTCTGGGCGTTGGGATAAAAGATGTTTCCCTGCTCGGTCGGGTTCAGTACGCGGGTGGTTCTTTGAAACAGTCGGACGCCAAGATGTTCTTCAAGTTGCGAAATCCGCGACGACGCGACGGCTGCGGAAATTCTCATGTCCCGCGCCGCCGAAGACATGTTGCCAAGTTCATAGACCCGGACAAAAGTCAGAATGTTGTCGAAGTAAGACATGAGGCATTCTTCGCTTTTTTTTGAAACAATTAGCCGCAGCGAGAGAATACAGGGTAATCCGGTTTCAGGATAGTATCATCGGATGATTTCTACGGGAGGTAAGCATGCAAGACCTGGCTACAATGTGGGAGTGGCTGGCCTTTGCGGTCCGCTGGCTGCACGTCATCACCGCGATGGCGTGGATCGGCGCATCGTTTTATTTCATCGCGCTCGATCTGGGGCTGAAGAAGGTGCCGGACATGCCGGTGGGGGCGAGCGGTGAAGAATGGCAGGTTCACGGCGGTGGCTTCTATCACATCCAGAAATATCTGGTGGCGCCCGCGAACATGCCCGATCACCTGATCTGGCACAAATGGCAAAGCTACACCACATGGCTGACGGGGGCTGCCTTGTTGATGATGGTCTATTGGGGCGGTTCGCAACTGTATCTGATCGACGCGCAGAAGGTCGATTTCGCGGCCTGGCAGGCGATTGCGGTCTCGGCGGCATCGCTGACGGTCGGCTGGATCATCTATGACAATCTGTGCAAAAGCAAACTGGGGGAAAAGCCGACGTCCCTGATGGTCCTGCTGTTTGTTCTGCTCGTCGCGATGGCCTGGGGGTATAACCAGATATTCACCGGTCGTGCCGCTTTGCTGCATCTGGGTGCGTTCACCGCCACGATCATGACGGCCAATGTTTTCTTCGTCATCATGCCGAACCAGCGCATCGTCGTGAAGGATCTGCAAGAGGGCCGCACACCTGACCCGAAATACGGCAAGATCGCCAAGCTGCGCTCAACGCACAACAATTACCTGACCTTGCCGGTCATCTTCCTGATGCTGTCGAACCATTACCCGCTGGCTTTTGCCACCGAGTACAACTGGATGATCGCGTCGCTGGTATTCCTGATGGGTGTCACGATCCGGCACTACTTCAACACCATGCACGCCACCGGCAAGGGCCCGCACTGGACCTGGCTTGCCACGACAATTCTTTTCATTCTCGTCATGTGGCTGTCCACTGCGCCGTTGATGCAAGACAGCTATGAGCAATCAGAGGCGCGGCAGTTGAACCCGGTCGAACAGGTTTTTGCCGGTGCCGCCGGTTTCGAAGACGTGACGACGATCATTGCGGGCCGCTGCTCGATGTGCCACGCGAGGGAACCGGGCTTTGACGGCATCCGGAACGCGCCGAAGAATATCCTGCTCGAAACGCCTGCGGACATTGCCAGGAACGCGCGCCAGATCTATCTCCAGGCTGGTGCGACCGCAGCAATGCCCCCGGCGAACCTGTCCTGGATGGAACCGGCGGAGCGCGCCACCATCCGCAATTGGTACCGTGATGCCATCGCGACGGGCCCGCTCTTTCTCGCCCTAGAGTGATTGCCCGTGACTTTTCGGGAAAAACCCGGCGCGGCGCGCAACTGTTGCCGGAAAAAGCGGCTTTGACCGGGCATTCACGAAGTGCAGGGCTTTGGGTTTCGCCAGTCTGTATTCGCCATCATTTCGGCGTGAATTATCGGCCAGCTTTTTCAGGCGCTCAGATGTCTCCGGGGGTGTTGCGCGACCGCGTTGACGATCCAGGGCGCCATGGCCTGCGCGATGGCAACCGCAACGGGCGCGGCGACCGCATTGCCGAACTGGCGATAGGCCTGGGTGTCTGAGACAGGTATCGTCCATGGCCGGTTGGAGCCGGGCCGGTCGAAGCCCATCAGGCGCGCGCATTCACGCGGGGTAAGCCGTCGGGGGTTGCGACCGGGTTGAGCAATCAGGATTTCAGAGCCGTCTTTGTGGTATCGCGCGCTCAGCGTTCTTGCGACACTGTCCGGGGTGCAGAGCCCGAAACCAAAGCCGTTCCCCGCCGCCTTGTGCTTGGCCGCGTAGGATTGAAGATATTCCCAGAGTTTGTCAGAAAGCGTGTACTTGTCATTGACTTGGGCCCTGGGCCCTGCCGTGTAGGGAGGTTCCGCGATCTCCGATCCGTCTTGCGGGTGCAGGATGTCGGCAAGGCGCGGGTTGGGCGCTTCGGGAATGATCACGTCATCAAGGCTGAACCGGGTCGGCACGTCACGGCGGAAGCCCGAAATGAAAACCCGCTCCCGGTGTTGGGGCAGCCAGCTTCGGGCATCAAGAATCTTGTGATCGACATCGTATCCCAACCCGTCCAGAGCGTGCAGGATGACGCGCATCGTGTTGCCCTTGTCGTGGGAAAGCAAATTCTTCACGTTTTCCAGCAGAAACGCGCGCGGCCGGTGATGACGCAGGATCCGCACGACATCAAAAAACAGCGTGCCCTGCGTCTCGTCCAGAAATCCGTGCACGCGGCCGAGAGCGTTCTTCTTGCTGACGCCGGCAATCGAGAACGGCTGGCAGGGAAACCCCGCCAAAAGCACATCATGCGCCGGGATTGCGGTTTCGTGGAGTTTTGTTATGTCGCCCTCGACGGGATGATCCCCGCCGAAATTCTCGCGGTAGGTCTGCTGCGAATACCGGTTCCATTCGCTGGTGAACACGCAGGTTCCCCCGATCGCCTCGAAGCCGATGCGAAGGCCGCCGATACCGGCAAAAAGGTCGATGAAGCGAAAGCCATGATTCTGCTGCCGCACTTTGGAACCCCTGATTGCCCGTTCATACCTTTTCCAGGCCATACCATATCCAGGCATGCCGATGATGCAATCAACAAGATGCCCTTGACTTCGCATGAAGCGACGGCGGGCGGTTTTTCCGGGCGGAGGTGCGGTGCAGCCGGGATCGGCCCGGGCTGGCTGCGGGCTGCGGGCCCTGACTTGCCCGATCATGCCTTGGCCAAAGGGTGTTTGCCCGCCGGGAAAGGTACGCAGGCGAAGGGGGCGGCGCAGGGGGTGGCGCACAAGGGCTTGGCCTTGGCGCGCGGATTTCCTATTGTCCGGGAAATGTTTCGGCGGTGGTTTCGGTGCTGCCCCCGGCCAGTGGGTACTGGCGGCGACCATGAGGAATATCATATATGGCCGGCAGTGTTATTTTGGTTGATGACGATGCCGCGGTCCGTGAAGCGCTGTCACAGACGCTGATGCTGGCCGATCTGCACCCCAGGACCGCAGGTTCGTTCATCGTGGCCAAGGATATGATCGACGCCGAATTCGATGGGGTGATCCTGAGTGATATCCGGATGCCGGGCAAAGACGGGTTTGCCCTGCTGGAATATGTCCGCTCGGTTGATGCGGATTTGCCGGTCATTTTGCTGACGGGCGAAGGCGACATTCCGATGGCGCTGCGCAGTGTCGCAGCTGGGGCGTTTGATTTTCTTGAAAAACCATGCGCAACCAAGGACCTGCTGGACGTGATCCATAAGGCGCTGCGCACGCGCGCGCTTGTGCTTGAAAACCGGCGTCTGAAGCGACAACTGGAAAAAGGTGATGCGGCGGCGCGTCTGCTGCTCGGGCAATCCGCGCTGGCAAATGAATTGCGCGCGCGGGTGCGCAGCGTCGCCCGTACTTCGGCCGAAGTTCTGGTTACCGGCGCGCCGGGGACGGGGACCTCGAAAGTGGCAGAGGTCATCCACCTGTTGTCGGGGGTGGCGACGCGGTCCTTTCTGAAACTTTCGGCCGCGCTGGCGACGCCCGAAACCCTTCAGACCGCCTTTGAGGATGCGCGTGGCGGCACCTTGTTTCTTGATGAGATCGCGGCGCTTACCCCGGCGGCACAGTTCGCGTTGCTGCACCTGCTCGAGGGCAACCGCGGCACACGGGTCATTGCCGGAACTTACCGTGACCTTGCGGCCGAGGCCGAAGCCGGACGGTTCAATCACGACCTCTTTTACAAACTTGACCTGATGCGCGTCCGTATTCCTGCATTGAAGGACCGACGCGAGGATATTCCGGCGCTGTTCCGCCACTTTGTCGCCCAGGCCTGCGAACAGGCGGCGCTGCCACTGCCCGACATCACGCCCGAAGTGATCAGCCGGCTGATGGCGCAGGACTGGCCCGGCAACGCGCGATCCCTGATGAACGCGGCGATGCGCTTTGCCATGGGCCTGCCGGAAGCCGAAGATGTGCAGGATATGGGCCTTGTCGAACAACTCGCAAATGTCGAACGCTCATTGCTGATCGAGGCGCTGCGGCGCGAGGGCGGCAACGCCACCGATGCCGCGCGCCGCCTGAAACTGCCACGGAAAACGTTTTACGACAAACTTTCCCGTCACAGGATTCGCGCGGACATGTTTCGCTGAACTGTGCGGATTTTCGGACTGTTAGCGCAAAGCGCCGTGCGAAAATCCGCACATCACTATCTTGAAGCCATCGGTTTCAACGAAAAATTACTCGCAACCATCTGACATGAATGAATAAAAATTATTGACGGACACCTCTGTATCTTTGTCTTGCCTTGTTTCCAGGCACCATTAGGGTTTGTTCACCTGCCTGTGATGTGCGCAGGACAAGATTGCTGAGATTTTCTGGGAGGAAAACACATGAAATTCATCACCGCCGCGACCACCGCCGCCGTCACCGCCGCCGCGCTCACCATCAGTGCCAATGCCGCTTTCGCAAGCTGCGAGCCAGGTGAAACCGTCATCAAGTTCAGCCTTGTGACCAACATGGACAAGCACCCCAAGGGTATCGCTGCGGCCCTGCTGCAACAGCGTGTCAACGACGAGATGAACGGCAAGGCCTGCATGGAGGTTTTCCCAAACTCGACGCTTTACACGGATGAGCAGGTTCTCGAAGCCCTGCTCCAGGGCAACGTTCAGTTGGCCGCGCCGTCGCTGTCGCTGTTCGAGAGCTTCACCAAGCAGTACCGGATCTTCGATTTGCCGTTCATGTTCAAGAACATCGCTGCGGTCGACGCGTTCCAAAGCTCGGAAGCTGGCCAGAAAATGAAGGGCGCGATGGCAAAGCGCGGTCTTCAGGGGCTGGAATTCTGGCACAACGGCATGAAGCAGTTCTCGGCCAACAAGCCTCTGCTGACCCCGGCAGATGCCGCGGGCCTGAAGTTCCGCGTTCAGCCTTCTGACGTTCTGGTGGCCCAAATGCAGGCGCTCGGCGCGTCGCCCCAGCCGATGGCCTTTTCGGAAGTGTACGGCGCGCTTCAGACCGGCGTTGTCGATGGTCAGGAAAACACCTGGTCCAACATCTACGGCCAGAAGTTCTTCGAGGTTCAGGACGGTATCACCGAAACCAACCACGGCATCATCGACTACATGGTTGTCACTTCGGTTGACTGGCTCGACAGTCTGCCTGCCGACGTGCGCGACCAGTTCCTGACCATCCTTCGCGAGGTCACCGTGGCGCGGAACGCTGAATCGACGGCGGTGAACGAGAAAGCCAAGGAGGCGATCATCGCGGCCGGTGGCGTTGTACGCCAGTTGGATGCCGCTCAGCGCAAGCAGTGGGTCGACGCCATGAAGCCGGTATGGTCGCAGTTCGAAGGCGACGTTGGGGCCGACAACATTGCCGCCGCACAGGCCATCAACGACGCGATGTAATCTGACCAGACTGTCTGCGGCCCGGGGAATTTCCCGGGCCGTTTCGATCAAAGGGGGCGCTGCGGCCCTGTTCGGGAGGGGACACCTATGCAGGATGATCAGAAGTTCTGGTTGCGGACCAGGCTTGGCCGCTTCGTGAATGAGTTGGAGGAAAACGTGATTGCCCTGACGCTGGGGATCATGACAGTACTGACCTTCGTCAATGTGGTTCTGCGCTATCTGTTCAACGCCAGCCTGATCTGGGGGCTGGAGCTTGTTCTGGTGCTGTTCGCCTGGCTGGTCCTTCTGGGGCTGAGTTATGGCGTCAAGACAACGATGCACCTCGGGGTTGACGCGATCACCAACATTCTGCCCGATCGCCCGCGCAGGCTGACCGCCATCATTGCCGCTTTGGCCTGTGTTCTGTACGCCTTTTTGCTGATGAAAGGGGCGTGGGATTACTGGGCGCCCTTTGCCTCGCTCGATGTCACTTCGGGTCGCTGGTTCCCGACCGGGTTTACCCCCACCCGCACCCGCGCCTTCATGGAGACCGACCAGGTTCCGATGCCGTTCTTTCTGAACTTTCTGTCGGGTCTGATCAACGACGGTGACAGCTACGGCAAATTGCCCGATGTCGTTCCCTACACCGTGCTGCCCGTCGCAGCCGCGCTGCTGCTGTTTCGTTTCGTCCAGGCCACCTGGCGGATCGTGACCGGGGCGAGCATTTCACTTATCGCCAGCCACGAGGCCGAAGAGGCGCTTGAGGATCTCAATACCTCACGTGCCGAGGGGAACTGACACATGGAAGTCGCACTTCTTTTTATAATGATTGTCACGCTGCTGCTGATCGGTGTCCCGATCGCCGTTTCGCTGGGCCTGTCGTCGATCCTGTTCTTGTTGATGTACAGCGATACGACGCTGGGATCCGTGGCACAGGAGTTGTTTCAGGCGATGGCGGGGCACTATACCTTGCTGGCCATTCCCTTCTTTGTTCTGGCCTCCAGTTTCATGTCGACCGGCGGTGTGGCGACGCGGATCATCCGCTTCTCGGTGGCCTGCGTCGGGCATTTGCGCGGCGGACTGGCGATCGTGATCGGGGCTATGGTCAAGGCGGGCTACACCAAGGAATTCGCGGCCGGTGTGATCTGTAACGCCGGGACGCTGGGCATCCTGATCCCGCCGTCCATCGTGATGGTGGTCTATGCCTCGGCCACCGATGTCTCAGTTGGCCGGATGTTCCTCGCCGGGGTCATTCCGGGGATAATGGCCGGGACGATGCTGATGATCACCATCTATGTGATGGCGCGCGTCAAAAAGCTGCCGGCGGGTGATTGGGTTGGCTGGGGCGAGGTTGGTGCCTCTTTCAAGGATGCCTCCTGGGGCTTGCTGTTGATTGTCATCATCATGGTCGGGATTTACGGTATTCCGGGCCTGACCGGGGCAATATTCACCCCGACCGAGGCCGCAGCCGTCGCCGCTGTCTACGCCTTTATCGCCGCGACCTTCATCTACCGCGACATGGGCCCGCTGAAAACGGCGGCGGGGCAGCCGAACCGCGCGCTCTGGCAGCAGCCTTCGGCGCTGATCACCGGGTTTTTTCACCGCGACACCCGCAAGACGCTGTTTGAGGCTGGCAAGCTGACCATCATGCTGATGTTCATCATTGCCAACGCCCTGATCCTCAAGCAGGTCCTGACCGAGCAGCAGGTGCCGCAGCAGGTTGCGACGGCGCTGTTGGGCGCCGGCCTCGGGCCGATCAGCTTCCTGATCGTCGTCAACGTGATCTTGCTGATCGGTGGCCAGTTCATGGAGCCATCGGGCCTGATCGTGATCGTCGCACCTCTGGTGTTTCCGATTGCGCTGAAACTGGGGATCGACCCGATCCACCTCGGGATCATCATGGTGGTGAACATGGAAATCGGAATGATCACGCCGCCGGTCGGCCTGAACCTTTTCGTGACCAGTGGTGTGGCGCAAATGCCGATGATGGCCGTGGTGCGGGCGGCATTGCCATTCCTCGCTGTGCTGTTCGTCTTCCTGATCATCATCACCTATGTGCCGTGGATATCCACCGTGCTGCCAATGGCTCTGATGGGACCCGAGATCATCACCAACTGATCTGACAGCCTGAAAGTCCAGAACGGCGCGCGGTTCCTGCGCGCCGTTTTGCATGTGTGGCAATGGCTCAGCCCAGCACGGCGGGGTGAATGACAAACGCGTAGAGCAGCACCCAGGCCGACAGCACAGCGCCACAGATCAGGGTGTAGACGCCGTTCCACACCAACCCGACCCGCAACGCGCTGATGCCCGCAAAAGACCCGGTCAACAGCGTGGTCGCGGTGAAGGGCGAACTGGCACCGCTGATCGTCCACCCCGCGGTGGCGGCCACGACAATCGCGGTCGGGGTCACGCCCAGCACGGCCGCGTCAGGGATCAGGGGCGCGATCAGCGAAAAGGACAGGATCGGATTCATGCCGATCTGGCCGAACAGCGGCAGGATCCAGACGAAGGCGACCAGGATCGCCCAGGTCGGCAGCGCCTCGAGGTGAAGTCCGCTTGCCGCCATCACCGGCAGCAGCAGTTGCGCGCCGGTCGTGCCGATGAAACCGGCCATCATCAGCAGCGTCAACTCGCTGCGGTAGCCCGGCAACTCGGCCAGGACATAGTCTCTGGCGCGGCGGCCGACGTTGCGGGCCGGGTCCACCGACCAGGTCTGAAGGATCAGCCAGGTCACCGATATCGCCGGCACGATCAGCGCCACGATCCCGACGACCCGGACACCCGTCAACAGGTAGAGCCCGGTGACGCCGATGATCAATGCCGCCAGCAACCAGATCAGCGGGGCCATACTCGCCCAGCTTCCGCTGACGGGGCCGCGCACCGGCGTGACGGTCAGTCGTGGCTTGAAAGCGG
>TARA_R110002096_G_scaffold433667_6_pt1 | contig 10672 bp, 9 predicted proteins | sample TARA_R110002096 | Tara Oceans TARA_R110002096 (sample SAMEA4397295) | marine metagenome | biome: Polar Biome; feature: [DCM] deep chlorophyll maximum layer (ENVO:01000326); material: water (ENVO:00002006), including particulate matter (ENVO:01000060) such as... | depth 35 m
GCCGTTCTGGAAACGCCGAAACTCCAGAAAAACCATCGAATCGCAGCGGAAGAGGCGATTGGAGAACTACTAAAGAACTACTAATGCACTGACAAATTAGTAACGGTTGTTGATGCCGAGCCTGCTGGAAGGTGCTGCGACCACTCGAAGCCTTCCAAGGCCGGGAGACTCTGGTTGCAAGGTATCCGACAAATCCAGCTTGCGAACTCGGATTCCACGCTAGGTTAGCGCACAAACATGAGCGATAGTGATTTTGGATTAATTGGCCTGGCTGTGATGGGCCAGAACCTGGTTCTCAATGTGGAGAGCCGCGGATTTAAAGTTTCCGTGTTCAACCGGACGACTTCGGTGACCGAGGCATTTGTTGCTGCGAACCCGGACAAAAACCTCGTGGGAGCAAAGACGCTGGAAGAGTTCGTGCAGAGTCTGAAGCGTCCGCGCAAGGTCATGATGCTGGTGCAGTCGAAGGCTGGCCTTAATCCATCGGATCGCGACGCGGTTGACGCGGTGATTGAGCAGGTTACGCCGCTTCTCGAGCCCGGTGACCTCATCATCGACGGTGGAAATACCTATTTCATCCACACCCAGCGCCGAAGTGAAGCGTTGGCCGCCAAAGATCTCCTCTTTATCGGCACCGGCGTTTCCGGCGGGGAAGAAGGTGCCCGGAAGGGGCCTTCGATCATGCCGGGCGGACCAAAGGCGAGTTGGGAGATCATCCAGCCGATTTTCGAAGCGATTTCCGCAAAAGTGGACGGCGAGCCTTGTGTGACTCACATCGGGGAAGGTGGCGCGGGTCACTTTGTGAAGATGGTTCACAACGGCATCGAGTATGGCGACATGCAGTTGATCTGCGAAGCCTACAACATCTTCAAAGCGGCCGGGTTCACGACCGAAGAGATGGCGAAGGTGTTCAGTGACTGGAATGCCGGTGAGCTGGAAAGTTACCTGATTCAGATCACGAGCGAGATTTTCAAGATCAACGACGACGAAACGGGTCAGCCCATCATCGACGTGATCATGGACCGCGCGGGACAAAAGGGAACTGGTCGCTGGACGGTGATGAACGCGGTTCGCGATGGAGTGGTGGTTTCCACGATCAATGCTGCGGTTGAAGCTCGGGCGCTTTCCTCACACAAGGAAGAGCGGGTCGCCGCTTCGAGCGTGTTCGAAGGACCGGAGCCGAACATCACCATGTCGAAAGACGAGCTGGTTCAGAAGGTTCACGATGCGCTCTATGCTTCGAAGATTGTCAGCTACGCGCAGGGTCTCGATTTGATCCGGGCGGTCGGCGAAGATCACGATTGGAATCTGAATCTCGGTTCGATCGCGAAAATCTGGCGTGGCGGTTGTATCATTCGCGCCCGCTTCCTCAATCGCATCACCGAAGCTTATCAGCGGGATGGTGAGTTGAAGAATCTGATGCTCGATTCGTTCTTTACCGACATTCTGAATCGGTCCCAGGCTGCGTGGCGCGAGATCGTTGCGCTCGGTGTCAGCAATGGCGTGCCGGTCCCAGCTTTTTCCGCTTCACTTGGTTACTACGACAGCTATCGCAGCGAGCGGCTTCCCGCGAACCTGCTTCAGGCTCAGCGTGACTTCTTCGGTGCCCACACCTACGAGCGTCTCGACAAGCCAGCTGGTGAGATGTTCCACACCAAGTGGCCTGAGCTGATTGAATAGGGCGACTGCCCGCTTTAGTTAGAACGTCAGCTTGCCACCGGCAATCACGGTGTCGGTCCGGACGCTTGCATCGCTCGCCTGCGTGATGGCGATCAACGGCACGAATGCGCTGTTGCGGACATACTCGATCCCGAGTTGAAAGTTCGGACAGATCTCGGTTTCCAGTCCCACCGCGATCTGCTTCAACTGTTCGTACTCGGTATCGTCCGGGCCGAGATAGTTGACGCCATAAACGTAGGAAAAGCGCGTTGGCTTACCAAACAGGTCAAAATCGTAGGCAAACTGCCCGGTTAATGCGGTAACGCGTTCGCCGGTGGAAGGCCAACTTTCCTGGGTCGTGGTGAATTCTCCTGCGATGGAGAATTTCCGCCAGCGAAGCTCTGCGTTGACGTCCCAGGCACCATTCTTGATGTCAGTCGTGGCATTGCCGAGGGAAAATCCGTGAGATGGACCGGGGTGATGAGGAAACTCGGTGTTGTAGATCGTCGAATTGAGCCAGCCCGCACCGACCCGAATCGCGGTGTCGTCATTGACAATCGCCCGGTAGGTCAGATTCGCCGCGTAGTTGTCGAACTGGCCGCTGCCATCGGAATCGGCGACCCGGAGATGGCGCCCGCCGGGAATTGCCGTGGCCACGAAATTCAGCCCTTCGATGAATTGCGGCGCATAACCGATGGCGAGAATCGGGTCGTCGGAATCAACCCGAAAGCTGTGATTGTTGACGGAATGGGTAAAGGGATTGTAGGCATCGAAAAAGCCGAAATCGACGGTATTGCGACCAAAGTAGGTGTAGAGCGGAAATTTCTCCAGGTTCCCGATCATGACGAGCGCTTTGCGGACCTGGTATTGGTCCTGGCCAATGAATTCGATGTCGGAAAACTCTCCCTGCGCAAAGAGCGTAACCCAATCGCCAACCCGGCCGGTGAGCGCGAGGGCGGCGTTGTTGAGAATCCACCGATCTGCCTCGGTGTCGACGCTGCCGTGTTGGTCGGGAAATCGTGAGAGAATCGGAAATTTGCCTGCAACGTTGGTTTGCTCATGCATCCACGTTCCCCAAACCGCTCCGGAGACCGTCAATGCATTGGACTTTACCCCGCCGAGTTTGGTCTGTTGAAGAATGTGGTAGGGCTTCTCTGTGACGTATTGCTGCCAGTTGACGATTTTCTTGGAATACTCGGTATTGAACGCGATGGGCCCTAACGAATGGACCTGGTCCGAATAAAAGTCCTCCGAAACGGCCACGCCTTTGTCACTGGCCGGGGAAACCGTCGGGCAATTCAGCGCACAAAGAAGGAGGGAGACTTTGAAGCAATGGATCGGCAGAGATCGAGTTTTCATAGTTTTCGGGATTATTGTTAAAGAAGCTTAACAATCAATCAACCAAAAACACTCGGAAAGCATCAAAAAGGCCGGGTCACGAGCCCACCATTGCCTGCGGGACTGGTGAAAAGGGTCGTCCGAAGGTGCTTTTCGAGATCCTAAACCGTCAGTTTTCTTCTCCGGGCAAGCACTTGCCAGGTTTCACCGGTGAATGACCCATCACGAATCATCGCGGCTTCCTCGTGGAGAGCCACGGTGGGGCAGATGTGGATGGGAACGGCGTAAATGACGTCGCCGAGGGAAAAAGCCTCGGGATGGGGAACCTCGACCACCAAATGCTCCTCGCTTTGCATGATCGGGACCGCGTTTTCCAGATTCAGAAAGCGCACTCGTCGATCCAGCGGGTTTTCCGCCGCGATCGCCTTGTGGCCGAGCTCAAGGCAAAGGCGATTGGTTCCCGGCTTGCTTGCGACGCGCGTCAGCAACACGGCTGCGACCTCAAAATCCAAATCCGGGTAAGCCGATTGGTAGCCGGCATCCCAAAAGAGGGTTGTTCCCGGGCTGCATTCCCAGGTTCCGCCGGCATGAAGCGCAAACGTGGGCGAACCACCACAAATCAGGGTTGGAGGTTTCACTTCATCGATCAACTCACGAATCGACTCCATCGCTGAACCAAATTCCTGTTCCCGAATCTGGAGAGACGCGTCGTGTATGTGGCCATCGTAGGCATGAATCCCGGCAAAGGTAACTCCTTCCGTGTCCTGGATATGGCGGCACAACTCAGGAGCGTCGGCCGGTGAAATACCGGTTCGTCCCATCCCACAATCGACATCGACAAAGAGACGAAAGTTGCCCTCGAACTTCGCCAATTGGTCGACAATATCCGGGGCGTCGACCATCGCGGCAAAGCTGGTGTTGGGGAATTTGGCGTTGAGGTCCGCAAAACGCCTGACGTTGGGCCCAACCGGCTGGTAGGACAGCAAAACGTCTTTCGCTCCGGCTCCCGCAGTCAGTTCGGCTTCGGCGATGGTCGCACACTTGAATTTCACGATCCCGGCGTCGATCTGCATCCGGACTACCTCGGCCATTTTATGGGTCTTCACGTGAGGGCGAAGACGCGCCGTGTCGCCATCAACGATCTCCAGCATCCGGGCGATGTTCGCCTGAACCCGGTCGGGATAAACGAGGAGAGCAGGGGAGGGGATTTCGTCGACGTTGTCGACTTCGAACCAGGAAGGATCGCTCATTCGATTTCGACAATCGCTTCGATCTCGACGGCAAGATTCCCCGGCAACGCGTTGGTTCCGATCGCGCTGCGGGCGCCAATTCCAGCCTCACCAAAAACTTCCTTGAAGAGTTCGCTGCACCCGTTGATGACCTGCGGTTGCTGGTTGAACTCCGAAGTGCACTGAACCAGCCCGAGCAATTTGATGACGCGCTTGACGCGATCCAGACTCCCGAGCGTGTCTTTCATGGTTCGCAGCAAGGTAAGACCGGTCTGGCGAGCTGCGGCATAGCCAGCTTCGACATCGAGGTCATCCCCCAGACGGCCCGTCGTGTAGGAGCCGTTGTTGTAGGGGCCATGACCAGAGAGGTAAGCCATGTTTCCGGCAATCACGAGGGGCTTGTAAACGCCGCCGGGTGGAGGGGCATCGGGCAGGATCAGATTCAGTTCAGTGAGTTTTGCGTCGGCGCTCATAAATTGGGAAAGGGGTTTGGATTGGAAAGGTCCAATCAGGCAAGGAGGCGGACCCAACGCAAGGCGAAAGTTCGTTCCGCTGGATCGGTCAGGCTAGGCGTTGAGATACTGCCGATAAATCTCGGCCGCTGCATCCGCCATTTGTTCCGCCGAATGCGTCGCGGCGACGCTGTGGCGGTCGGGAACCAGCGAATGGGTCTCGAGAACCTCCAGCCAGGCGTCAGCGAGAGGGATGGGATTCTTCGGTTCAACCAGCCGCGCGGCGGTGACGCCCTCCAGCAGTTCAGGGAACGAGCCGTGATGGGGTTGCACAACCGGAAGTCCGGAGGCGAGCGCTTCGAGCACGTAGAGGCCCTTGGGCTCGAGATATTCGGTCGGAACGGAAAAGAGATCGATCTCCTGAAAAAAGCGAAGCTTCCCCGCCCGATCAGGGCTCCCAACGTAGGTAAAGCGGGAGTCGAGCCCTGCGGCTTTCAATTTCTCAAGCTGTTCGGCATAGAACTCCTCATCCTGACCGGCAAGCCATCCTCCCGCACGAATGTGGACGTCCTCCATCCCGGGGCGTTTGGCCAATTCCAGAAATCCATCGACGAAATGATGAAAGCCTTTCTCGGGGCTGATTCGGGCAAAAAAACCGATGGTGGCGGGGCGACCGGGGAGTCGCTCCAACTGATGAAAATCGGCCGCTTCGATGCCGAGCGGAACGATGTGAAATTTGTCCGGCTCAATCTCCAACATCCGGCTCATCACATCGGCATAGAAGCGGCTGAAGGTGACAAAGCCATCCACGTCTTGGGCGAGCGAGCGCATCTGCTCGATGACCCGGGAGCGCCAGGGTTCGGTGAGTTGATCGAGAAAGAGATCGTCGCCCTGAATCGTGACCAAAATGGGCACGTTCGGAAGCTCTTTCCTGATCATCGGGATGCAACCGCCGATCAGTAGGTTGGTCAGGTTGATGAGGTTGGGCTGCGACTCTTCTTTCAGCCAACGCACGAATTTGCGGTGTTCGCGGCGTTGGGCACCAGCTTCGCCTTTGACGGTCGCCAACGTCATGGGACCGAGTTTCGCGGCATCGACCTTGACCGTGCCACTCGTCGCCCGGCGAATGATTCCCGGACGATCGAGCCAATTCGTCACCCAACCGGGCAGGTATTGAAACAGCGGGACTGCCTGGTCGAGAAACATGTTGATGCCGCCAAGCACCACGCGGTCGATGCTGACGTCTTCTTCGTCCGTCGTGACCGGCGTGTAGGCCGGAACCAGCTCAATGTCCCAGCCCTTTTGGATGAGATTACGGACCTGGGTGTTGTCGCGCATGCAACTGCCGCAGTACATTCCGGCGCCACCGGCGGTGACAAAAACAACTTTGGGATTCTGCGGGTTCATGGGGTGGGCGCCATCGCCGGTTTGTCACGGAATTGCTCGAACCGACGTCGGGATAGCGTGATGACTGCCCAGAGGCTGACAAGAAACAGGATCAAACCCGGCCAACGCGCCCAGCGATCCACAAAGACGAAGGCGCCGTTGAACATCATGAACAGGATGAAGCCGTGAAGTAGCCAGAAACTCTTCGCCCCTCGCTTCCGATACCGCTCATCGCCGACTGCGTACCACCAAATCGTATCGGCGATCCAAACCGCCCCAAACAGATAGTTCAACCAGATTCCCCAACCGGCCCGAACGCCGGTCACCGCCATCGAACGCAGCTCTGTTTCGCGATGTGCCGCCGCGTGGCTCCAGTGGAAAAAGACATCAAACGCGCTGACCACATGCACCGCATAGACCATGCAGCCGATGGTCCAGAGCAAGCGGGGGCGGGGCGAAGGGAGCGCCTCGACCGCCAAGCGGACCACCGTCCACCCGTAGAGAAACAGCGCCGTCCAGGCCGAAACGAACACAATGGTCGTTTTCAGGGCCTTTAGGTGGGTTTCAAGGTCGGTGTTTTCGAGAAAAACGGGCATCTCCAAGGGGGCTTTCCAAATCAGGCGGTCTCACTGGACGCTTTTCAAGATGAAAAGCACAATCGTCACCGTAATCGCGCTGAAGATGGTGGAGTAGAATACGACGGCGGAGGCGAAGCGGCCGTCGGCTTTGTATTCGTGAGCGAGCAAGGCAGTGTTGACCGCTGTCGGGACGGAGGTGCTCAAAATGAGGATTCGGGCGACCTCCCATTCGAAGCGGAAAACCTGGACGAGGCCAGCCGCAATCAATGGGGCGGCGAGGAGGCGAATGGCCAGGGCCAGCGCCAGATTCCCGCGGATGGGAGGCGGTTTGGTTTGGTTGAGTTGGACCCCAAGCGTGAGGAGCGCGAATCCGACCAAACCATCACCCAGATAGCCGAGCGGTTTCCAAATCGGTGCAATCGAGCTGATTTCATCCTCCAATCCCATGGCCTTGATCGTGAGAGCGAGAGCAATCGCATAGATTGAGGGCTGGCGCAGAACGGGAAGCAGCGGGCGCCACCAGCCCTGAGTTCGATCGTGATTCTGGGAGGCGGCAAGCCAAAGGCCGATCGTAAAGGTGGAGATGTTCATCGTCATGAGGACGAAGGCCTGCAAAACGGGACCAAGGGGGGCAAACGCCAGCGTCATCAGCGGAATCCCGTAGTTTCCGCTGTTGTAAAACATGGTGGAGAGCTGAAGTGCTTTTCGGGCCGGGGGATCGATTCTGGTGATCGCCGCGACGAGCCAACTCAGCAGCGCCATGATCCCGATCATCGTGAGGGTGAAGCCGACGGCGCGGAATCCGAGCGCCGTGGGGACGGTGGACTCAATCAGCCGCACGAAGATGAAGGCGGGCACAAAGACGTAGAGATTGAGGCGCACCAGGGTCGCCAAATCCACGTGGAACCGGCGGTCGAGAACGAACCCGAACAGGGTCGTTGCAATGATCGGCAAAATGATTCCGAAGAAAAGCGATCCCAGATTGTGGACTGTTTCCGTCATGCGTGCGCGGCGACTCTGTGGCGGAAACCTCTCAGCAGCAACGCGAAAAGCTTGAACGCTAAATTATGGAAATTATAAAAGTCCATTGACCATCCTCCTTCCCGAAGGTATTCTACCCGTGGTTGTAGGGATTTTAGAACCGTCCTTTCAACTACCCTCCTCACATTTAGAAACCACCATGAAAGCACTCCTCACCGTTTCGATCTCACGCGTCTTTTTGAATTGCAATCCCTCGTCCCTGGCTGGCTAACGAGGTAGCCCCCCCCGGCTCATGACGCAGCTTCCTAGGCTGCGTCCCCTGTGAACCCTTGGATTTCGATGAGGGTTCCCGACCGCATTCGTTTTCCGGGACCCCTGTGTCCCTGAGGCTAACGTATGAGCTGGGTTGTGCCCCGATTGCAACTTGAGAAACGATGAGACATGATTCGTAAGCCCTTCCGAATTGCTGCTGTCATTGCCGCAATTTTTGCCGTTGGACAGACCACTGGCTTTTCACTGGTCACCTCAACCGGAAATCCGGAACATACATCCGAGCGGGCCCTGCAAAGGGCGCTTCGCTCACTGATGAAGACTCCAACCGCGTTTCCGTTCTTCGAAAACGTTGGCATCCTCAATGAATCGACTGGTGTCTACATTGGTCGAGGTTATGTCCTGACCGCAGCCCATGTTGGCCCGGGCGAATTCCAACTCGCGGATGGTTCAACCTACCAGCCGATCCCCGGTTCCGAGCAACGGTTTCAAAACCCGGATGGATCGTTCTCCGATCTCTGTGTCTTTCGAATCCGGTTTGCCTCCAACGATTCCCTGGCGAAACTCAAAGACATCCCGCTGGGGCCGGTTTGTCCAAACCACGGTTCCTACGTTGTGATGATGGGAGCTGGAAGCGGGAATTCCGGGACGAATCGCAGATCGTCTGCCGGGGCAAAGTTTCATTGGAACGATGACTACCGGATCCGTTGGGGAGTGAACCGGGTTGCGAACCAATTTGGTTCCATGATGAAAACGTTTCGCTACCAGACGCCTGGATATTCGACGGAATTTCGTCCGGGAAGTTTCCAGTGCCAGGCGACGCCGGGTGATTCCGGCGGAGCGGCTTTCGTCTACAATCGCCACACCAAGCAGTGGGAGCTTGGTGGGATTATTCTGGCGGTCGACAGTGAAGACGGTGGTGCCGCGTTTGGGAATCAGACCTACATCGCCGACCTGACCATTCTGCCGTCGGACGTTTTCAAATCCGCAGGCTTGGTTGCGACAAGGTCCCGTTAGAGCACTTTCCACCTCCATAGAGAGTCTATCCGCAACTAAAGGTCCTCCATATAGGCGTCGATCAACGACTCGATCTTCTTTAACCAGACCTGTTCATCCCTGCCAAACTGCTCCACTTCTTCCGTCGCCAATGAGCCAATCGCGTAGGCGTCCGCTGGCGAAAACACTCCTCCGCTATCCATGAAAACCTTGAGCGCGTCGTGCATCTCCTGCAGGAGCGGGGCGATCCCTTCGGTGCCGAAACGCTTCCTTGCGAAGACCTGTCTTGCGACGTCGACCAGGGCCATCACCTCTTGCCGAAGCGCGGCGACCATCACCTTCTGGCGTTCGAGCGGTTGTTGTTCTGCAATCGTGTTTCCAGCCTCCCAGTTGAACGCATAGAACCGGCCCGTCAACGCAGTTCGGAAAGCGGCGACTCTCAAAAATTCCTGGTGTTTTTCTTCACCCAATAATCTGGCATCTCGTTCCGCCGCCAAGAGGTAAACTTCATAGAGATCAGCCATCGCCTGCTTGAAATCGTTCGCCTTGCTCCAGAACTCCCACGTCAACGGTTTTCCCCTGGGCATCTCAAAGACCTTCAAATACTGGCGATTGGTCAAAAAGCTCAATTGCTCACGTTCCTCGGCGTTGCTCAGTCCTGGGAGTGTTGCGCCATCGACCAACGCGCCCACCGCATTCTGATAGGTTTCGGCGCCCGGTTTCGTCAGGTCCGGAAACTGTGGATCGTCCTGTTCCTCTAACAGCATCCTCATTCGCTGCACCAGAATCTCCTGCGTCCGGACCCGGTCGCCCTCGGGTTCAAATTCGTCGAGAAGTTCCAACAGGGTCTCTTGATCGGATTCTGTCAAAGGAGCAGCAGAATTCGATGTGATCCGAATGGCATCGCTGAGCGCCGCGAGCACTTGAATCAGCAGCCTCCCCTCGAAAACCTCATCCGCCAAAACGCGTTCCCCTGCCGCGACAATCGACTGCCGGAACTCCGACATCCATTCCTCAAACTCCGCCTTGGTTTCTTCCTCAAGACTCTCATCCTGCAACGCTTGTTGGGTCAATTGTTCCACCCTGCTATTCACGTCCAGCAACTGCTCTAACAAATATCCAAACTCCTCCTTCCAGTTGTTCCCCTGTGCCACCTGCGCATCACAAAATCCGGTAAAACCGGCTAACTCATCTCCATAGTTCTGGTATTCCGCCCTCGCCGCGAGAAGCGCTTCGATTCCGTCGATCTCACCACCACGCAGAAGATGGGGCGCCGTCAAGTTTCGAAAAACGGTCATGCCGTCCATGTTCATTTTTGGAACGGGCACCTTTCCCCCTCCCATCATCTCCACAGCCTTGACACAGTCTGCCCGGGTCCATTGGTCACCGGATGGAAATCCTTCCACATCATAGTCACCAGCTCCCGCCATGTTAGCGGTTCCAAACCCGAAGCAAATCAGGCTAACCAACAAAGTCGCATTCAATCTCCTGCTCATGCAGGGATGGTGGTGAGCTTCGGGCGAAACTCAAGCAAAAACGATCGAAATAATCCCCAACTTTTCTAACGAAACCAAAAAGTCATCCTGCCGACTTACGAAGTCTGGAAGAAATAGCACGCCACCTGGCATTCGCGGCAGCGGTGGACGTACATGATGCCGCCGTGGAAGAAATACAGACCCGTGCCGAGCGTATAGTCGGTCTCCATCTGGATGACAAATTCCATTTTTTGCTCGCATTCAGGGCATTGAAACTCCTTTTCAACACCCACTTCACCCTGGACCCA
>TARA_R110002096_G_scaffold154_19_pt1 | contig 10670 bp, 9 predicted proteins | sample TARA_R110002096 | Tara Oceans TARA_R110002096 (sample SAMEA4397295) | marine metagenome | biome: Polar Biome; feature: [DCM] deep chlorophyll maximum layer (ENVO:01000326); material: water (ENVO:00002006), including particulate matter (ENVO:01000060) such as... | depth 35 m
ACTGGAACATCGAAATCACCGACACGATTAACAACATCGGTGCAGCGACGATTCTCGAGCAGTGTGGTCTGTTTGGCGTTCTGTGTAACCAGGTCGTTCGCAACACTGGCGGAAGTCTCTGGCAGGGTACGCAGGGCTACGTTGTCGATACGACAATCAACCTCGGCGAAAACGTCTGGGAAGGTATCGACCTGGCCGGTAGCTGGACGATCGAAGGTGCTGGCGGTACGTTCACGACGGACATCATCGGTACTTACATGCTGACCAAGGAAACGACACCGTTGCCGTCTGCGACGACGTCGACCTACGATTGTGTGGGCATCATCAGCACACGTTGCTACCCGTCTCCGGAATGGCGTCACACGCTGTCGGTTAACTACGACTCCGGCGAGACATGGAGCGTTGAAGGTCGCTGGCGTTACTTCCAGGGTGTTGACTACTTCGAAGGCAACTCTCTGGGTACGTCTGACACGATCGCACAGGGCGAAATGTCCAAGTCACAAAGCTACTTCGACTTGAACGGTGTGTTCCAGTTCATGGACAACCACGACATTACGTTCGGCATCAATAACGTTCTGGACGAAGAGCCGCCGATGGTTGGTGGTACTCTGACAACGAACGCCAACACGATTGCGGGCTTCTACGACACATTGGGTCGTTTCATCTACGCCAAGGCAACCGTACGTTTCTAAGCATTACTTAGACGTAACGTTGGAATCGAAAGCGGGCCTCTGGCCCGCTTTCTTTTTGCGCGTAAAAAAATGTTTCCTGCCCGGGCGAGGTTTGGCAAGATCACTGCGGTAATGACTCCCGACCCGATTCTTCAACAGGCACTCAGTGCGATCCGGCAGCAGCATTTTGCCGACGCCATTGTGCTGCTCGAAGGCTTGCTTAATCGGCAACCGGGCAATATTGATGCCCGTTGGCTGCTGGTCAAAACTCTAGAAAGCGCTGCGAATCCGCAGGGCGCGGAAGATCAGCTGCGGCAGTTGTTGCTGCATATGAAAAAGAATCTGCCGGCGATCGACCAGGTCGCGGCATATGTCCGGCAGCGTGGCTATCCACTCAAACATGTGCTGACCGCCTACAGCAAATACATCGAGACCAAGCCGGGCTCAGCGAACGCTGCTTTCAACTACGCTTTCAATCTCGCCCGCGATGGGCAGTTCGAGAAGTCAATCGAAGCCTACAAACGTGCATTGAAATGCGGTATCGACGCGCCGGAGGAGGTGCATCTTAATATCGCGAATATCTACATGGATCACCTGCACGCCAGCGAGCAGGCACAGGCGCACCTGCAGCAGGCAATAAAGTTAAATCCCGCTTACGCAAGCGCCTATTACAACCTGGGCAATCTGTCGGAACAACTGGGCGACCGTCCGGGTGCAAGCGAGAATTTCGAAAAAGCCTTACAGCTGGATCCGGGCAACGACTCGGCTCTGGCTCGACTCGCCGATACAAAAGTGTTCTCAGACCAGGACGATCCGCTCTTGACGCAGCTTGCGTCGCGGGCACAAGACAGTCGTAGCAGTGACCTGCACATGGCGCTGGGGAAGGCTTATGAACAGGTAGGCCGGTTTGACCTCGCCTGGCAGCATTTCAATGTTGCCAATGCACAGGATAGAAAGTGCAATCCTGCTTACTCACGAGAAAAAACCGAATCGATGTTTGCAGAGCTGAAAAAACAGTACAGTGATGAGGCAATGTTGCAGCGGGATGACTCGGTCAACGCGCCGGTATTTATCGCAGGTATGTTTCGCAGTGGCTCAACCTTGCTTGAACAGGTCCTCGCATCTCATTCACGTTTTGTTGCCGGCGGTGAAAGCGAGTTTTTCCCGCGCCTGGTTGCGAAAGCATTTCCCGCGTATCCACAGGGTCTCGACAGTATTCCAGCCAGCAAGCTGCACACCTGGCGGAAATCGTACGAAGCGCACACGCGGAAGATTGTCGGGCCTGCGCAACGGCTAACCGACAAGCGCCCGGACAACTTTCTGTATGCGGGTCTCATCAAGGCGCTTGTCCCGTCCGCGAGATTTGTATTTACGGACCGCGACTGGCGCGATATCGCGACGTCAATTTACTCGGTGCGACTCGGTCACAGCCAACCCTACGCAACCCGCCTGGATGACATCCGGCACTACATCGAGTTGCAGGCGGACCTTGTGCAGTTTTGGGCCGAATTACTGGGCCCCGACCTGAGAATTATCCGCTATGAGGACCTGGTGCAGCAGCCTCAGGATACCGTCAGTGGCTTGCTGCAATGGCTCGGCGAATCCTGGGAGGATAGTTGCCTGTCCTTTCACGAATTAAAAAATAGTGTCAGGACAGCGAGTGTCTGGCAAGTGCGCGAGCCGCTGCACAGCAAGTCCATTGGACGCTGGCGCAACTATGAGCAGCCATTCGTTGATGCATTTGGAGAATCAATTAAAACTTGAGTTGTTGCGGCAGGACGGCTCACCAAGCTATTAATCGACATCGCCGGTTGTGATGTCTTCGGGTGCTGCGCCCTCGCCGATCGGGATTACGCCGAGGTTTTCGAGCGCAACGGCGTCTTCTTCATCCTCGTCTTTTTCCTTTTCCTTTTTCGGCCGCTTTACTTCGATCGACGCGACCATGCGGCCGCCGTCAATGCGCCTCGGTCCCTGGTAGGAGTCCAGCAGGGCAGCATGATTGTCCGCGAAACTGCCACTGATTTCGTGTCGCGTGCCACCCATGTCAGTGACAGTCCAGTCATTGATATTCGGTTCGATCCTGTCGACTATCTGCAGCCTGGTGCGCTGCGCCCCGTCACGCAGGTATTCGAGCAAGTGTTGCGACAATTGATTATCAAACTGCGGAAAAAATGCCTTGTTTCTATCGTAGAAACTCGAAACCCGCATGAAATCATCGTCGCTGCGGCTGAAGGTGCCGCGATTTGAGTTGATGAATTCATACGCATTGTCTTCCAGCGCGTAATACACGTCGTCGCCCGTGTATGCCGATTTGCGAATGTTTGGACCACCGACGATGCCCTGGTAGAGGCCGTACATAATACGCGGGTCGTTGTTGTAATTCTTTCGCAGGATGTTGTGCTGAATATCATTGAGACTGAGCGATATGCCGGAAACGTTTAACAGTTTCTTATCGAGGATTGACTTCTTGCCGTGCAGTAAGCGCTTCAGGTTGCGCTTCGGGTAGATCGCAACAATCTCGTTCAGGACAGTCACGTTGTAGAGGTTCAACCAATAAGCCAGTTGCTCATCGCGGGAAAACTGATCGAGGGGCATCTCATCCGGAATTTTCTGCAGGCTCGTCTGGATTTCACGAAGCAGGCTCTTTGCCTCTTCATTGTCCTTGAAGGCTTCGTACGCAACCCGGTTGGCCTCATAGGTGGTCAGCCGTTGAATTTTTGGGGTCATCCGGGTGCCGGTGCGTGCCTCGGGTATTTTGGCGATTTCTCTTTTCGACAGCCCGACGTCCGCAACAACGATGGTCAGCAGGTCGGTCAGGTCGTCGTAGTTAATAGCAAATTTGGAGTCGTTGTCGAAGCCCACGAACGGCTCAGGTACAACTGCGTCGACCGAATCTGCCAGTGTCTCTGCCGTCAACAGGACGCATGCAAACAGTGCTGCAAGTGACGCGATGTGCTTCTTCATTCTAGTCCCCCTGCGATACCACTTACCGAACTGGTTGCACATCCAGGTAAGCGAAACATTCACCGAGAAATTAGATGCAGTCCGGCACGCAGAGTTCAATGCGATTTCAAACAGCTGAATATTAAGGCAAATACCTTTTCAACCGTCGCAGAAAACACACGACTGCTTGAAATCATGTACTAATTACGATGATCAGTTTTCTATTCGTCCTCATCATCACCCGACGCGTCTTCCAGTTCTTCAATTGTCACTGAAGCATTGCGTTCGTTTTCTCGCATACGGTTTTCGTTAATAGTTTGCAGTTTAATGAGAAGCTCCGGATCGAAACGGCTTAACTTACGACCCTTCGCCGCTGTCGAGCTGGATCCTGCTCCAACCGTTGCGCCCAGAATCTTGCCGGGATTGTTCGGATCGGCAACGGTACTCTGCATCGAGTCCATTAGCGCGGCGCGGCTGTCAGCCAGGCTGCCGCCGATCTTTTGTTGTGTTCCTCCCAGGTCGGTAACGGTCCAGTCGTCAATATCCGCTTTTATTTTGCCGGCCGCCTGCAGTTCGTTGCGTTCGTAGCCCTCGAGGTAATTCATCAGGTGAGCTGACAGATCGGCCTCGAAATTTGGAAAGAATGCTGCATTGCGCTCGTAGAATCGAGAAACCCGAAACGTTCTCTCGTCGCGACTGAATGTGCCGCGGTTTGAATTAATGAAATCCCGCGCGTTGTTCTCCAGCGCATTCCAGACATTATTGCCGGTATACGCCGTCTTGCGAATATCGGGGCCGCCGACGATGCCCTGGTACAGACCGTAAATGACCAGCGGATTGCTGTCGTAATTCTCTTTCAGGATGGTGAAGTGAATATCGTTCAGGCTGAGTGGAACACCAGCAACGGTTAACAGTTTTTTATCCAGAATCGATTTCTTGCCGAGCAGAATCTTCTTGAGATTTCTCTTGGGGTAGACCGCGACAATTTCATTCAACAAGGTCACGTTGTACAGATTCAGCCAGTAGGCTAACTGCTCGTCGCGAGAGAAATATTCCAGCGGCGCCTGGGACGGCACTTCGGCAAGGCTCTTCTGAATATTGCGCAAATATTCCTTGCTCGCGTCGCTGTCGTCAAAAGTCTCGTAATAAAAACGATTGCCCTCATTCGCAGTCAGTCGTTTTACCTTTGCCCGCATTCGAGTGCCGGTCTTTGCCTGAGTCGGTTCGGCCACCTCGCGGGTCGAACGTCCTACGTCAACGACCACGGCTTTTAAAAGGGCAGTGAGATCGTCATAGCTGATCGCATAGTGAGCGGAATTATCAAAACCGCGGAAGGGTTCGGGAACGTCCGATTCCGCGGCGCTCGCCACATTGGCTGTCGCCAGCAGGCTGCCAAGGATAATTACCAGCCAGTTTGCATTGGTTCTTATAATGTTTCGCATTGGTTTGGTCCTGCCTTGTTATTTATCGTCGCTGCTTGCGTCGGTGGAATCCGGTGCCGCCTCGGCATCGTCCTCAAGTTCTTCGATCGTGACCGAAGCATTGCGCTCATTTTCCTGCATTCGTGCTTCATTGAGTACCTGCAGTTTTTCCAGCAATGCCTGGTCGAAGCGGCTGATCTTGCGGCCCTTTGCGGCCATGCTGGATGAGCCAGCACCGACCGCAGCGCCAAGCACGCCGCCGCCATCGGCTGGCGTGGTGCTTTTGACTGAGCCCATCAGCGCAGCCCGGCTGTCAGCCAGGCTGCCGCCAATTTCCTGCTGGCTGCCGCCGAGGTCCGTCACCGTCCAGTCGTCGATATTCGCTTTGATTCGGCCAGCCGCTTGCAGCTCGTTACGTTCCGAGCCCTCCAGGTAATTCAAGAGGTGCTGCGACAGGTCTGACTCGAAATTGGGGAAGTAAGCCTCGTTGCGCTCATACAGGCTGGATACCCGAAACGTGCGCTCGTCGCGGCTGTATGTGCCGCGGTTCGAGTTAACAAAATCGCGCGCATTGCTTTCGAGGTCGCGGTATACGGTGGCGCCGCGATAGGCTGTTTTACGAATGTCCGGCCCGCCGATAATGCCCTGGTAGAGCCCATACATGACAAGCGGGTTGTTATCGTAGTTTTCTTTCAGGATCGTGAATTGTATGTCGTTGAGGCTGAGCGGGATGCCGGCGACAGTCAGTATTTTCTTATCCAAAATGGATTTTTTGCCGACCAGGACTTTCTTCAGGTCCCGCTTGGGGTAGATCTCGACAATTTCGTTCAAAAGCGCGATGTTGTACAAGTTGAGCCAATAGGCCAGTTGCTCATCGCGCGAGAACAGCTCCAGCGGCGCTTCGGACGGAATCTGCTCCAGGCTTTGCAGGACACCGCGTAACATTTGCTTGCCCTGCTCATTGTCCTTGAATGTTTCGAAGTAGAAACGGTTGCCTTCGTTGGCGGTCTGCCGCTTTACCTTGGCGCGCATTCGGGTGCCGGTCTTGGGTTGCGTCGGTTGTGCGACTTCACGAGTAGAGCGGCCAACATCGACTACGACAGCCTTGAGCAGGGCGGTCATATCGTCGTAATTTATGGTGTGTTTGGCGTTGGCATCAAATCCGCGAAAGGGTTCCGGGACATCCGATTCAGCGGCGATTGCCGCCGCGGGCGCCAGCAGAAAAATACAGCACGCGGCTGCAACTGAGCAAAAGGACCTGATCATGAACTCCCCCTTCAATGATGAATAATTGCCACTGATAGTTTAACAAACAGCATCGGCGTACGGGCCCCAAAATACCCTCAAATCCCGTCCGCACACTTCGTGCATTTATTCCGAAAAACTATTAGAAATCAACCAATTGAATTATATGCGCCGCGCTTGATTCGGCATTGGTGTGCTGCTCGATCGGTTGCTTTCTGCTACTTTATGCTGCAATCTTCCGGCCCGTTCAAAACCGGCAAAAATGCAACTGTTATACAGATTGCTTGGACACAGCCTCAGGGAAAAGTTTCATGAAAAAAGCGCCTTTCCGATGCAAATTTTCCTCGCCAGCGGTGCGCTGGCTGATTGCAGCATCACTGGTTCTACTGGCGGTACAGCAACCGTCGTATGCTGGCGAATCCGGTGAAATCTCGAACGTGGGGGATTGCCGCAGTATTGCTGCAAAAATGGAGAGACTGCTCTGTTACGACACGGTCGTGGACGGTCAGGTCTACGGCCGCAAGCAACTGGAAAAAGTGCAGAAAGAAAATTTCGGCAAAAACGAAAAAGAGTCTGTACCGACCGTTGATCAAGTCAGTGTGACAATTGTGAACGTGCAGAAATCGTCCAGCGGGGCGCACTATTTTCATACCGCCGATGGCAACGTCTGGAAACAAAGCGGCAAAGGCAACTGGAACTTGCCGGTGCCATTTCAGGCGCGCGTCAAATCCGGTGCGCTGGGCTCTTATTTCCTGGTTGCGGAAAGCGGCAAGTCGACGCGCGTCAAACGGGTTCGCTAGAAATGCCGGCTAGCACTTTTCGATCGTGGTTACGGCACATTCCGCTGCTGGTGTTTTTGTTGCCAGGCATGGCCCTGGGGGCTGCAGGTGAGCTCAGCGACAATCAACGCATCACTAGCGAGATACTGGGTTACGACCTGCAATACCGGGTGTATCGTCCTGCCGGGAGCCGTGATGATGATCGCTTGCCGAGTCTCTATGTAACCGATGCTCACAAGTACCTGCAGCACGGTAATATGGTATCGGTACTGGACAAGACCATTGCCGACGGTTTGATCGAGCCGCTGGTGGTCGTGTTTGTGGATAGTCGCAACCCTGATCGCCTGGAGGTGGACCGTCGCAACAAGCAGTTCATGTGCAATACCGATTATGCGGCTTTTTTCGCCAATGAATTGATTCCGAGTGTGAGCACGGAACAGCCGGTCAGCGAATCGAGGGATGACAGGGCCATCCTTGGATTGTCATTTGGCGGACTGAACAGTGCATGCTTCGGACTCATGCTGCCAGATTTATTTTCGGGTATTGCAATGCAGTCGCCGGCAAGTGCAAAGCATGTCGATGTTGTCAGGGATCTTTACGAGGAACGCGAGGCGCTGCCACTAAAGATGTTTCTCAGTGTCGGTACGATGAATGACAATCAGGCCGCAGTGAAGCAATTTCGCCGGGTGTTAAAACGCAAGGGCTACGACCTGACCTACCGGACTGTCCGGGAAGGCCACAACTGGAAAAACTGGGGACCGTTGCTGGACGATGTACTGGTGACCTTTTTTGCGGCCGATTGATTTCGTCAGCTCAGGACCACATGCGTATCAGGTTGTGACGAATCAGGTCGAGGCGCATGCGGTTCTCAGGCTTCATCGTCAGGCCTTCCAGGGCCGATACTTCGCCCAGGCTGTAAATGATATGCCGTTGTCGCTCGTCGATGATCTGGCTTTCGACAAACGTGATCGCAACCAGGCGCTGGCCGCGCGTGACCTCGCTGACCTCGTGCAGCATTGTTGACGGATAGACGACAAGCCCCCCGGCCGGTAACTTGATCGGTACTTTACGACTTTCGAGGTGTAATACCAGCTCGCCGCCGTCATAGCTATCCGGGTCGTTCAGAAACACCGTCAGCGACAGGTCAGAACGCAAAATCATCTTCAACTTCTGCAGCGGCAACAGCGCGACATCCGAGTGCGCGCCGTAAGCCATGCCTTTTTCGTATTTGCACATCAACGGTGGCGCAATCTTGTTCGGCATCGCGAAGTCGCGAAATCCCTCGTGCCGCAACAATGCATTCATGAGCATCTTGCTGGACTCCTGGTAACCGGGTGCCGCGGCATCTATTTGCTCGTTCTTCTTGGTCTTGTTGTGGGGATTGCTCAGGCGGCCATCCAGAAAAGTAGACTCCGCACCGATCTGCTGCAGGCGCTGCACCTCTTCCGGAAGCAGGAAGTCCTCAATCTCAAGTATCATGTCAGCGTTATTTGATATTTTTTTGGGAAACGTACAATACCATGATTGCCCGAATACGGTTATCCGAACGACCCGAGACATGGCCAAAATGAATACTGCAAATCCGGCCGCCGAATGGTTGCCAACCCTGTCGCGGCGACCGGAAATATTCCCTCACCAACTGGACGTGCAAGCGAATAACGTATTGCTGGTCGAGTTGCCGGTTGCGGAGCTTGGTGCTGCCAGTTTCCTGGACCAGAGAGTGCTTACACCGACCACGAGAGGCACCTGGGTTGCCTGGACATCCGTGGCTCACGCGATGAATGGCGCGGAAACACAGAATCCTGTGCATTATATTTTCCATGTCGGGCATTGTGGCTCGACCCTGTTGTCCCGGCTATTGCAACTGCTCGACGGCGTACAAAGCCTGCGCGAGCCACTGCCGCTGCGAACGCTGGCGCAGGACTTCGCCGATGCCGCAGATGGCCGCTCGTTTCTGACCGATGCGGCACGACGCGAGCATCTGCAGGTACTGTCCAGGCTATGGGGGCGGGGTGAGCCTTACACCGTCGTCAAGGCGACCAGCATTTGTTCAGGTTTATTGCCGCATATTCATACCGTGCAGCCCGATTGCCGTTCCGTCTTCGTTTACAACCGGCCGGAGACACACATTGCAACGCTGCTCGCAGGCGAAAATGCCATTATCGATCTGCGTGGTTTTGCAAAACTTCGGCTGCAGCGGCTGCAGCAAATAACCAGCCTGAAATTGCAATTACACGAACTGAATCCTGCACAATTGGCGGCGCTTGGCTGGCTCAGTGAAACGACCAGTATTGTGAGCTCAAGCGATCAACACGCCGCACAAATCGAGTCACTGGAGTTCGACGAGTTTCTAAAGAACCCTGCCGACAGGCTGACGCAATTGCTGCGCTTTCTGGACATTCCGGCAGCGGCCGAAGCGGTCGAAACTGCCGTACGCAGTGATGTATTACAAACCTATTCGAAAGCACCGGAGCACGAATACAACGCACAGACCCGCGCAACGATCCTGGCGAATTCGCGCCAAAAATTTGCGCGAGACATTGCTGACACCCTGTCCTGGATGGATGAACTGGCCAGCGAATCGCCGTTGGTAGCGGCCAGCCTGGACAGATTTGGCTGAGTTTTTCGGTGCTGTGAAATGGCGGCAGGCCATGTATGAGGGGCCATGCGGAAACAGGCATTGGTGTATACTTTTTGCTCCCAATTTCAAGATCCCGACCAGGCGAATTTCACCTCATGTGAGGCGCCGGCAAGGTGGCCTATGACCCAAAAGACGTTTATTGAAACATACAAGGTCGACCATGAACTCTGCGACAAAATTATTGGCTTGTACGATATAAACAAGCATCTCGCCAAGCCGGGCCGGCTGGGCAATAACCCGAGAGTCGACAAGCGACAGAAAGACTCGATGGATATGAGTATCCCGGTGCGCCTGTACGGGAGTTTTGAACCCTTTTTTGAGCAGCTCGAAGCGCATGTCAGCACCTACCTGGACAAGTACTACTTTGATATGGGGGCGTCCGGTATGGGCCCGGTGGGGTTTTCAAAATTCTCCAACATCCAGAAATACCCGGCAGGCGGCGGTTACCCGGCGATACATTGCGAAAGAGACAGCCTCGAGTACGCCCATCGCGCACTCGTCTGGATGCTGTATCTGACCGATACGCCAAACGGTGGAACGGAGTTTCCGCACCAGGAAGTGATCACCGAGTGCGTGAAAGGCGACCTGATTATCTGGCCGACAGATATGACGCATATGCACAAAGGTGTTGTGTCGGAGACACACGAGAAGATGATTTTCACCGGATGGATCGACTATATACAGCCAGGAACGCAGCCAGCGGGCGCGCAACAGCCTTAAATGCCAGCAAACATACTCGACGCCTACAAACAGAATCAACGCCTCGAAGATTTTGTCGCGCGCCTGCCGGCGGACGCCGCGGCAGTCATCGACGAGCTTGAGAACGCAGACATAGACGGACCACTCCAGGGGCGCGCGCAACTGTTACTGGCGCAGTGCCATGAGCTTGTCGGCCAGTCGGCTGAAGCAAAACGGGTATTCGAGACGCTGCTGCAATCCGACCCCGGGAATGTTGTTGCGAATATCGATT
>TARA_R110002096_G_scaffold315924_1_pt1 | contig 10667 bp, 4 predicted proteins | sample TARA_R110002096 | Tara Oceans TARA_R110002096 (sample SAMEA4397295) | marine metagenome | biome: Polar Biome; feature: [DCM] deep chlorophyll maximum layer (ENVO:01000326); material: water (ENVO:00002006), including particulate matter (ENVO:01000060) such as... | depth 35 m
TAAGTTCAAGGTGTTCTAAAAAATGTTTATAGTTCACAGATTTAAGTCCATTGAGCGTTTAAAATTACCTTCAGCATCAGAATCTGGATTTATAGTTTCATATTCTCCAGTTAATTTAGCTCTAACCCAATTATCTTGGTATAAATTTCTAACCGGTCCTTCTTCGTTTGTTCCAAAATTTCCTTGTAATATTTGAGATACTTGTTTATCTGTTCCTTTTTGACTAAGAATATACCCAAGCATCATTGTATCAGCTTGTCCATCATCCCAAGTTTCAGGCTTTGTTGGATCAATACTTTGCAACCATTCTTTATCAATTTGATTTTTATCAGCGTTAGCTAATAAGTTTTTTAAAGCATCTTTACTTGCTCCTTCATACTGTTCATATTTATTTTGAGTAGTTTGTCTATTATCTGATTCGGCTGTACTAAAAATACGTTGCATTTTTTTTAAATTTTCAAAAGCTTCATCACTATATTCTACTCCAAGTGTGTTAGCTAGTCTATTAATTTGAGCTTGTACATATTGATTAGCGTTCCTGTCTGAATCTAAAGCTTTTTGTTCTTGTGATATATTATACCAGTTTTCTAATGCTACATTTTTACCTTCTGCAAAACCTAACCTATCTCTTTTATAAATAGCAACATAAGGCTCGCCAGTAAAAGGGTTAATTCTTTCTTCAGGTTTTTCTTGAGTAAAAGGAACTTCTTCACTTTTAATTAAACCACCCTCAACCTTCTGTTCTCGTTCTGGAAACTCTTCTGAATAACTTTCTTTTCGGTATGATTCTTCTAAATCTAATAAAGGCAAGCTCATAAACTGTTGTTCAAGTCTTGCAAGCCTTGTTCTAAACTCATTAAATCCCATAGTTTGTTGTGATGTTTTTGTAATAGCATCATTTAATTGTTTATCTGTCAATCGTAAAGGAGTGAAATAAGCAGTACCGCTTATTAAATTATTTTTTTCTTTATTACTAGCACCCTTTAAATATTTAAATTCTTTTAATACATTTAAATTAAGTTTTTTTGCTCCTCTTATTGCTTTGTTTAAAGAAGCTTGTTGATAATAATATTTAGTATTAATAGCAACATATTGTTCTAACACATCTTCTATTGGATTATTATAAGTTGTTACATCATTTAAATCTCCTATATAAACATCTCTTTTATTTTTAAACTTTCTTACTTTAAAACTTAAAGCAGTTTGCATAGATTTTTCATCAAGTTTATATAGTCGTAGTCCAGTTGTATTAGCTAATAAATCCATATCCATATCTTTTGCAGTTCCGTCAAATCGTCTATACTCGGGTTGATTTGTTAAGTCTCTATACACCTGTTCACCTAAACTTCCTTTTTTACCTCCAATATTAAATCCTTTTAATTTAACTTCAGGAGCTAAGTTTTTGTAAGCTGCAGGTATAAGAGTGTTAAGTGTGTGCCAGAAAGCTGCCATTTTATTGTCAAATAATCCGGGGTCTGCTTCATCCCATCCGGGAATTCTTGAACCTGTTTCTGTTAATCCCTTGCCAAACACATTATCTAATACAGCTTGTGATAATAAAGCTTCAGATACGTAAGGTTCAAAAAATTTCACCATGCCTTTTGTTACAGCATCTCGTACTATTTTACTGCCTGAACGAGTCGGATCATCCTTTTTTGTAAACTCATTTAAACTAGCACGAATAACATCTAAAACTGGAGCATCAGGATCAGTATAAGACATATCAAAATATAATAATTCACCTTTGTCATTTCTTAAATAAGCAATAGCACTATTTTTAGACCAGTCTGGAAGAGCTAAATCTTTGTAAGCTTGATGTAGGTCTTCAGTCACACCATATATTAATTTACTACTTTCTTGAACAGCATACGAACCAGTTAAACCAATTCCTATTTTTCCTGCAAGTCTGTTAAACCCTCTTTCTTCTAATACTTTATTACCAGAATTAATTTCATCTCTACTTCTTTTTAAAGTGTGATACGTATTTCTAAATCTTTCTGCAGAAAACGCAAAGAAATTACCAAAGGGCATTTTACGAAGTGCTTTAGCTCCTTCAGGTATTAAATCATACGTAGGCATTGTATTTCTAATAATTTCTGCAGCTTTTCCTTCTAATTGTTTAATTGACATCTTAGTGGTTAAAGATTTATTAGCTTGCTTTAAAACTTGAAGTTCTTTTTCGTAAGCAGCTATCCTATATATATCATCTTCTGCAACGTATAGTTTTTCTGCTTTTTTATAGCCTGCTTTAACAAAAGTCATTGGTGTATTAACACCTCGTTTTGCTAAACTTTGCCCTACCATTCCACTAATTTTACCTTGCCCAAAAGATGCATCGTTTAAAAGTCTTTTAAATTCGTTTACTTTAACATTTTGATTAACCAGTCCAAGTTTTTGATATTTGTTATACAAATCTAAAAGTGCTTTATTTTTATTTTTTGAATCTTTAAAAGTATTCTGTAACACTTTTAAAGATTGTGCAGTTTCTGCTCCGAAAGGATTTAACCCATTCTCTGCCATTATAATTGTTTGACCTATTGTATTTCTTAAATGAGTAATATTATTTAGTACTGTTGCAGAAGCTTGACCCATTCCTTTAAGTAGTAACATAGTATTCCATGCTTGTGCAATAGGACCAATAGTTTTATTTTGTTTGTTAAACATGTTAGCAAGTGCAGGTGTTGTGTATTGTCCATCTAATGCATGAAATTGTTTACCTTCAATTTTAACGTATCCTGCTCTTTTAATACCATCATCAAAAAAATATTTACCTTGTCCTACAGAAAGTAAATCATCGTACATTTTAATTTCTGTTAAATAATGTGAAACTGTTGTAAGAGTTCTAAATACAGAAGTAGGAGAACTTTCTGTTATTCCTAGTAAAGCTTTAATTTCAGGAGCTATAACTTTTCTATTTGCAAAAACTTTTTCGGCTGTTTGTGTGCCATACATTTGATTAATATGTTTAGCAACACTAGATGAAACTCCTGCACTTCCTTCTTTTGCGTTAAATATTATTTCATCTACTCTTTTGGTTGCTTCTTTAAAACGAGCAGCATCATCGACACCATCTTTAACTTCTCGATAACCTTTTGTGCGTCTTAAACTTTTAGCTATATAATTAATTGCGTTTGTTTTAATAACATTAGAGGGTGACCATTTAGCATTTTCAAATAATTCATAGGTTTGTCTTAAATAACTACCCATACTATCAGCTATTTCTTTTTTCATTTTGTCAGGAACTTGATTAGTATTTAACATTAACCTACTAAGTTGTTTAATTTCTAATTGAATTTCTTGTGCAATAGGTTGTAGATTTTTAGGTAAGTCTTTAAGTTGTACTTTACCAATTAAATAAGCTCTAAATTGTGCGTCTATTTTTTTATAATTTCTACCAGTTTCTTTTAAATTTAAACGATTAGTAGATATTTCTTTAACTGCATTATTAAGAGAATTTTCAACTCTTGCAACTGTATTTAAAGCTTCTTCAGACAATGCTATTTTTGAATTTTCTGCTTGATTAATAATAGAAAACATTTTTTCTGATTGTATACCTTTAGATGTAAATCCCCTTTTCGCTAATTCTTTTGCTTTATCTAAAGTGTATTGAGTAACTCCTCTTAATGGACTATTCTCTATAATATTAAATAATTTAACAGGTTGAGAAATATTGTCTGCTTCCCCTTTAAAATCTTCTTTAACTTTAAAAGCTCTATCGCTTTTTTGTCCTGAATCAACAGTCTTTTTAAATTGTTTTACAGCAACTCTACCACCTGCTACTACTCCTTTTAAAGTTTGAACAAAAGTTTTAGCAGTACCTACAATAACACCACCTAAAATTAAACTTTCACCTAGCATTCCTAAACGATTTTCCATAGCGGATAACTCGGCAGGGTCTTCTAAGTCTAAGTATTCAAATACAGGATTTAAAATAGAAGCAGGTATTGAATCACTTGTACCTGCCCATTGTCCTATTTGATAACCTAGTCTACCTTCTTCAGGGCTTATAACAATTTGTGCTGCTAGTTCAGCAGACGCTATAGTTTGAGCAGTACTAATTGCTTTAAATTTTCTTTGTGTTTTTTTAGACTGACCGCCTTGTTTACGTTTAGGAGTTGTTAAAGTTTTTATAGGATTTTTAGCTTTACTCATTGCAGCAAAAAAAGCACCTACATTAGTTGCTAGACTACCTACAGTTGTTTGAGGTTTTTCTAAATCATAATAATACTCACCTTCTTTGTCTTGAGTAACTTCAATTAAATCATAACCAAATGTTGAGCCTAAAGCTTGTTGATAATTTTGTTCAGAAAACTTTTTAAATCTTTCAGGAAGTTCTATGTTGGTTGGATTTAAAGCTTGTGCAACATCAGAAGTTAAACTAGCAGTACCACTAATAAGAGTATCTGCAAATCCTGCAACCATTCTTCGTGGTTCTTTTGGTAAAGTTTGTATTATTTTTTGACCTATGCTTGCACCTTCTTCTTTTCTTTCTTCCTGATAAGGCATACCTTCAAGACCGCCAACAAATCTATCTGGCGAACCAGTTTCTTTTGCTTCAGGATTATACCAATCAACATTAATAAGACTTGACCTAATTTTAGTTGTCTGTTCTTCGCCTCTAGTATAATCATCTACAAACTCTGTAAAAGATGCATTTTTATCTGTCTTCTCATATTCGTTAAATAATACTTCTTGATCAGTAAGACGAGAAGTAGACCTGTCGGCTTGACGAAGTTGTTCTAATTTTGAAGGCATGTTTTAGTAACCCACTCTTTCAGCTTCTGCTTTTAATTCCTCAACATATATAAAACTTTGTTGAACCATGTTTTGAGATTCTTTGTGTACAAAATATTTTTGTTGTGCTGCCATCATTAAGTCATAAGCAGGTTGACCATCTACTAATGGGCTAGAGTCTTCTCTTCCGTTAGTTGCATTTAAATTATAATTAGATTTTGCAAACTGATCTAGTATTTTGTCTCTTGTTTTTTTATCGGGATATTGCTCCTTTACTTGATTTTCTAAATATATTTGACCATACAGTTCAGAATCAGGACCTGTTCCAAGAGGAATTCTTATGTTTTTAATTGCACTATCAACTTCGGTTGTCTTATCACGTATATCATTATAAAGACCTGCTTGTGCAGTTGTTACCCAATTAGTACGTACTGTATTCCAATTAACGTCACCTGTCAATTTTCGTATAGCTTCAAGCTGTGCTCCTGCCCAAGCTTTAGCTTGTAAATACTCAGGTGTAGTTCTGTCTGCTTCATTAATATTAAGAGTTAAAGGATCATCCTCACGTTGTTGGTATCCTTTAGCCCCACTATCGATCAACTGACTAATACTTTGTCGAACCTTATATTGTGATCTAATAAGACTAGCATCTCCACCCATAGCTTCTACACTAACTATTCTTTTAGCCATCTTTTGATCTTCTTCGCTTAAATCGCTATAACTGGGGTCTAACATTCTTTTTTGAATGGCTTGCTCCATTAACCTATTATTATCCTTCATTGATTTTTCAGCAAGATAACCTACTTTTAATTTTTCAAAAGATGCATAAGTCATACCGCCTTTTACAAAATCTTGATAAGCATATTCTGCTTGATTCTCATCTCCAAAAGCTTTAAAGAATTCATTTTCTGTCATCTTTTCTGCCATAATAGTATCTTTAGTGTAGACATCAGGAATTGTAAAAGACTTTTGAGTATATACATTTCTATATTTATCAATAGTTTCGTTTCTTTTATTTAAATTAATTTCTGACTCTCGTACTTCATCAAACATCTTGTCTCTTTTAGTGCCCATACCTAATATTTCTGCACCTTTATTTATACTCTTATGAATAATACTTCTATTTGAAGGATCATTTGCAAGACGAATAGAATCTGAATAGTAATCTTGTACAGGTTTATTAAATTCTTCTTTAGACTCAGAAGCAATTCTAGCTGCGTCTATTCCTTTATACTTTGCTTTATGTGTTTTATATAAATTATCTTCAATAAAAGAATTTTTCCATTTCTTTTTCATATCTCTATTTGCTTGCGTTTCACTTGCACCTTCAAATAAATGTTTTACATTTTCGTGTTGTGCATTAAAAGCATCTTCTGCTATTGCATTGTAGTGTATTTGTGCTCCACCTATTCCTCCACCATATTGATCAATAGCATCTTGAACATTTTGTAGTTTTAGTGCATCATCATATTGTTTAGAACTTTTAGCAATGTCTGTAACTTTACTTTCGTCTAATTTTTTTAATGTATTATTACTTCTATTTTGTAATGTAGCATCTGCCCCGCCTATTAAAACTGATAATCCCATAGCAATATTTTGTCTTCGTCTTTCTTTTTTATTACTGTCATTTTTAGAAGCTTGAAACTCAGCTAATAATTGTCCAGTTGTTCTTCCCATTAATAAACTATTATTTTTATACTCTGTCATTTTATTGTCCTTTAGATAGTAAACTATTACTTGATGTAACTTCTTCTTCTTCTTCTTTTTTACTTAACAAACTTGCAGGTAATTGTTGTTCTTTAATTTCTTCTTGTAAAGGTTCAGGAATAGAATTAGAAGTAATTCCCGCAGATGCTTTTTTTCTTAAATTATCAAGATAAGTTGTGCCTTGATTTAATTTATTAACTTGTTCTTCTGGTTCTAACTCATAAGTAGAGTCATCATCTCCTGATTCTAGTTTATATTCTAAGTCAGCTTTTTCACATAAAGCTATAACCATATACATAGTAGGTTCAGATAATAACATCATTAAATCAGGATTCCATTTACCTTCTAAAAAGCCTGTATATAAAATCATACTTGCTAAATCTATAACACCTACTCCATTATTTATAGATAATAATAAATTACTAGCAACTTCTGGATTAAAGACTGTATTAAAAACTTCATAAGAAGCTTCTTTATAATCAGTAAACTCGGGAGGTTTTTCCCAGTTGTAAGGAGTTTCAGGAGAGTTAGTTAAAGACTGTCCCGGAATAGATTTACCAGTAGTTACTTGATGAGATAAAAAATCTACTTGTTCTTGATTTATAGGCTGCATGTTTTTATTTTTTTAAGTTATATAAGGATTTCGTATTATATTTTGAGGACTTGATGGTCCGTACAAAGGCATTGTAGTATTAGTAAACATATTAAAAGGTAAAACTTGTCCTGTTTTATTTTGATATTGTTGAGAAATATCAGCAACATAATTTCGTGCGTTGCCAATACTTTTATCATAAGATACAAGTTGACCACCGCCTCCACTTTCTTCACCTTGTCCCATTATAACATTAGTAAGAATTCCAGTACTGACTCCTTGTGCAGTTCCTGTTGCATAGTCAGACGTAAAGGCTTCTCCTATTTTAGTTTTAGAAGCCTGTAATAAATTGTCGTCTGATAAACCTAGATTTTTACCCAAATAATATCCTTGTTCTGGTCCTGTAGGACTACTAAATTCAGGTCTGTAAGCTGCACTATCAAATTTCATAGATGCTAAAGATTTGTCATTTATTAAATTTGTTTCAAAATTAGGGTCTAATAAATTTGGTCCTGAAGCTTCAATAGGTTTAATAGTGCTATCCATAATTTTAGAAGTTGCATCAATAGAAGGCTGCATATTCTCAGCAAGATTACCAAGATTTCTATTAATATATTCTTTTTGCACAGCAGTTTGTTGTTTAAATAAATTTATAGTTTCTTCTGTAGCGTCAGTTAAATTATTACTAATTATATGATTTCCATTACTTGCATTAACATTTGCTGTATCAATAATGTTACTTGCTAGTTCACTCTTTCCAAACTCTTGTGTTGTTCCTGCTATATTTCCTGCGTCAGCAATTCCTGAACCCCTAGTAAATACATCACCTGCTCCTTGAGTAAGAGCATCTACAGTATTTATTACCGGTACTGTTGTAGATACTTTAGTTGCTACACCTATTTTTGCAGCTTCTGCTTCTGCTAATGCTAATGCTGCTGCGTCTGCTGCTGCTGCGTCTGCTGCTGCTGTTGCTGCTGCTGTTTCTGTTGCTGTTGCTCCTGCTCCTCCTGCTGCTGCCGGACCAAACATATAAAAACCTGCAACTACTAATGCAATTGTACCTATTACTTTTCCTGCATCTGATTTAAAAAACTTTTTAAGTTTTTTCTTTACTTTTTTAAAATTTTTTCTTAACCATCCCATAATTAATCTCCTCCAAATCCACCTGTATATGAATCTGATAATGTGCCTACTAATGTTCGTAAATAAGGACCATACGTTTCATGTCCTGCTTTTCCTTCATTAGCTATTGCTGTTGAAACTATTTGTACTTTTCTATTCTCTTCATTCTCTACTGCTCTAAAATCAAAGTCTGCTTGATCTCTTAATTCTTGCCATAAAAATGATTGAGCTTGAGTAGATAAATTAAAAGAATTCTGTGCGTTCTGTGCATTAATTTGATTAGTAGCTGCTGTGTTTGCTAAATTTGTTTGTCTTCTCCATTGTGTATTTGAAGCTTCAACAGTAGCAGCATTACTTGCATTCCATTGTACTCTTGCAAAGTCTTGTTGATTATTGTACTGTTCAGTTTGTGTAACAAGTTGTGCATTAAATTTAGCAACATCTGTTTCTCTTGCAGTACGTCTAGCCTCTGCTGCATTATTTTGAGTCGCATTAAACTGTGCCATAGCATCGCCTCGCTGAGCATTGTTTAAATCTACAGATGTTTTTAAGTTAGCCATAAATTGATTAACTTGATTTTCACTAGCTGCATTAAATTGTTTTGATGCATTGTCTGCTGCTTGATTACTTAAAAGTCTTTGTTGTTCTTGTTGAGAATTTAAAACTGAAGCTTGTTGTTGATTAGATAAATTTGTTAAATCCATTTGTAAAAAAGCCTGAGCATTCTGAGAAGAAAGTTTTGTGTTACTGTCAAGTGTTGCTAAATCTAATTGTGCCATAGAAACAGCTTCTTGCATAACTGCTTGTTGAGAGTTACTTGCTTCAGTTAAAGTAACAGTTTGTAAAAATTTACTGTCAGCTATTTTTTGATTTTGATCCGCACTAAACTGTGCCATGTTTAAATTAAATATTTTATCAGAAGCATTTAAAGCAGATTGTTGAGCTGCTTGAGCATCTTGTTGTGCTGCTGCAGCCTCAATACCTCTTTGACTAAACACACTTTCTTTAATAGACTGTGCATTAGATTGAGCTATAGGAATAGCTGATGTAATTATAGCATTGTATAAAGCATCTCTACCTACTGTGGAAGCATCTAATCCTCGCTCTGCCATTATTGCATTTACTGCTGCAACTGCCGGTTTAGCAAAAGCAGGAATCTTACCTTCTTCCATTCCTTTTAATAAAGCATTTAATTGAACATCTACCATAGCTTCTTCAGGAAGACCTTCGATCATTCCTCTTTCTTTTTCAGAAAGATTCATTAACTGTTCTTCTAAAGCTTCAACGTCATTACCCAACGAAGTAATTGTTTCTTCGGATAAACCTGCTTTTCTTAATTGTTTTTTTGCTCTTAATATTTTAGGTAGTGTTGTACCTCCTACTAAAACTGCTGCTGCTGTTGTTTCAGAATCTATTGTACCTATTACTCTTTGTTGTAAAACTAAAATAGCCTCATCATCATCAATAGTAACACCTGTTGCAGCTTTAGTCAATGCTTGAGTTTGCATTACTGCAATAGCTTTTGAGTCTGTTGCTATTGCCCCTACTGCAGGAATTACCTCAGCAACTTTAATTGGATTTCCTTGAGCGTTCTTAATTAAATTTCCATTTATATCTTTAACAAACTGATCAACTTGAGTTGAATCAAATGTCGATGCAGTTACTTCTTTAATAACAGGAATAGGATTACCATCAGCATCTTTAATTACATTTCCTTTAGAATCTTCTTCAAAACCACCTACTCGTGTAGATACTCCTCCCGATACTGTTTCTTCTTTAATAACAGGAATAGGATCACCATCACCATCAAGTTCTAAATTACCTGCGTTATCTTTTACAAAACCTCCTGCTGTAGTTGCTACTACATCATCGGGCATATCAGTTTCTGCAATAGCACCTGCACTAGCGTCTTGATCTGCTACTGCAAGAACGGGGTTACCCTCATTATCTAATATAGGATTACCATCAGCATCTAGTTGATATCCTCCTGCTTTAACTGCATCAGGTAGACTTAAATCTACTACCTTTCCATCTTTGTCAACTGTAACACCTTCTCTGGCTTTTTCAATACCGGTAGCTGTCCTTTCAATTCTGTCTCTTCTTTCTGGGGTAGCTGTTGCAGCCCCACCAAAACCACCTGCAGCATCTATTTCTTCTTGCGTTTTCCCTGATCTTTGATTAGCTAAATCTGCTTTGTAGTTATCAATATCTTTAATAAAAGATACTGCGTCACTTTGAGTTCTAAAAATTCTTTTTCTATTTTTTTTAGGAACTCTACTCCATCCTTCATTTGTTTGATTAATTTGCCCATCTGCATCTACCCAGTAGATTTGCATTAAATATCCTGAATTAGGATCGCCATCAACTTTATACAAACTTTTATTATTATTACTTACTTCATTGCCTAACTTTGATCCTGCTGTTAAAGGATTAACTAATTCTGTTGTCTGATCTTCTACAGCATCTGCATCTGCTTGAGCCTGTGCATCTGCTTTAGCCTGTGCATCTGCTT
>TARA_R110002096_G_scaffold434387_1_pt1 | contig 10665 bp, 9 predicted proteins | sample TARA_R110002096 | Tara Oceans TARA_R110002096 (sample SAMEA4397295) | marine metagenome | biome: Polar Biome; feature: [DCM] deep chlorophyll maximum layer (ENVO:01000326); material: water (ENVO:00002006), including particulate matter (ENVO:01000060) such as... | depth 35 m
AATCACCCTTTGGGCCTTTACCAAACCAAGCAGTAAGGCCACCTGTAGGTTTAGGCATAACCGCCTCCACGCTTCTTGTAAGTACGAACTAGCCAAGCATTTGCGTATGCACTTGGGTACACCTTAAACTTTCGTTTGGCTTCTGACTTAACTCTTGCATACAGTTTGGGGTTAGTTGGTCTTGCACCACTTTTTTTCTTTGCTGGTTTTTTCTTCTTTGCTTTAGCCATTTAACACCTCCACCTTCTACGAGCTTGCCTCAAACGACTGTTAGGATTTTTAGCTGCCTTGGGAAACTTCTTCATCTGTCCAGCAGACCTTGCACAATAGCTCTTTCTTCTTTTAGCAGCCTCACTACCTTTTTTTACTTTTCCTGTTACAGCAGTCTTTAATTTACTGCCGGGGTTTTGTCTACGATATTTGGCTACTCCCTTTGCAGTCATGCCAGCACCAGATTTGGTAGGCCGTTTATGCCCACCTTTAATAGTCATGCCCTTCATGTTTGATTTTTTTCTAGTCGCCATTAGTTTTACCAGCATCCTTTATCTGTTCTTTAAGCTCCTCCACAACTTCGTGTCGGGGCTTTTTTCGTTCTGCTCTAGTCAGTCCATAGGCAGCACGTACAGTTTCATCATGTTCAATAAAATTAATCTCAAGCACACGTACTCTGTCAATCAAACGGATGACCATCAAACGTACTTCGTCCAGTGTCTTACCTATTTGTTCTCTTGTGTCACGGGTTTCTTCGTCAAGTTCTTCTTTCAGATGATCAATTGCCTTGACAATTTCTCTATGTTCTTCATTAAGTTCTTGTTTAAAAGTTCCTGTTATCCATCTGATTAACCACCATAAAGCATATCCAGCAGCTAGGGCAGTCAACACAGGGATGCCCACAGTTTCAAACATTTTAAGAAACATAGGTACTGACATTTTATCTTCTAAGACTTTTCATTATGTCAATGGCATTTTTGTAATATAGACGTGCCTGTGTTCCTTTTACTTTAGTCAAGTCTGTAGAAGGAACTTTTTGTCCATCAATAGAAACTCTACCTTCTTTATATGCTCGTTCAATTCGTCTTTTTTCCGCACTGCTAAATTGAGCACTAAATTCAATTTTATAAAACTCAGTTAGAAGTTGGTTTTTTCCTTCCTCATCTAAGTCTTGATTTACTTCTTTGTCTGTTAAAATAAGTTGCTCCATCTTTTCGCCAATGTCTTCCCTCAAGTCCCGTAATTTTTCTACTAATAAAATTTCTTGGTCTAGTTTTGAAGCGTTTACATATTCATTATCTGTTCTTATATACGATATAATTTGATTTTCAACTTGTTGCCCAGAATATTTATTAGATATTCTTTTTAACATAGGTGCTTTGTATCTTTTAAATAGATTCCAAGGTTTATCTATATTAAGTCTGCTAATTTCTTTTTGTATTTCATTTTTATATTTACCACCACCTATACCAAAAATTTGTTTTTGTGCTCCTCCTTCAGCAGCCAATAATCTAGTTGTTTGAGGAGATACTGCAGGTCTGTCATAGCCCTCTATTTCAAAAACATCAAGACCTAAAACTTTGCCTTCTTTTATAGGAAGAGGACGAGTTAAAATACCCACCGCATTTCTGATAGCATCTCCATAGGCTCCCATAAGAAATGGGTTTACATCTCCCCTATCAGGAATAACTTGAAACGCTGGATCAATTGTTCCAAGAACATCTTTAACAAATCCAAAAGGAACAACTGGACGTACAAGATAATTTGCTATAAACGTAGAAACTTGGTCAGCAATATATTCCTGATGTTTTGCGTCAGCAACATCTCCTGCTCCTACCACTCCAGCAATAAGATCAAGTAAATATAACCCTTGTCCTACTCTAAATTGAGAACCAAATGAAGATTCTAAAAAGTTCCTGAAAAATTTAGAATTTAAATTATCTGTCAAAGCTCTTTTTGATGCAATTTTCATTCTTTGTCTGTTTTCTTCATTAGCAATTAATTTAGATGGATCAAATGCTGTAGTTTTACCCTCAACTGGTTTATTCCAAACTCCAAGAGATTTTAATAAAAGATCAGCAACTAACATTGAAGGAGCATAAACACCATAAAATGCTCTTGCATCTGTGTATCTTCCTTTTGCAACGTCTTGTAAGCGAAATTGAGCACCGGGAACTCCCGAAGAAGGGGAAGGAAGAGGCAGTTTTTGCATTTCAAACCATTCTGCATACGGTCCTTGCGCTGCTCTAAGTTGCATAGACCCATACAACAGACCAAAACCTACTGCTTGTTGAGCAATAATTTTATTTACTGATCGTCCTTCTCCAAAAGCAATTTTACCTTTTGCATCATACTTAGCTTTAATAGTTTTTTGTTTTTGTGTTAATGTTTTTCCTGCATCAATTGCTTTTTGTAGTCCAGCAGGGTAGTTAAGTGCTTTTTGTGTTCTATATCCAAGTCTTTCTAAAGGCAACATTCCTACCAGTGGAGCATATTGAAAATTATGTTTTATCATGCTGGCAATAAAACGAGGATATGGAATAAAACCAGAACCAACAACTGGTACAGAAAATGCTTTTACAAACATGTCTGCAGCACTATTCGCATTAAACACGCCGTATTCTGTTTTTCCTTTTCCTGTAAACCGTGTTTGATATGTAAAATCTAGTGCTTCATCTAATGAGTCTTGTATATTTTTAGTTGCAATTTGATTAAAACGTCCCTGTTCAGACAACTCTAAAAGTGCTTTTCGCCCTCCTACTCTTGAAGCAAGTTCAGAAACAAAGACTGCTCTTTTAAATGAATTATCAATAAAAGTATTAAGGGCATTAGCCTTTCTTGCAAATTGTGTTAGTCGCCCAGAGCCTACGTCAGTTCCATAAGAGGATTTTTTTGTTGCTCCTTCAATGTCTGCTAATGCTCTAAATAGTTGAGAGTATTCTTGTGGCATGTCCTCGTGAAAGAGATGAGCAATTGCCTTTGCCTCTGAATTATCAAACAGGTTTCTAACAAAAGCTGGTCCTTTTCTGATTTTTAAAAGTCCGTCAGAAAATGCTTTTTGTACTTCAGGATCATCTGGACGCATTCCTTTTCGGATCAAAGCAGCACCAGCGTCCAGTGCTCCTTCAAATACATTTGTAGCTACATACATAAAACTTCGCAGAGTAGCATTTTCTAAGTTTCTCATGGTTGTGGCAGGTTGAATGGTCATCATACCTTTTGTAAACTTATCCCATTCTTTTATACCAGAAACCGTTCCTCTTGTTAATTTTCTAAAGAAAGAAGTTGAACCTGCTCCCTTTTCCATTGATCTTACAAACGCCTTTGTATCTTCAGTGAAAGTAACTTCTTCAACAGAATTTATAGTTTTAGTTGGATCAGTAGGATCAACTTTTCTAACTGATACAGGAACGTCCTCCAAAGCAGCAAAGGCTTGTGTTATGTCTTTTACAACAGCACTTTGAAGTCCTAGAATCCTACCTGCATTAGATAGTTCCGCTACATATAAGTTAGTAAATTGAGGAAGGGTTAAGTCATATTTTTCTAAAAGACCAGAAATAAATTCTCCTTTAGCTGTATCATCATCTATGTTGTTTATGATTTTGGATATTACTGTAGTCACTCTATCCTTTTCAAAATCAAGTTCAAACTTTCCTAGAATTGCTTCTCCATCTGGTCCTTTAGTTCTCATTGCAGTTTTAAGAATATCTACTGCAACACCTGCCAATCTGTACTGCAAAGATTCTTCAAAAGATTGATCTGGATCAACGGGACTAAGTAGTCTTTTATCAAAATTTTCTAGCCCTGCTTTTACTGCTCCTTTATCAAGAGCTTCTTTACCAAATCCTGTCTCTCGTATGTGATTAAAAATTTTAGTAAATTCTTCTGTTTGTTCGTCTGCACTTATAGAAATCTTTTTTGTTGCATCTCCAGAGGGAGCATCTATAACTACATCTTGTAATACTTCTTGTCCTATCTTTGCTTCAGCTTCAGCTATTCGTCCTGCTTTTGCAGAGGAAGACCTTTCAATTAGCCCTAAAGCTTTCATCTGTCGTCTGCCAGTTACGGCTCCTACAGCACCACCTAAAACTGCTCCTGCACCTACTCCTATTCCTGCTTCTAAAGCAACTTTACCTACATCAAATTCTCGTTGTCCTGTTATATCTGCTTCAACTCGTGCCTGTTCTGCAGCAGCACCTCTAACTCCTCCTGCTGTACCTTCAACTGCACCAGCACCTATTGCGCCTTTTATAGCAGATGCTTTAGGTGTCTGCGCCCTTATTATGTCGCCAAGAGAACCAACAGCCAGTTTTCTTGCAGTTTCTTTAGCAACGGCTGCTGCACCCGCACCAAAAAGTTTTCCTGCTGATCCTGTTATTAGCCCTATATAAGTTGAGGGAGCAGTAGCCACTCCTAAACCATAGTCTCTTACAGCATTCCAAAATCCTGTGCCGCCCGATTCCATTCTATCCCAAGTAGAATATAACTTGCCTATTTGTGCTCTTCGATTTTCATTTGCACTATTTACATGTGTAAGATCATTTACAGCCGTGAGTTCATTTACGTCTGCATCTCTCATATGACTTACAAATAAAGAGTATATATCTTCTGCTGAAGAAAGATCGGAATAAGAATAGTCCTTTCTTTCTCTTAAAAATTGAGAAGCATCTCGTAAAAAATCATTGTTGTTTACAAGATAGTCCTTATTTAATTTGTTAGCATCTTGTTGATGATATTCAACCATGTACTTCTTTCAAAAGTCTGCTATTAAGGTCCAGATGGAACAAGTATTCTTTGTCCCTTGTTATCTTTTGTAAAAAGCAAGTCCATTAATGTTTTACTAACTAACTTAACTTGCGCCTTTTCCAAGTCCGGTAGCAATGGAGTTAAAACTTTATCTGCTAAAATAGTTTTTGCGGTAAACTCATTTACATTTAACAAATTATTTTCTTCAATAAAGTCTGTGTCTACCATCTGTAGTGCAGATTCTAAAGCACTTGGAAGTTGTGCTTCTTCTTTTTCACTAAACCCAGTTCCTAGTGCTCTTCCCAACTTTTTTGTCACTTCAAAAATAGAAGCCATAGTAACTTGTCGGTTCGGATCAACAGGTGCAACGCTTGACCTGCTGTATGGAGGACTGACGTTATTTTCGAGTTTTTTACCAGAATCCTGCGCACCAGTATTATTAGAAGATTCAACCTCAACATTATCATCTAAAAGGTATAGATTATTTTGTATAAAATCCTTATCGAATATGTCTTGTCTATTCCCTTTTATCTTGTCTAGCTTGCCTAAAAATGCATTAATCTGAGCAGTATTATATTTTTGTGGCCCTGTTCCAAGATAGCCTATTAGTGCTTCTGCTTTATCCTCTACAGTTTTAGCATCTCCAAAGTTAAAGTCAGTATTGAACTGTTGAGCAAAGGTTAGTACTGTATCAGAAACATCTACTGTCTCTCCTGTTGCTCCTTCCAATATAGCTCCTCCTCCTTGTGACCCCAACATAGGCCCATCAACCTCAATAGAAGAACTGACTTTTTGTTGTTGTCCTAGGCGGGTAGTAGAAGATAATCCAAGAATATTGCTCCATTTTTGGTCATGCACATTTCTTTCAGCAGATGTACTTTTAAAGTAGCTAAAAACAAAGTCTCTAATTGGTTGTACATTACCAAATGTATCGTTTAAAGCCCCTAACCCTCCTTGTGGCCCCCGTAGTAGTTTAGATATCTCCTCATCTGATTTTCCGGGAAATTGTGCTCTAATTTGTTGAACTCCTGACATCTTCATATTAAATGAAAAGTTTTCTCTTGCCGCATTAGCAGCGGAAGGTATGTCACCATTAGTATTACTAAATATATTCTTTGCTATAAGAATGTTATTACTTAGTATTTTTTGCTTCCATGCTTGTGCTTTACTATCTGCTAAAGACCCTTTAAATACTGTGGTGTAACTACCCGAACGCACATTATAATTAGACTGTACATCGTTACTATTGCCCATTCTTGATACAGTAGCGTTCAACTGTTCTGATCCTATTCCATCAAAAATATTATATTGCCCTGTAGTCATTGGCTTAGTTGTCAACGATCTTGCTGTTGCTTGGTCTTTAACTATATTTACTAGAGTTTGTATTTCATGTAGAGTTTTCGTTCCTGCTTTAATTACTAGTTCATCATTTTCTTGTGTTGGATCATATATTTTAATTTCTTTATCATATAGTTCATTCAACTTTTCTCCTGCAGCCACTTTTTGTTCTAGGTCTCTTATGGTTAAACCACCTTGGATTATTGCAAGCTCACTTTTTTTCCTAGCTAATCTTTCTGATTCTGACTGAATCATCTTAATTTTAATATGTTCTGGTGCATCTGAGTAAGCAAAAGTACCCTTAATAAGTGTGTCTAAATCAGCAGAAGATATTCCAACAACTTGTGATGCCTGTTTTCTTGCTATGCTAGATACATCTGCCATGCCAAGGTGCTTGTTTAAAGAAGCTTGTATATCAAATTCTTCTTTTGGCGAGGCAGCAGATTCAGGAAACGTACCCATTATACCATTTATAATTTCTTCTCGTGTAGGTTGTTGCTCTCTAATTCCTCCTTCATAGGTAATTCCTAATAGCCCCATTTGTTCTTCCAATCCCGGTGGGGCAGGAGGCATAGAACCATCAACACCAAATCCTAAACCAGAAGCTTGCTTTATAGCCTGTGCTTCTACCTCTTTACTTCTAGCTCCTAATGTTTCTGCATCTCTTGTAGCTTCATCTGCTCGTTTTATAAATTCACCATATCTGGTATCACTTAATCTAAGAACAGCGGCTGCAGAATTTCCAGTAATTCCTAAAGTCGCAAGTTCATCTAATCTAGCAGTAAGTCCTTTTGTTTCTTCTCGCCTTTCTCTTAACAGTCGCAGTCCTTCTGTTTCCATGCGAGCCTGTTGCCTTAAAATTTGTTCTTGATCAAAAGCACGAGCCTTTGTAAGCCCTTCACCCAAGCCCTTAGAAACGCCACCAAAAAAACTTAACCATCCCATTATTCTATCTCCTCTAAATCAATAGTGTCCTCTTGTGCAGGAGGAGACATTAAACCTGTAGCCGCCGTAGCTGTCACTGCCTCTCTTACTCTGTCTCCTTCTTCAGACATAACTTTTTCCATTAATTTTTCTTCTGGTGGACTGCTCATTGCTCTAGCAATTAAAGAGTCATCATTTAATCTATTTTCTTCGCTTGGCTGAAGTCCCTCTTTATAATCAATTTCTGCAGTATCAGCAACACTCGTAATAAGTTCAAAAATAACTGGAGCTATTATTACGGCTACATCAATGGTATGCAATCCTTGCATAACTCCTCCTAGTGTTATAGCATCTACCAAATCTGTTGCAGGAAATCCAGATTCTAAAATTTCAAGCATTTGCGCTGTTTTTTCTGGCAATGCCAATTGCTCTAAATAATAATCTAGAGCTTCCTCTGGACTAGAATATTTTGCAGGACGTTCCCAAGGTCGTGCTCCCGGTTCTGTAGTTAGAGATTGTCCCGGTATTGGGTTATTAAATTGTGCTACATCCATGTCAGGCATTATACTTGTTCACTTTCTATATCTGTTGCTTTCTTAGCTTGTTGTCTAAGTTTTATTCTTAACTGAGCAGCAAAAGTACCATATGTTTGTTCTGGGCTTGCGCTATCGAAAGGAGAAGGTTTTGGCTCAGAAGTAGTACGAGATAGCAAACCTCTAGCAATTGTTGTGTCTGACCTCATTCTACTTATTAACGCAGCAGTTCGTTTCACAGGTAGTCCTGTTCTTTGTGCAACCAGTCTAGCTAAAGCTGGATTATCTGGTGCAGCAGCATCAGCAGCCAACGCTTCACGATAAGAAGTCATAGTAAGTGGATTTCCTTCATTTTCAGTTATTAAACGGTTTACTCCTGTTAAAAAAGTTTCTCCTTTTGGTCCTGCTCCCGGATCATTTACATCTATATCAAAAATTCCACCTCCTTTTTTAAATGCTTTGCGACCTTGTAAGACAGCAATTGCTGTATGCCCAACTTTTTCTGCCATTTAATTTCCCCTAAGTGTTTTTAAAAAAGCGCACTAGCCAAAGAACTGATGCCCTTTTGAGCAAATGGTGTTAAAATACCGCCAATAAAACTTCCAATTTGTCCTACATTTGCTCTATCTGACCTATACTCTTCAATATCTTCAGCATTTTTAGCATTTAATTGTGCAAGTTGTAGTGAAGACAATCTATCAAGTTCGTTTTCTCCACTTGTAAAAGCAAACTCTAATACATCTCTATACTCTTGCCACAAATTATTATATGCAGTATTGCTTAAATCTAGAAGACTTTGAGCGTTGCGCTGGTTTTGAAAATTTAAAGATGCTGTATCTGCTGTGGCAATTTCTCTACGCCATACGGCATTGCTTTGTTCAATAGCCAATTGATTACGAGCATTAAACTGTTCTCTTTGATTTACAATTTCAGAGTTAAATCTTTGTAGTGCGGTTGTTTGCCCAGCATTAAATTGATTCATAGCATTAGTTTGTGCCGTATTACTTTGCCTAATACTTGAAACTATATTGTCATAAAATTGATCTGATTGTTGTTGACTACGAGCATTTATTTGCCTAGTAGTATTTTCTGCAGCTATATCAGTCAATATAGATTGTACCTGTTGTTGAGAACTAAGAACAGCAGCTTGTTGAGCATTACTTAAATTAGCAGCATCTATTTGTAAAAAGTTTTGAGCATTTTGTACTGCAGCCTGTTGCCTGTTATTTAAATTAGAAATATCTAACTGTGCAAGAGCGGCAGCTTGTGCCATAGTTACAGCCTGATCATTATTTAAGTTTGCCAAGTCTACTGTTTGAGTTAGCCTAGCATTTTCTAAAGCAATCTGTTGATCAGCCGTAAAGTTACGATTTGCTATATCTGACACAGTAGCTGCATTACGAACACGAGTTTGAAATCCTTGATCAAATTCCTGTTGCATAAACTGCGCTCTGTACTGAGCACGGGCCATAGCAGCCTGTTGCCTGTTAGTTAAATTCTGTGCTTCAAATGTAGCTACAGTACGAGCATCTAGTTGAGCAATGGGTAATGACTGTTCTATAGCTGCATCAAGAATAGCCTGTCCTGCTATGCTACTTGCACCCAATCCTCGTGCAGCCATAGTCTGTTCTGCTGCTCTAACTGCACCCCTTGCCCAAGGAGGAACTTGCCCTTGTTCAAACTGTTGTAATAATGTTGCAAGCTGTCCTTGAACGGTAGCCTGTTCTGTAGGTGCCGCTACAGCAGCTTGTGCTACTGGTTCAATAAATTGTGCTGCTTCAAGAGCCTGTCCTGTAGGAGCAGCTATAACTTCTCCTGCTTGTAATGCTCGTGCTGCTGGAGCCTGTATTTGTGCAGCTTGTGCTTGTTGTGCAGCTTGAATATTTGCAAGATTAGATTGTGCTTGTTGTGCAGCTTCAATTGTTTGAGTAGGAGCTTGCAACTGAGCAGCTTGAGCAGCGGCTGTTCGTACATCAGGAGCAGCAGCAGCAGCAGTAACTTGTGGTACAGCAGCAGCAGTAGGCGCAATTGTTTGTTGTGGAATTACTTGAGTGGCAGTAGGAATGGTTAAATCAGTTCCAACTTGAGTTCCTGCTACGGGTATATTTTGTGCTGCTTCAAAAGGAGTTGTTACAGCTTGAAATGCTGCACCTACTGGTAGTCCCGGCACAGTGGCTCTCTGAGCAGTAAGTTCACCAATTAAAGGAGTTGTACCTGCAGCAGCCGTAGGAGAAACGATACCTCCTGTCTGAAACTTCTGCATAGCTTCTTTGCCAAACATATCATCATCTTGTTGAGAAAGAAAGCGTTGTGCTACATCTGGATTCTTATTTAAAAATTCAGGAAAGCCAGCCATGTCTTCTTGATCATAGCCAAAACCTACAGCCATCTTTTTTAATTGATCTTGTCCGTATCCAGTAAATGGATTATTTGGTACTGCCATTATTTACACTTCCTTTTAAGTTTGTTTCTCATTAGTATTTGGTTTTAATGGCTCATCAAGCCCTTCTTGTTGTTTATCCAGCATTTCGTTAATAGCATCTATATCAGGAAGAATATAAGAAGATAGTCCTCCCTGAAGAATACAAATAATATCTGGAGGAGCATTGGGAATATTATAGGCTGTAAGTGTCCATGTTCCTGTATTTTTATTTCTATATAAAATATGGTATGCGTTAATATTATTCTTATCTAGTTGAAGAACCATAAACTCTGTTTCTTCATACTTTTGTGGAAAACTCGACATTTTTCCTATATCACCACATGCCATAAGTGGTCCCGGCACCATTTGTGCTAATGAGACAGTGCTAAATAATACTATACTATAGAAACTAATCGTCAGTAGTTTCAGTATCTGGTTCATTATTTTGTGCCTCCTCAAGTTGCCTTTGTAGAGATGATACCGTAGCCATAGATTGGGCTAAGTTGTTTAAAGCAGTATTGCGTTGCTCTATAATTACACTAATAAAATCATTTACATCTGGTTGATTTGACATAAAATAATTTCCTTACTTACGTTCTCCAAGTGCGGTTAAATAATTAAACGTCAGAAGCTCCATCAAGTACACTTTCAGTCTTGAGCTTAGTGTATGCAAGAGCAATAAGATTACTGTCAGTCTCATCATTCATAGAA
>TARA_R110002096_G_scaffold132721_2_pt1 | contig 10662 bp, 9 predicted proteins | sample TARA_R110002096 | Tara Oceans TARA_R110002096 (sample SAMEA4397295) | marine metagenome | biome: Polar Biome; feature: [DCM] deep chlorophyll maximum layer (ENVO:01000326); material: water (ENVO:00002006), including particulate matter (ENVO:01000060) such as... | depth 35 m
TCCAAACCTGTTTCGGGCCGTGATTGTTCCACCATGCGCCTCGACGATGAGGCGGGAAATACTGAGCCCAAGTCCGGAATGGCGCCCAAAGCCCTCTGCCTTCGGCCGTTCCGTGTAAAACCGATTGAAAATTGCATCAAGTTTACTCTCCGGAATACCCGGTCCGCTATCTGCGACACTGAGTTCGATGGTTTTCTCATGCACTTCGATCCCGATTTCCACCTGGCCTTTCTCGGGTGAGAAGGATATCGCGTTGTCGATCAGGTTGCGCAGTACCTGTCCCAGACGACCAGGCAGACCGTTTACCGTCACCTCTTCATCCGGCTTCTTGAACTCGAAAGTAATGGTGTTGAACATCTGGGTTGTCCGGTAACCGTCGAGAACACCTTCCACCAGCTTGACGACGTCGACGGCCTCTCCTTCCGCACGGGAAAGCTCCGCATCGAGGCGGCTTGCCGCCGAGATATCGGTAATCAGGCGATCCAGCCGCTTCACATCGCTGTAGATCACGACGCGGAGTTTCTCGCGTGTTTCCTCATCCTTGACCCGCTCAAACGCCTGCACCGCGGTGCCGAGGGAGGTGAGTGGATTCTTGAGTTCATGGGCGACATCCGCCGCAAAAGCCTCAATCGCATCGAGCCGGTCATAAAGCGCCGTTGTCATCGCCCGGAAGGAGGTAGATAGATCGCCGATCTCGTCTTTTCTCTCCGAAAAATCGGGGATGACCATGCGCCGCCCGATACCCCGGCGGACTTTGTCCGCCGCCTCGGCGAGGACATGGATGGGCGCCGCAATAGTGCGCGCAAGAAACAGGGAGAGCAACAGGGTGATAACAAGTGTCACGGCAAAGACAATCAATGTCGTCACCTGTGCGGAGCGTACCGCATCATCGATGCCGCTGCCGCTCTCCGTCAGCAGCAGTCCGCCCAGAATATGCTTGAACCCCTGCACCGGAACGGAAACCGAAAGGACCAGCTCACCCCTTTGTGTCTGGCGTGTCATCCGGCCGTTATCGCCATTGATCGCGGTGCCAATCTCCTGAAAATCCGCGCCGGTCGGAATCGGGTTTGTCGGGAAGAGAAGATAGTCATATTTGGCAGGGAAAAGTTTCTCCCACCCGTCATAGAGCTCCTCGAAGAAAAGTCGGACGGGGCTTTTGACCTCGGGTGGCGGCAATTCCTCAAAGACGATGTTGCGACCCGCAGAAATCAATCGCCGGCTGTCGGCAATCAGCACCCCTTCCCGGTCGAACAACAATGTCGGTGTGTTGGTGATCAGCGACAGACGGCGCAGAACCCGCTTGATGGGAAGGGAATCGAGCGTCAGATACTGAACCTGTCCATCAAGGGAGACTTCCTGCAGCGCGGCTTCGCCCAGGGCGCCGGCAATCATCCGGCCGTTGGTCGTCAAGGCCTGGAACCGGGCCTCGATCAGACCGTCGCGAAACTGGTCCAGATACAGGATTCCCCCTGCCAGAAAAATGACGGAGAAAAGGTTGATCGCCATGATCCGGCGCCCAAGGGAGGAAAAAGGACCGCGTCTTGTCTTTTTCTCCCGCTTCTCCGCTTTTCTGTCAGGAACCGATTTTCCGACATAGGGCTTGGAATCCGCAGTCATACAGTGTGAGTCGCTCCGATTTTACTTTTCCTTGAACCTGTATCCGACACCATAGAGAGTCTCGATAGCGGAAAAGTCGGGGTCCGTTGCCTTGATCTTCTTGCGCAGCCGCTTGATATGGCTGTCAATCGTGCGATCGTCCACATAGATATTGTCATCATAGGCCGCATCCATCAACTGATCCCGGCTTTTGACATGGCCCGGGCGCAGCGCAAGGGCATGCAGCAGCATGAACTCGGTCACGGTCAGGGTGACTTCCTTGTCATCCCAGAAGCAGGCATGGCGGACACTGTCCAGCCGCAGCTTGCCGCGGGAGAGGATATCCTCCTCGCCCTCCTTCTCGCTTTCCTTCACCGCGCCGTGGCGGCGGAGGACGGTGCGGATACGCTCAACCAGAAGCCGTTGCGAGAACGGTTTGCGGATATAGTCGTCGGCACCCATTTTAAGGCCGAGAAACTCGTCGATCTCATCATCCTTGGACGTCAGGAAGATAACCGGCAGGGTGGTTGTCCGGCGCAGGCGATTCAACAGCTCCATCCCGTCCATGCGGGGCATCTTGATATCCAGCACGGCCAGATCCGGCGGATTTTCGGCGAGCCCTTTCAAGGCTTCCTCTCCGTCTGAATATTTATACACCTCGAACCCCTCGGATTCGAGAAGGATAGATACAGTCGTCAGAATATTTTGGTCGTCATCGACCAAGGCTACTTTCGTCGCCATGTCAGTCCCCAGATTCATGTCGGTACCTATATTGTATGATCTGTTGCTGTGAATTTCCATCTACATTTATCCAAATTAAGGCAATTACGTGTCCGGGATGGATTTTGTGGCGTTTCCTCATCATAAATTCCACATTTCGTAACTTTTCCGGCGGTTTTTGATTTTTCCTTTTGCATTTCCGGAAAATATCCGCAAAACACTCCCATGCTGGATTCGACTGAAATACAAACGCGGGCCCGCACCGTGCGCAATCTCCTGCGCGGCGCGACGACCGCCTCCCTTGCAACCAGCATGGCGGAGGACGCCACACCCTATGTGTCCCTGGTCATGGTGGCGACCGATCCTGCCGGGCGGCCTTTGATGCTGCTGTCGGATATGGCGGTTCACAGCCGCAATATCGCCAGGAACAACAATGTCTCCCTGTTAATCGCCGAAGAACCGGACGGACGTGATCCGCTCACCCTATCGCGCGTCTCGATCGAGGGAACCCTCGGCATTATCGAGGATGCGAAGCTTACGGAACGGTATTTGCGGCGATTTCCCTCCGCCCGCGGATTTGTCGGGTTCAAGGATTTCAATCTCTACCGGATGGATGTCCGTCGCGGGCATCTGGTTGCCGGGTTCGGCGACATTCACTGGCTCGATAAGGATGATTTTCTGCTCGCCCCCGGATTTCTGGATGACATCGATATCGAAACAGATGTCGTGGATCATATGAATGCGGATCATCCGGATGCCGTGCAGGAGCTTTGCGGGGCTGAGGGAAGCGGCGCCGACGCCTTCGAGATAACCGGCATCGACCGGGAGGGAATTGACTTCCGAAGCGGCTGGACCTATCAGCGGATTCTCTTCGATGAGCCGGTTTCAAGCGCCAACGATATCCGAACCAAGATTATTGAAATGCTGAAAATTGTTAGAAATTAACAAAAAATTTAGCGGTTATGACTTAAGTGGAACAAAATTAAAGGAAATTTGAAACAGCCACAAAGAGAGCAATATTAAGAGTTACTTTTTTGGCAACAGTTATGTTGCACCGGTATGACAAGCAACTTATTCTGAAACGAAAACCCGGAAACGGGACCCGATAGACAGCGCTGGAGAAAGAATGTGGAGCAATTAGGACCCCGTAAGAGCAGTTATGGGCTGGATAAGAATGGCCTAGGCAATGTAGGCAAGGCCTACTGGAATTTATCGACACCCGCCCTTTATCAGGAAGCCCTCAAACGGGGAGAGGCGTCTCTCGCCGCCGGAGGTCCGCTTGTCGCCCTGACTGGCCAACATACCGGCCGTTCCGCCAATGACAAATTCATTGTCCAGGAGCCAGGAAGCGAGAAGAATATCTGGTGGGGCAAGGTCAACAAGCCGATCGGCGCCGACAAATTCGCAAACCTTCACCAGAAAATGTGCAATTACCTCAATGGCCGCGAAGTCTTCGTACAGGACTGCTACGCTGGCGCGGACCCGAAACACCGCCTGCCCGTCCGTATCATCACCGAATGCGCCTGGCACAATCTGTTTGCCCGCAACATGTTTATACAGCCAACCTTCGATGAGCTGGAAAACTTCAAGCCCGAGTTCACAATCCTTCAGGTCCCCTCTTTCGAGGCCGATCCCGCCGTTGACGGGACACGCTCTGAAGTGTTCGTGCTGCCGAACTTCGCCGAGAAGCTGGTGATCATCGGCGGAACGTCCTATGCGGGCGAGATCAAGAAATCCGTTTTCTCCATTCTCAACTACCTTCTGCCGGAGAAAAACATCCTGCCGATGCATTGCTCCGTCAATGTCAGCGACGAAGGCAATTCCAGTGTCTTTTTCGGTCTTTCCGGAACCGGCAAGACCACGCTTTCCGCCGATGCCAGCAAGATGCTGATTGGCGATGACGAACATGGCTGGTCCGATGATGGCGTCTTCAACTTCGAAGGCGGCTGCTACGCCAAGGTCATCAACCTCTCGAAAGAGGCGGAACCGGAAATCTATGAGACCACCCGCCGTTTCGGCACGGTCCTTGAAAATGTCGTCATGGATCCGGATACCGGAGAGCTTGACCTCGATGACAACAGCCTGACGGAAAACACCCGCGCCTCCTACCCGATCGAGTTTATTCCGAATGCATCGGAGACCGGCGTTGCCGGCTTTCCGACCAATGTCGTCATGCTGACCGCCGATGCGTTCGGCGTTCTGCCTCCGATCTCCAAGATGACGCCGGAACAGGCCATGTACCACTTCCTTTCCGGTTACACCGCGAAACTTGCAGGCACGGAAAAGGGCCTCGGGAATGAGCCGCAGGCGACTTTCTCCACCTGCTTCGGTGCACCGTTCATGCCGCGCCATCCGGCGGTTTATGCAAAACTTCTCGGCGAGAAAATTGCCAAGCATGGCGTGAACTGCTGGCTGGTCAACACCGGCTGGACCGGCGGCGAATACGGCACCGGCCATCGCATGCCCATCGGCCACACACGGGCGCTGGTCAATGCGGCCCTGGACGGCACCCTTGCCAATGCCGAGACGGAGAAAGATCCGTTCTTTGGTCTGGCCATGCCCACGTCCTGCCCCGGCGTTCCTCCGGAAATTCTGAACCCACGCAATACATGGGCGGACAAGGCAGCGTATGATGGGAAAGCAAAAGATCTCGTTGCCCGCTTTATCGAGAATTTCGAGCAGTTCACCGATTATGTTGAGGATGACGTCCTGCAATCCGCCCCGAAGATTGCATAAGCAGCGTTATTCGCTTAACTGAGCTTTAAAAGCCCGGCGGTTTCCATAGAGGAGCCGCCGGGCTTTTTGCATTCAAACCCGGCGCCGGAGCATTTTATTCTGGCCAAACGGTGTAAATTCGATCACAAAACAGGCTGACCCCCTGCCCCGGTCAACAACAATTAAAGGATGCAAAAAAGACATGTGGGCGATTTCGCTTTCCGTGCTGCCGATTTTCCTGCTGCTGGTTCTTGGAAACCTGCTGCGGCGCAACGGTTTTCCGAGCGGTGATTTCTGGCATAATGCGGATCGCGTGGTTTACTGGGTCCTGTTCCCGGCGCTCCTCTTCTACAATACGACAACCGCGCCCTTTCAAAACGACATTGTCGGCACCTATGCACTGGCCCTGCTCGGCGGTCTCCTGGCGACAGGTCTGATATCGCTCGCGTCGGTCAAGCTGTTCGGCATCTCGGCCCCGATCGGCGGCGCGGTTTTCCAGGGCGCCGCGCGCCACAACACCTTTATTGCCTTTGCGGTCGCCGATTATCTGTTTCATGCGGAAGGGCTTCTGCTCGCCGCTGTCGCGACGGCGGTTCTGGTGCCGCCAACCAACCTTTTCTGCGTGAGCGTTCTGGTCGGATATCAGGGAAGCGCCTCCGGCATAAGCCTGCCCCGGCGGCTGTTTCAGGAAATTATCCGAAACCCGCTCCTGATCGCGATCGGGGCCGGGGCGTTCCTTAATTTTTCCGGAATCGGGCCCATTCCCATTATCAATGATTTCGCCGGAATTCTGGCCAAGGCATCCCTGCCCATCGCGCTTCTCTGCGTCGGCGCCGGGCTCAAAATCAAGGCGATCCATACCGGCGCGCTTTATGTCGTGATTTCCACCGTCTGCAAACTCGCGGTTTTTCCGGCGATTGTCGCCACAACGGCAATACTGGTCGGGCTTGACGGCATTCCGGCAATGATCCTGATCATCTATGGCACAATCCCGACCGCAAGCTCCGGCTATGCCCTTGCCAAACTGCTCGGCGCGGATGCGGAGGTGATGGCCGGAATCATCACAGTGCAGACCCTCATCTCCATGGTCACCCTGCCCCTCTCGCTCACCCTTGCGGCCGCCTATTTCCTCGGCTAACCGGTCGCCGACACGCTCGTGATTGTTGGATGTTCGCCGCAGAGCGGGCAGTTCGGATCGCGGGGAACCTTGATTTTCCGGACCTCCGCGGTGAGGGCATCATAAAGAAGCAGCCGGCCCGAGAGCCCCTCCCCGATTGCAAGCAGTTCCTTGACCACTTCGACCGCCTGAAAACTGCCGACGACACCGGCGAGCGCCCCCAGAACCCCGGCCTCGCCACAGGTTTGCGCAATCTCGGGCGGCGGCGGCACGGGAAAGAGACAACGATAACAGGGGTTCGCCCCCTCTTCATAGGCCTTGAAAGTACTGATTTGCCCGTCGAACTGGAGTATCGAGCCGGACACCAGCGGTTTTTTGGCAAAATAGCAGGCGTCGTTCAACAGGAACCGTGTCTCGAAATTATCCGTGCCATCCGTAACCAGGTCATATTCGCCGATGATTGCCGCGGCATTCGAAGCATCCAGCCGCTCGATATGGGGAACGACCGTCACATCCGGATTAAGACGCGCAACCGAACGCGCCGCGCTTGTCACCTTTTCGGTCCCGATATCCGCTGTGCCATGGGCAATCTGCCGCTGCAGATTGGAAAGATCGACCACGTCGTCATCGATAATGCCGATCGTCCCGATCCCGGCCGCCGCCAGATACAGCGCGAGCGGCGATCCCAGCCCCCCTGCCCCGACAATCAGGACTTTTGCGCGCAGAAGCTTCTGCTGACCGGCGCCGCCGATTTCCCGCAGGATGATATGGCGCGCGTACCGGTCAAGCTGGTCGTCACTAAGCGCCATGGCGTCAGAGGCCGTCGAACAGGGCGGTGGTCAGATATCTCTCGGCGAAGGACGGGATAACGACAACAATCGTCTTGCCGTCCATTTCCGGGCGTTCGGCAATCTCCAACGCAGCGGCAACGGCGGCGCCGGAGGAAATCCCGACGGGAATCCCTTCAAGCCGGGCAACTTCCCGCGCGGTTTCGAACGCGGTTTCATTGCCGATGGTCAGCACCTCGTCGATCAGGCTTTCATCAAGGTTTTTCGGCGAGAACCCGGCGCCGATCCCCTGGATTTTATGCGGCCCGGGCTGACCGCCGGAGAGAACGGGGCTGTCCTCGGGCTCCACCGCGACAATGCGGATATCCGGGCTGTGTTCTTTCAGGACTGTTCCCACCCCTGTCAGCGTGCCGCCGGTGCCGACCCCCATGACCACCACATCAACCTTGCCGCCGGTATCGGCAAGTATTTCCGTTGCCGTCGTCACCTTATGAACCGCCGGGTTCGCCGGATTTTCGAACTGCTGGGGGATCACGGCATCGCCGATTTCGCGTTTGAGCTCCTCGGCGCGGGCAATGGCGCCGTTCATTCCCTTCGCCGCATCCGTCAGCTCCAGATTGGCGCCCAGCAGTTTCAGCATCTTGCGCCGTTCAAGCGACATGCTCTCCGGCATCACCAAAGTCAGATGATACCCCTTCGCCGCACAGACAAAGGCAAGGCCAATCCCGGTATTGCCGGAGGTGGGTTCGATAATCGCTGTTTTTTCATTGATCAGGCCCGCCTCCTCCATCGCCTCGATCATGGCCGCAGCGATCCGGTCCTTTACAGAGGCGAGCGGATTGAAAAACTCCAGCTTCAGCAGTATCTGCACATTGTTCGGGCAATCCCGCGTGATCCGTTGTGCACGCACCAAGGGCGTGGCACCGATTGTGTCGACGATGGAGTCATAGATCTTGCCGCGGGGCGGGTCGTTTTTCATTTTTCAGCCCAATCCATTGATTTTTATCTATATTTCGAAATGAGAGCCATCGGCAGGCACTTCCGCAGGGTCTTTTTTCAGGGCGCGCTGACACAGATCTTCGAGCGTAACGGAATCCAGTTCCGCCAGCAAGGAGGCCTGGGCGTCGTTCCACAGGGGACCGACGACATTCTGTCCGATCTCCGAGGTGAAAATCTGCTCGTTTTCTTCCGCCTCCGCCGCATTGATCACCCGGATCACATCTCCCGCCGTAATGCGCCGCCGCTCCCGCGCCAGACGATATCCGCCGCGCGGCCCCCGCACGCCCTTGAGAATGCCCCCATGGACAAGCTGTTGCATTACCTGTTCCAGATACCGGAGCGGGATGCCCTGCCGTTTGGTAATTTCCTTCGATTGCACCGGGTCAGGACGCGCGTTAAAGGCGATATCAACGACGGCCTCAAGCGCATAAAGCATTTTTCTCGGCAAATGCAGCATGGTCAGGACACCTTTTCCGCAACACCCGTGGAGCCAAAACCGCCTTCGCCCCGCGCGGTTTCATCAAGGCTCTCGACTTCGTACCAGCTTGCCTGCAGGACAGGGGCGATCACCATCTGCGCGATACGGTCCCCGTGCTCTATGGTAAAGGTTTCCTCTCCGGCGTTCAGCAGGATGATCCCGACTTCCCCGCGATAATCCGCATCGATCGTGCCCGGACTATTGGGAAGCGTGATGCCTTTTTTGAGCGCCAGGCCGGACCGGGGCCGGATTTGTGCTTCAAATCCCTGCGGCAGCGCCATTTTAAAGCCCGTCGGGATCAGGGCGCGGCCGCCTGGCGCAATTTCAATCGGTCGATCGACCGCGGCGCGGATATCCATGCCGGCACTGTCCGCTGTTTCATATCCCGGAAGTGGTAAATCCATTCCGTGGGGCAGGCGGGTAATTGAAATTACGACATCTCTCATGCTTTAACACCTTGAAAAAACGTGGCAATTCTCTTCACCAATGTTCTTGCCACCAACTCTTTTGATTGCTTCGGCCAATCCTCTACACCGTCTTTCGTCAGCAGGAAAACCCGGTTGTCATCGCCGCCAAAGGTGCCGGTCCCCGTGCCGACGTCATTTGCGACGATCCAGTCGCAGCCCTTGCGGGCAAGCTTGGCCTGGCCGTTTTCGACGACTTTCTCGGTTTCCGCTGCAAAACCGATAATCAGGGACGGGCGGCCCGCGTCAAGGGCGCTGAGCGTTGCCAGAATATCGGGGTTTTCCGCGAGGGTAAGCTGAGGAAGCTTGCCTTCCTGTTTCTTGATCTTCTGCCCGGATTCCGTTGCCACCCGCCAGTCGGCGACGGCGGCGGCAAAAATAGCGGCATCGACGGGGAGCACCGCCTCGCAGGCCGCCAGCATTTCCTTGGCGGACAGCACGTCATGCCGGGTGACGCCCCGCGGCGCGTCGAGCCGGGTCGGCCCGGAAACCAGCACCACCTCCGCGCCGAATTCGGCCAGCGCGGAGGCGATGGCATAGCCCTGCTTGCCGGACGAATGATTGGCAATAAAGCGAACAGGATCAATCGGCTCATGGGTCGGGCCTGCCGTTACAAGAACCTTCCGGCCCTTGAGCGGTTTGTCACCCTGTTTGTCAAAAAAATCGAGAATGCTGCCCAGGATCGCTTCCGGCTCCGCCATCCGTCCGGGACCATATTCACCGCAGGCCATATCGCCGTCTTCCGGTCCGACAACAAGAACGCCGTCCCCCTGAAGCGTGCCGAGGTTCCGCTGTGTCGCCGGATGCTCCCACATCCGGACATTCATCGCCGGCGCAATAAGGACCGGTTTATCTGTCGCCAGCAAGGCGGTCGTTGCAAGATCACTCGCCTGCCCGGTGGCCATTTTCGCCATAAGGTCCGCCGTTGCGGGCGCAACCACCAGCAAATCCGCGCTTCGCGAAAGCTGTATATGGCCCATTTCCGCCTCATCCGTGAGGGAGAAAAGGTCATCATATACTTTCTCGCCGGTGAGCGAGGAGACGGAGAGAGGGGTGACAAACTCCTTCGCCGCCCGCGTCAAAATGGCCCGGCAGCGGATCCCTTCTTTCGTGAGCAGACGAATGAGCTGAAGCGATTTAAAGGCCGCAATTCCCCCGCCGATGATCAGCAGAACGGACCTGTTTTCTGTATTTGCGCCCAAAATATACCATTCCCGAAGTTTTACTGATCTTTTATGTAAAAACTAGATATTCCGCACTCATCCCGCAAGCTAAATCTTGCTGACACGCCAAATTTGCGGTGCTTTGGAGTTATGGTTTTTAAGTGGCCAGCACGACGAGATAGGCCGCGATAGCGCCAAGAACAACACCACCCAGAAGGTAGCCGCCGCGAATCCGCCGTTGCTGTGCGGCGCTTTCTTCGAGTTCCATAAGATCGGCCCGTGCTTTTTCCCGTGCCTCCATTTCCGACAGAAGATCATCGGCGCGGGTTACGATCGCGGGGATCTTGCGCATGAGCGCAATGCCGTCTTTCACCACATCGGCGGCCTGCGCCTCGATCCCCATATTCTCGCGCATCCAGTGGGCGACGGTGGGTTCCGCCGACTCCCAGAAATTGATATCCGGGTTGAGGCTTTGCGCGACGCCTTCCGCCGTGACCATGGTTTTCTGCAACAGCAGGAGCTGCGGCTGGGTTTCCATCTCGAAGGTTTCCGTGATCTGGAACAGCTGCACCAGAAGCCGGGCGATCGAGATTTCACTGACCGGACGGCCGAGAATCGGCTC
>TARA_R110002096_G_scaffold67332_14_pt1 | contig 10657 bp, 8 predicted proteins | sample TARA_R110002096 | Tara Oceans TARA_R110002096 (sample SAMEA4397295) | marine metagenome | biome: Polar Biome; feature: [DCM] deep chlorophyll maximum layer (ENVO:01000326); material: water (ENVO:00002006), including particulate matter (ENVO:01000060) such as... | depth 35 m
GAGCAGGGGAAACTCAAGGTGCGAGAGCAGGACGTCTGGATTTGGACGCGCCGCCTTGAGCGCTATCAACCGATGGTGCAGACGGTTTACAATGGACCGGATCCCAAGTTTCTCAATGCGCGCAAGTTGCGGATGGATGCGCGGGCGAACAACAAATGGCGGCCCGATAGCCACATCCTGACCGGTGGGGCGTTGGAAGCTCCGGGGGAGAAGGTGACGCCCGGAGTGTTGAGCGCGCTTGGCGTCCCGGTTCAGGAGGCGTCTGAGGATCCCTTCCAGGTGACGGACGAGCTTGAGGGACGGCGCCTCGCCGTTGCCAAGTGGATTGCCGATTCGCGAAATCCGCTGACTTCGCGTTCCTTCGTCAACCGCGTTTGGCAATATCACTTTGGGAAGGCGATTGCGGGGAACCCGAACAACTTCGGGGTGAAAGGCGCCAAGCCGACCCATCCGGAATTGCTGGATTGGCTCGCGGCTGATTTTGTCGAAAACGGTTGGAAGATCAAGCGCCTCCATCGCCTCATCATGACGTCAACCGCGTATCAGCAGGCCGGTCATCACTCGAATCTGGAGGAACTCAGCAACGCCGACCCCAACAACGATCTCTTTGCCTATTTCCCTTCACGACGCCTCTCTGCCGAAGAGATTCGCGACGGCATGCTGAAGATCACCGGAGAACTCAACCCCAAGCCGGGCGGGTTGCCGGCGATGCCGGAGATGAATCTGGAAGTGGCCCTTCAACCGCGCATGATTCAGTTTTCGCTCGCTCCCGCCTATCAACCTTCACCAACCCCGGAAGAGCGGAACCGGCGCAGTATCTACGCGTATCGTGTTCGTGGGTTGGCCAATCCGTTTCTGGAGACCTTTAATCAGCCCAACCCCAACGATTCCTGTGAGGACCGGGATTCCGCCTCCGTTTCTCCTCAGGCGTTCACCTTGTTGAACAGCGACGTCACGACCGCGCGCTCCATCGCGTTTGCTCTCCGGGTCGAACGGGAAGCAACGACGTTGGAGGAACAGGTGAATCGGGCTATCGAGTTGGCCTTCGGCAGAACGCCACCCTCGGCGGAGCACAACAAGCTGGTTTCCTACGTTCGGCAAATGCAGGAATACCACAAGAATACCCATCCGGAGCCGAAAGACTACCCTACGCAAATCACCCGCTCGCTGGTCGAGGAGTTCACCGGGGAACCCTTCGAATACCAGGAAATCCTCCCGGTGTTTGAGAACTACGAGCCCGACCAACAGGCCGCCGACGTCAGCCCCGAAACCCGGGCCCTTGCCGACCTCTGTCTCCTTCTCTTCAACAGCAACGAATTCATCTTCCTCTACTAAAATGACCTCCAATCTTTGCTCTCGTCCACTTTCAACCTCCGCCAGCCGGCGTGAATTCCTCTACGGGCTCGGTGCGTCGTTGGGATCGGTTGCCATGTCGGATCTTCTTGCCAAGGAAGCTCCCCTGGCTCCCCGCGATCCCATGCTCCCGGCCAAGGCCAAGAACGTCATCATGCTCTTCATGGAAGGTGGTCCCAGTCATGTGGATACCTTTGATCCGAAGCCGAAACTGACCGAGTTGCACAAGACCGAGTCGAAAAGCACGAGGAGTCTCGCCAACGGGTTCAAGTTCTATGTCGGAAGTCCCTTTGGCTTCGACAAGGTGGGCCAGAACGGAATCGAGATGTGTGATCAGTGGAAGTACCTTCGGGACCCCGAGGTCGCTGATGAACTCTGCAACTATCGTGGTTGCCAGGCCGAGTCGCTCAATCATCCGGAGGCGCTCTTTCACATGAACACCGGCAGCCGTCTTGGCGCAGATCCAGCGTTAGGCGCTTGGGCGACCTACGGCCTCGGCAGCGTCAATCAAAACCTGCCCGGTTACGTCGTGATGACGGAACTCGCATTGCCGCAGGGCGGATCTCGCAACTGGTCCAACGGGTTTCTCCCCGCGTTCTATCAGGGCACGCGGTTGCGCCCTACGGGATCACCGATTCTGGATCTCAAATCGCAACCCTACAAGACGCGCGAGCATCAGCGCAAAGCCCTCGACGCCCTTGCGTTTCTCAACGAGCAACACGCTGCCAAAAATCCGCAGCACGAGGAGCTGGCCGCCCGAATGGATTCCTACGAGCTGGCCTACCGCATGCAAATGGAGGTTCCCGAGGTCATGGATCTCAAGGGCGAGCCCGAGCATATTCGGGAAATGTATGGCATGAACGACAAGGCGACCGCAACGTTTGGGAAGCAGTGTCTCATGGCCCGGCGCATGGTGGAGAAAGGCGTCCGGTTCGTGCAGATTTTCTCAGGTGGATGGGATAGTCACGATTATCTCGAACGCGGACACAGCTCCCGGATCCGGAGCGTCGACCGACCGATGGCCGCCCTCATCAAAGACCTGAAACAACGTGGAATGTTGGAAGACACTCTCGTCATCTGGACCGGAGAATTTGGCCGGACGCCCGACAACAACAAGCGTGGTGGCGTCTACTCCCTGGGCCGCGGTCACAACGCGGACGCCATGTCGATGCTGATGGCCGGTGGCGGCGTCAAACCGGGAATCGTCGGGGCCACCGACGAGATCGGAGCCGAAGCCGTGGATGTGAATCGACCCATTCGCGACTTCCACGTCACGCTGCTGCACCTGCTGGGATTGGACGACAACAAATTGACCTACTTCCACGCCGGGCGCTACAAGCAGTTGTCTCAGTTTGGAGGTCAGGTGATTCCCGAGTTGATCGGCTAGCAGGCAGGACGAAGTCGGTAATATGAACCTGCGGGGGAACTGCCGATGCAGAAACGCTTCTCGGGATGGGTGGCAAGAGATGTATCCTGCGTTCCTCCGTGATTAGTCCTCATCTGCGCCAACGTTGACTGTCCTTTTCTCGTCCATAATCATTTTAATGTGTTTCCTAATTACTTCGATAGGGACGCCGTCGGCTGCCATTAGTTTTTCAATGACCGGTTCCGGAACTTCTATAGATATCATATCATCGATCTTCGAACGAATTTCTGAGACACGTATTCGCTTTCTAACAGGTTTGGGACGGTGAGTTTCATTGATGGCGGTATCAGACCTGGATTCCATATTCCGAAGTCGGTGTTGCATTGAACGAACGGTGTTTAACACTTCGGCTAAGAGGCTTTCCTCGGACCTGGGCTTTGAGGGCTCGGATGGATCGTTTTCGTCCAAGGCCTTTTGAAATCCTGTTTCGAATTGAGGCCAATAGGTTTCAAACACCTTTTCGAGAACTTTCTCGCGAAGTGCCTTTTCACCGAGAGCGTTGTTCAACGTACGAACTAATTCCCATAGACTCTCTTTTGTTGGCAAAGTGTGGTTGAATTGAGCCAAAGGATTGCCCACGTCCGCGGTTTCTAGATCGACCAGAAGCGTACAAACCCGGTTGCTGGTGAGACCTTTCGCCAGAGCACCAGACTCAAACAAGATCCACGGTTTGCTTTTGTTGTCTTGGGTTAGACATACAATCCCTATCTCAGTGTCTTTAAGGGCATCACTCACCTCTGAAAACCATAACGAACCCTTGTCAATGTCTTTGCTAGACATCCAAGGCGTCGCAGCTTGAAGTACGCATTGAATCCAATTATCGAGAAGCTCTGCAACTGCGCGGCTACGATCTCCTGACCAACTAATAAAAACTTTCAAATGAGCATTCCTTTCTCGGATTGGGCAATTTTTCGGTTGAAGAATTGCTAAACAGGATCGCGAATTTAAAACGGAATTGGACGCCGATCGTTCGAAGTGAAACCGTGGTGAATCTGCTTTCCTGGGCGCATACAATCCGATGAAAGCGGACTGGTCAAGGGGCGTTTTTGGAGATACAAGATGTTGGGCAATAGGGACTGTGCTCTCGGTGCCACGCGAGGACCCGTGTTCGCGATTACGCAACCACGTTGTGGTTGATGGTAATGGTGGCTGCGTTCCCGGGGTAGGCCGCTTCGCTGGGCCAACCCCGGGCTTTCCATACGCAATCCCGTTGGGATTGATCGATGGCGCAAAAGCTTTGCCAATCCCAACGGGATTGCGAAATGGTGCGATAGTTGGTGGGGTGGCAGGCGTCTTCGCGATGATTCAGTTGCCACCAGCCGGAGTCGTGGATTGTGGAGCCTTGGCAGCTTGAACTCTCCGTTGGTTGAGCGTAGCAAAAGGCGCGTCCATGACTCACATTGCCGCCATTCTGTATTTCCTCATCTCAGGGGGGCGATTGGCCATCAGTTCTACTTGATTGCCAGCGCGCCCCGTTGGAATTCCCGAGCCTTTTTTCCTTCCGAAGGGCGATTCGACGACCACGACCGTCGTAACCTTGGTTTGACATCCCTTCGTCAACAGCATTAGCCTCCCAAATTCCCCATCCAGCACTATAGAATTCGCCTGCAGGAATGTTGAATACGCAAGAATGGGCTGCAATTCTGCAATCGTTCCTTACCGTTCGGCTGAGAATTGAATGAAATCGCTGTTTTGGTTCCTCGTCGCTGCTTTTGCTGAAATTGCGGGCTGCTATGCATTCTGGATGATGCTGCGTCTTCAGAAAGGCCTCACCCCTTTGGTCTGGGGTGTTCCAGCTTTGCTTGTTTTTGCCTATGCCCTCACGAAGATCGATGCGGCGCAGGCCGGGCGCGTCTATGCGGCTTACAGCGCAATCTATTTGATGGCTTCACTGACTTGGATGCGAGGCGTCGAAGGCGTATCCCCGGATCGATGGGACATGATCGGAACCGCAGTTTGCCTTGTGGGAGCGGCGATCATCATCATGGCGCCGAGGTGAAAAATCCGGACGAATTAGTCCGTGGTGGTAACGGCGGATAATGCCGAGAGTTCGCTTTGCTCTGGACGCCTTCTCTCCGCCTTGCCACGCTTCAAGCGTCAGTCTTCAAAGAAATCCCCCCCAAAAAAACGATGACCAAAATTGATTCCCCAGCTGTCCTTACTGACCTTGTTGAATACCAGGATGGTTCAGTCGTAAGCAAAACATTGATCGACAAGAAAACCGGAACCATCACGCTCTTTGCCTTCGATCAAGGCCAGGGGTTGAGCGAGCACACAGCGCCCTTTGATGCCGTGGTGTGTGTGCTTGATGGCGTAGCCGCGATCTCGATCGACGGGAAGCAGCAGAGCGTGGGCGCCGGCGAGATTCTCATATTGCCGGCTCAGATTCCTCATGCGCTCCAGGCAAACGAGCGCTTCAAGATGATGTTGACCATGATCCGGTCGTGAAGGTTGCCAAGGTTCGAATCGGTGGCGGGAGCAAGTCGCGCAACCCGATTCCGTACGATTTCCTGTTTCCGTCTCGGCATTGTGTCGAAAGGGCTGTGCCCGCGCGACTTGAACTCGCCGTTGGTTGAGCGTAGCGGAGGGCGCGTCCATGACTCACGTTGCCGCCATTCTCTATCTCCTCATGATCGGGGGAGTGATTGTCTTTCAGGTCTGCCTGATGGCGGGCGCACCTTGGGGGCGCATCACGCAGGGCGGTCGTGTTGAAGGCGCGTTGCCACTGTCCGGGCGGGTAATCGCCGGGGTGTCTATCCTATTGCTGATCTTGATGGGGGCGGGAGTTGCCTCAGCTGCGGGATTGACGGCGAGCTGGCCGGGGTGGACTGCAGTTGCGGTCGTGGCAGTGCAGGGGCTCAGCGCGTTTCTCAACTGGATCACCCCATCCCGGCCCGAGAGGTTGTTGTGGGGACCGGTGACCACGGTGATGCTGGCGTTGGCTGTTTACGTGGTGTTTGGAGGGTGAAGGAGACGATGTAATTTTAGTTGGCGCGAGATCGTTGCAACAAATCGGAAGTGCTGTTCGTTAGCTCTTCACAGTGTCAATGTCTTCTCCAGTTGTTGCGGTTGCCGGAGCCAGTGGGTTCGTCGGTTCGTGGCTGCTTCGCGGATTGGGAGGATCCTTTGACCTGATTGGTCTCTCACGATCGTTGCGCGCCTCTTCCTACGAGTCTCGAGTTTCCTGGCGTCAGGCGGATTTGTTTTCGATGCCGAAGTTGACCGAGGCGATGAAGGGCGCCGATGCCGCGGTGTATCTGGTGCATTCCATGCTTCCGAGTTCGCGATTGGTGCAGGGCAATTTCGCCGATCTGGATCTCCTGCTGGCCGACAATTTTGTTCGGGCAGCTGAGCAAGCCGGGGTGAAGCACATCATTTACCTGGGTGGACTGATCCCCGATGACGATGGTTCGCTTTCGGAACACTTGGCGAGTCGTAAGGAGGTTGAGGAAGTGCTCAGAAGCCGGTCGGTTGAGGTGACCGTGCTGCGTTCCGGATTGATTTATGGCAGAGGTGGTTCATCGATCAGGATTCTGCTTCAGCTGGTTCGTCGCCTCCCGATCATGGTGCTGCCGCGTTGGACCCGCCAGCTGACCCAATCCACCGACGTGCGGGACGTGGTTCGGTCGATCGAGTTCTGCCTCACGGAATCCCGGTTTCAAGGCGGCACCTGGGATATCGCCAGCCATGATCCCATGACCTATCGCGACATGATCTTGCGGTCTGCCAAGGTGTTGGGTCTCCGCCCACGCACGATCGATTTTCCCGCCAACTTCATCGGGCTTTCCAAGCTGTGGGTTTCGCTCATCAGCCAGTCGTCGCCAAGTTTGGTGAATCCGTTGTTGGCCAGTTTGCGGCACGCGATGCTGGCAAAGGACAACGCGCTACTTGTTGAGTTGATGAAAGAAGCAGTGCCGTTCGAGCAATCCGTCAAGGATTCGGTGGATGAGAATGGCCGGCCGGTTGATCTTGCCGCGCCCGGTCATCGACGTCGAAAACGCCGCCGGCTTCGAAAAGCGCGTCGTGTTCGTTCCGTTCAACGGATGCCGCTTCCGCCGGGTTGGGATGCTCCAAGAGTGGCGGACGAATACGGCAGATGGCTGACGCGAACCTCCTTTACGATCATCAATGTTCAGAAACTGGAGGACGGAACTCTGCGGTTTGTGTGGAGATGGCCGGAGGTCTCCATGTTGGAATTGCATCCGTCAGATCTGACGCGCCATCAGCAGGGGCGGCGGGTTTTTTACATTCGGGGAGGGCTGCTCACCCGCTCTCGCGAAGAGCCGCCCGGCCGCTTCGAATTTCGAGTCGTGGAGGAGGGGAGAGCGATCATTGCTGCGATTCACGAATACGCTCCGCGATTGCCTTGGTTCATCTATCAGTTTACCCAGGCGAAGGTGCATCTTCTTGTGATGCGTGCGTTTGCCGCTCATTTGCGGAGGGAACGGGCCGCTGGTAATCCTTTCATTGAACGAAAATAGGTGATTACATCGAACCATGTTAGCCGCCCAGATCAGGACCCTTGGAATCGTTTCCGTTGCTCTCATGCTTTCGAGCAATGGCCAGGAGCTTGACCAATCCAATTTCCGAAAGAGTCCGCTGTTGAACCAGCGGATCAATCTGGCGAATCCCGACGTCGCTTCGATTCAGTTGGCGGTTGCGTTGGTGACCAATGAGGTTCGGATCAAGAATCGGCGAAAACCCCTGTTGCTGAGGGCGGCATTGGTTCGCTCGGCCCAGATGCATGCCGATGATATGGCGAAAGGTGGGTTTTTTAGCCACAACAATCCGAAGGACCGGTCCAAAAAGACGCCCAAACAGCGGGCGGCGCTCGCCGGGATTGCGAATCCGTTGATCGCGGAAAACATCGCGCAGAATTTTGGTATTCAGTATGTGGCGGGCACGTCCGTTTCGTTCGGTGGTCCCGGCGTGCTCATCGACAAAGGTGGAAATCCCATTCCTGCGCATACGCCCCTGAGCCTGGCGGACACGTTGGTTGAGCAATGGATGAATTCACGCGGGCATCGGCAGAACATTCTGTCGAAGGATGCGCTGGAGATTGGCTGCGGGGTCGGGTTTTATACCAACGCGAAATTCAATCAGTCGTCCGGGGTCTATGCGGTGCAGAATTTCCAGCTGTTCCAGCCTTCCCAAACGAATTAAGAAGTTCGGTCTGCATTTCAGGCTTAGCCTTTCTTCTGTTGGAACTTGGCCCACGCGTCCTTGAGGGTGACGGCGCGATTGAAAACCGGGTTTTCGGAGGTGCTGAGTTTGGTGTCCTTGCAGAAGTAGCCAAGTCGCTCGAACTGGATTCTCTCGCCGGGTTCGATGGTTTCCAACGACGGTTCCAATTTTGCTCCCGAAACGACTTCGAGGGAATTGGGATTGAGGTGCGTGGTAAAGTCCTTATTTGCTTTCTTCCCGGTCGGGTCCTCGATATCGAAGAGGCGATCGTAGAGGCGAACTTCGGCGTCGATGGCGTGGGGAGCCGAAACCCAGTGGAGCGTTGCTTTGACCTTGCGACCATCTGACGGATCGTTTCCACCTCGAGTCTCAGGATCGTAGGTGCAACGAAGCTCGACGACTTCTCCGCTGTCATCCTTGATCGCTTCCTCGCACTTGATCCAATAGCCGTAGCGGAGGCGAACTTCCCTGCCTTGGGTCAGGCGGAAAAACTTGCGCGGGGCGTTCTCCATGAAGTCGTCCTTCTCGATGTACAATTCCCGGCTGAAGGGGACTTTGCGCTTCCCGGCGCTCTCGTCTTCCGGATTGTTGACCGCGTCCATTTCCTCGACCTGATCTTCCGGATAATTGGTGATCACGACTTTGAGCGGGCGCAGCACGGCCATGTAGCGCGGAGCTACGGCGTTGAGATGCTCGCGGATCGCGTGTTCGAGCAGCGCGATATCGGTGGTGCTGTTGAACTTGGTCAGCCCAATGGTGTCGATGAACTTGCGAATCGCCTCAGGCGGATAGCCGCGACGCCGCATTCCGGAAATGGTTGGCATGCGGGGGTCGTCCCAACCATCGACCAACTTGTCATCGACCAGTTGCTTCAAGAGCCGCTTGCTCATGACGGTGTAGTTGAGATTGAGCCGGGCAAACTCGATTTGGCGCGGTTTCGCGGGGACCGAGCAGTTGTCCACAAACCAATCGTAAAGCGGGCGATGGTTCTCGAACTCCAAACTGCAAAGCGAGTGGGTGATCCCCTCCAGGGCGTCACTCAGCGGATGGGCGAAGTCGTACATCGGGTAAATGCACCAATCGTCGCCCGTGCGATGATGATGGGCCTTGAGAACCCGGTAGATTGCCGGGTCACGCATGTTGAGATTGGGGTGCGCCATGTCGATTTTGGCTCGCAAAATCACGGCTCCTTCGTCAAAGCCGCCATCGCGCATCTTTTGGAACAACTCGAGATTTTCCTCAACGCTGCGGTCGCGATACGGACTGTTTTTGCCCGGTTCAGTCAGCGTTCCGCGATATTCGCGCATCTCTTCAGCGCTCAATTCATCCACATAGGCGAGGCCTTTCTCGATCAGCTCGACCGCGAATCCATGCAGCTTCTCGTAGTAATCGCTCGCAAAGTAGAAATTTTCACCCCAGTCGAAGCCCAGCCAACGGATGTCTTCCTGGATCGACTCGACATATTCGGTGTCTTCCTTGACCGGATTGGTGTCGTCCATTCGCAAATGGCACCGGCTGTTCGGGACTTCCTGGGCGAGGCTGAAGTTCAGACAGAAAGCTTTGGTGTGACCAATATGGAGATATCCATTCGGCTCCGGGGGAAATCGCGTGACGATATGGTCGTGCTTGCCGGTTTTGAGGTCGTCGCAGATTATCTCCCGGATGAAGTCTCGGGGCTCAATTTTGGGTGTCTCTGACATTGTTAGGAATGTGGCAGGAGAGACGCGGGGTGCAAGTGGAGGTTCACGAATGGGCGTGACGGTAATTTTCGGCGATTTTTGGGAAAATTGGCTTTGGCGAAAGCCACCTCAATGGGCTTTTCGATTTGACCGGGCGGCTTGCTTCGGGCAAAGCCAACGGATGCCCAAAACCCAAGCCCCGCTGACTCGGCAGCACGGCAAGAACGCCTTTCTGTTCGTGATCGTGACCGTGGCGCTGGATATGATGGGGTTTGGGCTGGTGGTTCCCGTGATTCCATCGCTTCTCAAAGAGGTGATGGATTTGGAACCGGAGGATGCCGTGGCTTGGGGCGGCGCCCTGACCGCGACCTACGCCCTCATGAACTTTCTGGCGACGCCGATGCTGGGCAATCTCTCGGATCGGTTTGGCCGCCGCCCCGTGTTGCTGGCTTCAATCGGAACGTTGGTGATCGATTTTTTGGTGATGGGAGTGGCGAACACGTTTTGGGTTCTCCTGCTGGGGCGCGCCTTGTCCGGAATTTCATCGTCCACGTTTTCCACCGCCAACGCCTACATCGCGGATGTGACGACTCCTGAAGACCGCGGGCGCGCGTTCGGCATGATTGGAGCTGCCTTTGGGGTGGGGTTTGTGGTTGGCCCGGCGATGGGGGCGGTTTTCAGCACGATCAGCCCTCGCGCTCCGTTTTTTGCCGCGGCCGGGCTCGCCGCGATCAATTTTCTCTACGGCTGGTTCGTTTTGCCGGAGTCGCTCGCCAAGGAGAATCGGCGGAGTTTTGAGTGGAAACGGGCGAATCCGTTGGGAGCGTTTCAGCACTTTCGCAAACTGCCCAAAGTGGTTTGGTTCATTCTGGCGGCCGGGATTTTTGGCTTTGCCCATGCGGTTTACCCGGCGACCTGGAATTTTCACTGCAAGATTCGCTATGGCTGGGAAGACTGGGAGATTGGGCTTTCGCTCGCGCTGGTGGGCGTTGGGGCCGCAGTCGTTCAAGCCGGG
>TARA_R110002096_G_scaffold365789_7_pt1 | contig 10656 bp, 6 predicted proteins | sample TARA_R110002096 | Tara Oceans TARA_R110002096 (sample SAMEA4397295) | marine metagenome | biome: Polar Biome; feature: [DCM] deep chlorophyll maximum layer (ENVO:01000326); material: water (ENVO:00002006), including particulate matter (ENVO:01000060) such as... | depth 35 m
TGATATAGTTGGAGGATCATTACCAAGAAATGCATTTGGTCAGCCAATCAATTCTATTATCATGAAACCTGATTCAACAAGGTGGTTAAGCGAAAATAACGGAGAAATAGCACTTCCTTGTAACTTACAGGGAACAGGCTTTTCTTGTGCCAATAGAGACCAAGGAACTCTTCAGGCTTTTTATTTTACCTCTGACCCAATTACTTTGTCTGGTATTCCTCCTAATAGGGGGTGGACTTTTTATTGGCAATCACCATGCTGTAGACCTGGAAACATGCTAAATGGTCAAACAGCTGCACGAGGAAAATCGATGCTATTGCGTGCCATTATGTTTCCAACAAAAAATAGAGAAAATGTAAATCCTTGTATTGATCATTCACCTCAGTTCATTTCTAGCCCTGCATCAGCAGTTTGTAGAGGAAATAAAGTTAGATTAAACCAAAGTGTAACAGATTTAGATTTAGATTCCATCTCTTTCTCATGGTCATACGCTCTAAATCTACCACAAAATGATCCGGATACGTTGGGTTATGCACCTGGCTATGCTTATAACAACCCTACTCCAGATCAATCATTTAATATTTTAAACATCCCATCTTCTTTAAACCCCATTTCAGGTATCCATGAATTGGGGATTTTTAGTGGTGCTGGAACCGAAAAATTTTTAATAGTATATCGTGCAGATTCATGGAGAGAAGGAACGAAGATTGCATCTGTTTTTAGAGAGTTTCCAATTATTGTTATTGATTGTCCAATATCGCCAATTGTTACTTTTAACTCCACACCTCAGACTTTTATCAATGGTTTACCAAAAACCGATACAGTAATTACAGTGTTTGCAGGAGAAGAAATTAGACTCCCATTGCAATTTATTGATGCAGACAGTCAATTTATTAAAGTAGTGCCCGAAGGACTGCTATTTAGTCCGGATAGAAGTAGTAATTCTTTATTAAATTGCTCAATAAGCAAGTATGGGAGTAATGATACAATCACTTCTTGTGCTTACCTTCAGCAGCAAGCCCCTATTTTTGATTCTACATTAAATAAATATGTATTTGAGGGGCTAAGCATTGTTTCCACTGAATTTGTTTGGAAAACTGATTGTAGTTTAATTTCTAATAAATTCAATAACAATGGGTCGGATGAGTCAATTTTTAATTTTATTTTTAGAGTGAGCGACGATCATTGTCCTTTACCAGCAGTAAACTATTTAACAATTACCTTAAAAGTTAAAGATACACCACCACTTGATGCTCCTATTATGAGAGGCGCATCTGTTGGACTAGATGGAAATATAACTTATCAGTGGGTTCCACCTGTAGATTCTGCAAATTCTTTTGATCGGTATAAAGTTCAGGCAACGACTCAACTTAATGGAGACCCTCCAAGATTTGGAGCAACTTATATTGAAAATGATTTAAGAGTTTATGCGAATAGCGCTCAAACAGCTTATGCTGTTTATCTTCCTATTGGAGGAAATCCTGCTAATGGCCCTAATATTTTAAGAAAAATACCAGGTCGAGATTGGTATTTTAGAATGAACACTGTTTCAGGGTGTAAAGCTGAGGGAGAGTCAAACTTCTCAGAACCCTTACAAGTGATTGAATTGGATGCCAAGCCTTCGAGTATTGATCGTACAACGATTATTCTTAATTGGAATAACTCAAAACCATTACAATTTAACTCAAGTTCTCAATTTTTTTATAAATCATTTACCCGTTATTATATTTGGCAATGTGATTCTATTGAATCTGTTGATATAAGCGATGAATCGAATTGGTTTTTAAGAGGTACAACCACGGTAAATACTTTTCAAATGCCTGCGAGTGTTTGTGTAGTAAAATCAGCATATAGAGTAGAGGAAAGAGACTTTGTAGTTACTTATGCGCAAGGTAGCGGGAAGTTCAAACCTCAATATGATACACTTTATTACAGTACGTTTAGTATAATTGATAGCTTACATACCTATAGTGCGAAACCAACAATTATAAATTTATTAAGTAATCAGCTAAAAACAACAAGCTATGGTGATAGCTATCAATGGTTAAACTGCCAAACTGGACAGTTGCTTGCAGGTGAAAATCGCAATTTTTTCAACCCAATTAGTGTAGGAAGCTACGCTGTAATTGTATCGCAGTCAGGCTGCCGAGACACCTCAGATTGCATACCTTTCTTTCCTGTTGGTTTAGAAAAACAAACTTTTCAGAACTCACTGAAAGCCTATCCTAACCCCACAAGTAGTCAGTTGAACATTGAACTAGCAAAGCTCCAATCTAGTTTACAATTAAAAGTTTTTACTATTCACGGGCAATTAGTCATGAATCGACACTATGTTAACCAAAATCATTTGAGATTAGATTTAGAAGGAGATGCAGGTATTTATTTCATACAACTCACCAACCAAAATGGTGAGCAGGCTAATTTAAAAGTGGTGAAGCAGTAAAAAACTAAATTTTTCTTCTATTGATTGGTGGGGCCGGTAATTCATAAATGAACTACCGGCCTTTTTTATTGAATTCTAGTTCACTTTGGTTTAGCTATTTTTATGGAATAAAAAATTAGTCATAAGTTTCTACTAAATGATTGAAGTTAAATCACTTAATTACCTAAGCACTTACCTTGTTCGATTGGTCAAAGGAAAACTTTGGCTACAAGTAATATTTGCGCTTATACTTGGAATTTTGGTTGGAATCATGTTTAATCCAACTTCAGGCATCATACCTGCAAAAACCAGTGAGCAAATGGCACATTGGTTTGATTTGCCGGGAGCTATTTTTTTAAAAATGGTTCAAATGGTTATGATTCCTTTGATTTTTAGTTCAATTATTTCAGGAATTATAAATAACACCAGCAACAACCTTAAGACAATGGGACTGCGCTTGTTGATTTATTTCATAATAACAACTATTGTAGCGATAGTAATTGGGATAGTTGTCACCTTAATTATGAAGCCAGGTGTCATGGTGTATGAGCTTGGTGGTTTTCCAAACAGTAAGAATGTTGCGGTTGATACCGTTGCAAAATCGGTTAGTTTTAATACCATACCCGATGCAATTGCCAATTTGATTCCAAATAACCCTTTGGAATCGATGTTGTCTGGTGAAATGCTTGGGGTTGTAATTTTTACAATTATTATAGGAGTTGCCATCTCTCAGCTAAATCAAACTACCATACGACCAATTGTTAGTGCCATTCAAGCCATCCAAAAAATCTGCATGATTGTCATTTCTTGGGCCATGTTATTAGTTCCATATGCTGTTTTTGGAATGATGGTCGCTTTACTTTCGAGAATTGGCTTAGAAGTCTTAGTCGGACTTGGCTATTACATGAGTGTAGTGCTAATCGGATTGTTCTTTTTATTGATTTTTTACCTTTTGGTATTGGTGATAACAACCCGCTCAAATCCATTTCGTTTTTTAAGCGCTGTAAAAGAAGCACAATTATTGGCGTTTTCAACTGCCAGTTCTGCTGCGGTAATGCCATTATCAATGAAAGTTGCCGATGAGAAGCTGAAAGTTGATTCTAGCGTTTCGGACTTTGTAATTCCCATTGGAGCAACTATAAACATGGACGGCACAGCACTTTTTCAGTGTGTCACTGCTTTGTTTATCGCTCAATCTTATGGAATTGAAATGTCTGTTTTTAATTTATTATTAATCACCTTTACCATTGTTGGGGCATCCATTGGAACTCCTTCAATTCCAGGTGGTGGAGTCATTATTTTAGCATCCGTACTTCAAAGTACAGGTATACCAACAGATGGCTTAATAGTAATAATCGGAATTGATCGAATTTTGGGAATGTTTAGAACAGCTGTGAATGTAACTGGGGATTTAGTTGCTTGTGTAGTTTTTGATAAATGGTTTACAAAACCAATTACCATACTCAAAAAACAAATCCTCAAACCATAAATTATAAAGTTACCTCAATTGTTTTGCTGTTTTTTAAAACAGACAAAGATAAAAAGGTTTCAACCTTTGCAATGTTGCTCATTTCGAAAAGGCTGTTCATCATAAAGTCGCGGTACTTCTCCATGTCGTTCAGCAAAATTTTGAGAATAAAATCTGAATCTCCTGTAACGTAGTGGCATTCTAATACTTCAGGAATTTTTGTGATTTGATCTGCAAATCTTTCTACCATGGCTTTTGAATGATCTTTCAATGAAATATGGGCAAAAGCATAAAGTTTTTTGCCGATTTTATCTGGGTTTAATATTGCAGCATAATGTGAAATAATACCCGCTTTCTCCAGTTTTTTGGTGCGTTCGAAAATTGGAGTCGGCGATAAGCCTAATTGAGCCGCCATTTCTTTAACGGTAATTCGTCCATTTTTTTGCAAAAGCATTAAAATGTTACAATCAATTTTATCTATTTTTTGCATGATATATAGATTATTTATCTAAATAAATTAAATTTTGCATAAAGATAAATCTTTTATTCTTGATTTATGCCAAAAAAAAGAAAATTATTCTTCAAGAGGGAAATACACTAGTTGATATGACGGCAACTGTTTACTTTTGGTCTTATTCCTAAAATCATTCATTATGGCAATTGTTGCATTGAAGTTACCCAAATTGGGAGAAAGCATTAAAGAAGCTACACTCTTAAATTGGTTGAAAAAAGAAGGCGAGCAAGTTGAGAAAGATGAGCCTATACTTGAGGTTGCTACAGATAAGGTCGACTCAGAAATTGTAGCACCAGCTTCTGGAATACTGACAAAAATTTTTTTTCAAGAAAATGAAATTGCAAAAATTGGGGAAGACTTAGCTCAAATTGAAACAGAAGCTTCTTCTAAAAAGGAAGCGCAAGAAACGAAACAAGCCAATCCTGAAGAACCTATCACAAAAAGTACTGCTAAAGTTCAAGAACAAGGAATTAAAGTCAATCGTTTTGATGAAGAAGGTCGATTTTACTCTCCTTTAGTCAGAAGCATGGCTGAAAAGGAAGGAATTTCTTTTGAAGAATTGAAGAACCTCAAAGGAAGTGGGAACAATGGTCGCTTATTGAAAGCTGATTTGCAAGCTTACCTTCAATCTGATAAGAAACAAGGAAATAAAGTTGTTCAAACACAATCTGGTTCCTATGAAGGGAGACATGAAATTGTTGAAATGGATCGAATGCGCAGCATGATTGCCGACCATATGGTTCATTCAAAGCAAACAGCACCACATGTTACTTCTTATGTTGAAGCAGATGTAACGAACATCGTCAATTGGAGAAACAAGGTAAAAACTGAGTTTCAGTCCAAGTACAATGAGAAAATTACATTTACTCCAATTTTTGTCGATGCCATAGTGAAAGCTTTGCAAGAATTTCCAATGGTGAATGTTTCTGTTGAAGGAAATAAAATCATTGTCAAAAAAGACTTGAACATTGGATTGGCAACAGCACTTCCCAATGGAAATTTGATTGTTCCTGTTATTCGAAATGCAGATAAAAAGAACTTATTGGGACTTGCTTCAGAGGTGAATCAACTAGTTGAAAAAGCGAGAACCAATAAATTAAAACCAGATGATTTAGGAGGCTCTACCTTTACATTGAGCAATGTCGGGACTTTTAGAAACATTATGGGAACACCCATTATCAATCAACCTGAAGTTGCCATTTTAGCCACAGGAATGATTCGAAAACGACCTGCTGTTGTTGAAACTGAATACGGCGATGTAATTGCCATTCGACACATGATGTATTTGTCCTTATCTTATGACCACAGAGTAGTGGATGGGAATTTAGGAGGATCATTTTTAGAAAGAATTGGAGATCATTTGGAGGCGTTTGACGAGAACTTAGATTTTAGAGTTTAGATGGATGAATGAATTTTTAATTGATAGTTTTTAGTTTTTAATTAAGAATTAAGAAAAGAGAACAGAGAAAATAGAACAGAGAGAAGAGAGGAAAAAATTACGAATTAGAGAACTACGAATTACGAATGAAGGAATTAAGAAATGAGACTTTTTAATGAACAATTAACAACGAACAAATAAGAATTGAAAATAATAAACGGTGAAATCAAAAGCTTTAGGCTTTGTGTCTTTTGCGAAACCTTTGGGAGCTTGGCGGTTAAAAGAAGAATTAACAAATTAGTCCTTAATCTTTAATCACTTTAAGAGAGGGTGTTGAAATAAAATAGCAGTAAATAACATACAGATTATGAGTAAGATAAGTAAGAAGATTTTAGAAAAAGCATTTACCCTGATGGCGACTGCAAAAAGCATGACTGAGCTGTATGAGGAAAACTTTAAAGTAGTTTCGAAATACGTTCATGCAACTTCTCGAGGTCATGAAGCCATTCAACTTGCAGTGGCATTGCAATTGAAAAATTATGATTACGCTTATCCATACTATAGAGACGATTCTATTTTGTTGGGAATCGGTATGCGTCCGTATGATTTGATGTTGCAGTTGATGGCAAAGAAAGATGATCCATTTTCTGGGGGAAGAACCTATTATTCTCACCCGAGCTTGAAGGATGATGACAAACCAAAAATTCCACATCAATCTTCTGCAACAGGAATGCAGGCAATTCCCGCTACGGGAGCTGCAATGGGGATGCAATACAAAGAATTGATTGGCATTAATGAAAAAAATAAGCCATTAGTAGTTTGCTCTTTGGGCGATGCCTCAGTTACTGAAGGTGAAGTAGCCGAAGCATTTCAAATGGCGGCTTTAAAACAGTTGCCAATTTTGTATTTGATTCAAGACAATGAATGGGATATTTCTGCAAATGCCAAAGAAACTCGTGCTCAAAACGCTTTTGAATACATCAAAGGATTTCATGGAATTGAAGCCTATACCATTGATGGAAGTGATTTTCAAGCTTCTTTTCAAACAATTGAAAAAGCCATTTCAATCATTCGCAAAGAACGAAGGCCCGTTTTAGTACACGCCAAAGTACCCTTGTTGAATCACCATACATCTGGAGTAAGAATGGAATGGTACCGTGATGATTTGGATGAACAGAAAAAAAGAGATCCTTATCCCAAAATGATTCAATTGATGAAGGACAATGGGTTTGATGATAAATCCATTCAGCAAATTGAAAAGGTCGCAATGAAACAAGTAAAGGCTGATTATGAAAAAGCATTAAAAGCAGCTGATCCTGAACCAGAAGATTTATTTACGTTTGATTATGCGCCAACGGAAATCACAGAAGAAAGCGGAGAACGAAATCCAAAAGATGGCGAGTCGGTTGTAATGGTTGATTGTGCTTTACATGCTGTTGAGGAATTAATGAACAAACATCAAGAGTGTTTACTTTACGGACAAGATGTAGGGGGAAGATTAGGCGGTGTTTTTAGAGAAGCTGCTACTTTGGCTCAAAAATTTGGCGATGAACGGGTTTTCAACACCCCCATTCAAGAGGCATTTATTGTTGGTTCTACGGTTGGAATGGCTGCCGTAGGCTTAAAACCCATTGTAGAAGTTCAGTTTGCAGATTATATTTTTCCTGGCATCAATCAATTGTACACAGAATTAAGCCGCTCCTATTATCTTTCAAACGGAAAATATCCTGCGAGCATGATTTTGCGTGTTCCAATTGGCGCTTATGGCAGTGGTGGACCTTATCACTCTTCAAGTGTGGAAACAATTATCGCCAATATTAAAGGAATTAAAATTGCTTATCCTAGTAATGGTGCAGATTTAAAAGGCTTAATGAAGGCAGCTTATTACGATCCAAATCCTGTAGTAATTTTTGAACACAAAGGATTGTACTGGTCGAAAGTGCCTGGAACGCTTGCTGCAAAAACCATTGAACCTTCAGAAGATTACATTTTGCCATTTGGTAAAGCAAATATTGTTCAGACTGCTGATTCATCTAAAGTTGAAAGTGGAAAATCCATAACAATTATTACTTATGGCATGGGAGTTCATTGGGCTTTGAACGCTTCAAAAAACTTTAAAGGGCAAGTTGAAATCGTCGATTTGAGGACATTGAATCCATTGGATAAAAAGACCATTTTTGAGTCTGTTAATTTACACAACCGCTGTTTGGTGTTGACAGAAGACGCCATTGAAAATTCCTTTGCCAGGAATTTAGCAGGGCTGATTCAAGAACAGTGTTTTACAGCATTGGAAGCACCTGTAATGGTGATGGGTTCAGAGTCTATGCCTGCAATTCCATTAAATTCAACACTGGAACAGACCATGATTCCAAATGCTGAAAAAGTAGCTAATAAGATAAAGGAGTTATTGAGCTTTTAATTACTTTAAGGCAATCCAATCGATTTCAATACGGAAGTCTTCTTCTTTGTAGTTGGCAATTAGAAAACGCATTTCTTCTATCTGTTTTCCTGGAAAGTTAGGCATGTCTAAAGTTCTGCCTCTAAAGGAAGGGAAGAAATTTTTGAAGGCTATTTCGATTTCTTGCCATTCACCGTTTGTTTCAAAAGTTTGGATGTAAGAGTAGTAGTCAGATTGATTTGCCTTAAGTCTAAATTGATACTTTTTTTTATCGCCTTTAACTCTGATTATTACCTTTTTAAAGTCTTCTACATTGATTGATTTGGTTGGATACATCAAAGAAGAGAAGCCTCCATTATAGTCTAAAGAAACATGACCTGAAAATATACCGTGGCCTTCTTCACTAATATTAAAACCTCCTTGTGAAACTCCTCCCATTACTCTGTCGTCTACTATTTTCCAGTCATTCATACTACTGCTTGTAAAATTGTATAAATAGTCCATAGAAAAGGTATTTACAAAAATTAAGATGACAATTAAAATTAATGTTTTCATTTAAGTAAAACCATAATAATTGCAGTTAGTTTTATATTAAAATAAAAGTATTTAAGTCATAAATGTAGTCTACTTAATTTTAAATATCAAAGCTAGATAACGTAATTTCACCTTGTGAAAAATGAAGAAAGTAAAAAGAAAGGAAAAGTAACAATAGCTCAAGCTTTTAAAACAATCATATGGCCACGTCGCAAGCTTGTTTTTATTGGTTTAATCCTTATTGCAATTAGTCGTGCTGCGAGTTTAGTATTACCATTAAAAAGTAAAACACTTTTAGATGAAGTTATTCCAAATAAGGACTATGAACAACTAAAGATGTTGTTGATTTTAGTTGGTTCAGCCATTTTAGTTCAAGCAATTACTTCTTTCTTGTTGACTAGGATATTGAGTGTACAGGCACAATTTCTAATATCTGAATTGAGAGCTCAAGTCCAAAAGAAGGTATTATCATTGCCAATTCGTTTTTTTGATAACACGAAGTCTGGAAATTTAGTTTCGAGAATTATGACTGATGTAGAGGGGGTTAGAAACCTAATTGGAACGGGTTTAGTACAAATGGTTGGTGGTACAATTACAGCTGCTATTTCATTATTTCTTCTTATTAATATTAGTCCTTCGATGACCTTATTTGTTTTAGCTCCAATTTCAATTTTTGGAGTTGTTGCATTAAAAGCCTTCAAATACATTCGGCCAATATTTAGAACACGAGGAGTAATAAATGCAGAAGTTACGGGACGCTTAACTGAATCATTAGCAGGAGTGAGAGTTATTAAAGCATTTAATGCAGAAGAACAAGAGAATACTACCTTCGAAGCTGGTGTGAGCCGTTTATATCAAAATGTAAAGAAAAGTTTAACAGCAACAGCTATAATGACTAGTTCATCAGCTTTCTTATTGGGAATAGCTTCTACAGGAATTATGGGAATTGGTGGATATAAAATTATGGTTGATGAACTTACAGTGGGAGATTTTTTATCTTTTACCTTGTTGTTGGGTTTTATGATTGCGCCAATTGTGCAAATGAGCAATATTGGGAGTCAGTTAACTGAAGCTTTAGCAGGACTTGACCGAACAGAGGAGTTGATGAATATGGATCCTGAAGAAGATAAATTATCTAGGACTGTAGAATTAAATAACTTAGAAGGCCATATAAAGTTTAGTAGGGTGTCATTTGAATATGAAGAAAATAAAGAAGTACTTCATGAAATTGATTTTGAGGCTAAACCGGGTTCAGTTACAGCCTTGGTCGGAAGCTCAGGATCAGGAAAAACAACTATTGCAGGATTAGTAGCTACTTTTTTAAACCCAAAGTCAGGTAAAATTAGCATTGATGGAAAAGATATTACGACAGTTAAACTAAGCAATTATAGAAGAAATTTAGGAGTAGTCCTACAAGATGAGTTTCTTTTTGAAGGAACTATTAAAGAGAATATCTTATTTCCTCGGCCAAATTCTACTGAAGATCAATTATTAAACGCAGTGAAAGCTGCATATGTAAATGAGTTTACCGACCGTTTTGAGGATGGATTGAATACCTTAATTGGAGAAAGAGGAGTGAAGCTATCTGGTGGTCAACGACAGCGAATTGCTATTGCTAGAGCAATTCTAGCAAATCCTAAAATTATTATTTTAGATGAAGCTACTTCCAATTTAGATAATGAAAGTGAAGCTTTAATTCAGAGTAGCTTAGCTGAATTGATGAAAGGAAGAACCACTTTTGTTATTGCACATCGCTTAAGTACCATTAAAAAAGCAGATCAAATATTGGTAATTGAAAACGGACGAATTGTCGAAAGAGGTAAACATGAGGACTTGATAGCTTGCGAAGGAAGGTACTTTGACTTATTTACTTATCAAAGTAGGATATAAGTTTTAAATGACCATGCCTGAAAAAAGTTGACACATTTAGTTCATTAAAACA
>TARA_R110002096_G_scaffold21043_5_pt1 | contig 10648 bp, 10 predicted proteins | sample TARA_R110002096 | Tara Oceans TARA_R110002096 (sample SAMEA4397295) | marine metagenome | biome: Polar Biome; feature: [DCM] deep chlorophyll maximum layer (ENVO:01000326); material: water (ENVO:00002006), including particulate matter (ENVO:01000060) such as... | depth 35 m
AAATCATTTTATTTTAGCGATTGTTTATTTTTAGGACACCTGTGTTTATTTATAAAAGCTAAAGACTAAAATACAGGGTAAAATTCTGCCAAAATTCAACTAGGATTATTCTCCCAATCCTAAAATTCGCAATAGTCTTTCGATCAAGGCCCAAATTCGCTGCCAAATAACAAGAATAAAATTTATCTCTACCACTCTTAATTCTACTCTTTTAAAAGCCAAATTATTGTCTTTAGAATGTGCCTCAAATCCTCCTTCAGGAAATTGAGGAGCATCCTCAGGATGATTCAATATTACAACTAAAGCATATTCTGTAATATTCCGATCTACTAGATCTGATCTAGTAGGCTGCCAGCGAAATTTAAGCTGCTCAAACGCCTCTCCAAACCGATTATCGGGGTTTTTTGAAATTAAATTTATGCTTTGTGAATTTCCACTTCTTAGTTGACCATTTTGGTTGGTAAAACTGAAATTATCAGACATCAAATTCCCACTTCTGAGGCCTCCAACCATGGGGGTCCAGAAAATAGATACTTGGCAATTTTCCGCATCAAGTCCACCTCGATTTCGAACTCTTATATAGATGAAATTATCCTCATTCAATTTGGCCTCTTGATGATCTCCTGGACTAGGTTTGATTAAATTTTCATTTTGCCTTACAATAATGTCTGGAGAATTCCCTAGTTCTGAAATTGGAATAATTTCACGACCAGAATCATTATGGCTGGCCTTCAACCAAACATCCTTAAATTGGAATCGATTGTCAAGAAGCAACAAGGGCTCATTGATGGAAGGGGAGAAGCTTTGGCTTAATAAATTTCCATTAATATTATTTTTAAAATTTCTTAAATACTTGGTGACCGAACTATTCTGTTGGATGGAATTTGGTCTTACAGTATTAAGTGATAGATTATAACTCAATTCAACCAAAAAGGGTTTATTATTATCCCTAAGTCTAAAATTATTTTCCAATTCAAAGAGGATTAAGGCACCCGGATATAAATCTTTATTTATTTTTTGTCCATAGTCTTTTACAAAAACATCTTGTATTCGTGCAAGATTATTATCCCCAAGCTCCTCAAAATCATTAAAATAATCTCCATTAAATTCTCCATATTTTAGTTTAGCATTTAGCCATCCTCCAGTTCTTGTTGTGTTCCCTTCTGCATTTCTCCATGCTATAGCCTTAAGATTTCCGCTAAGTCTATTATTGTTTCCATTGAAAAATAAAAACTGATGTCTAAAACTATTATTAGGATAGGCCTGTCCTATTGGAACTAAGGATGGGCCTGTAAATTCAACAGAATTCTGTTTTTGATAAACATCCAGAAAATGAATTTTACTCAAGTTTTGTCCATTTAGCTCTACATTTATTTTGTAATGACCAGCTTCGGAAGGAAGATCAAGCAAGCCCTGAAAAACTCCATTTAAAAGGGGGGCATTAATCCTTGAAATAATCTGATCCCCTCTATCAAAATTTGATATTTGGATGTTTAATTCTCCTTGCATATTGGAATCCAACCTGTGAAATGAGTCTATTGCTTTTACCACTAGTTTTATAGGTTCAGCAATTAAAGCAATGGGTGGTTCCGTACTTATAAAAAGATCATTTGTTTGCAAAGGAAAATCTGGATTGAAAATGGAGTTGGCATTTAATTTTCCTGCTCCAGCATTGGCATTTGGCAGATCGAAGCCCGTATGTTCATCCTTCCAAGCATGGTCCATTATTCTCTGTTTAATTTCAGAATGGCTGGGAAGTGGTCCATTGGGATTAAGTAGCATGGCCTCTTGATAGATGAGGGCAACAGTACCTGCAACAATGGGACAGGCGAAACTGGTTCCTGTTTTTATTTGGAGGAAGGCCTCCCTACTATAGACCCAATCGAGAGCTGAATCTGCTCCTACTATTTCTTTTCCTGGAGCTAAAATACTTAGACCAATTCGTCCATCTCTTGTTGGACCTTTACTCGAATTTTCATGAAGTAAGCCTGTATCATCCTCCCAATTTCCAACAATAATAGGATGTTGTGCACAAGCCCCAGCATTTAGTGTAGAGTTTGATGACAAATGAGGTTCTAAAAACTCCATAGAACTTCTGGTGGAAAAGCCTGTCCAGTCTAGCCAACAATGATAATTTCCAGAAGGAGCTAGTCCTGCTTCAACTGGAATAATTTTAATTTGATACTGACCTTGAATTAGAGAATTTACTCCATTTCTTAAATTAAATAATAGATGAAAATGCTTTGCACCGTTTAGCGTTACATTTTCAGATTCATAACTTAAGAAAATATTTATATCATCATTATCTGGGTTTTCATTGTTGAAATGGAATAGCACTTGATTTTGAGTAGTTTCCACGATTTGAGGGCTAGAATTCCCATTGGGATCGATCAATTGTAGAGTAAAATGATCCACAGCTTCATACCAAATATCCAATTCAAAGGACCTAATTTCCTGGTCTATCAATATAGTTGGATGGGAACTATCTTCCAGATCAATTTTTGCATTTCCTTGAGCATGATGCTTTTTGTTAGCATGATTTCCAGCGGTTTTACAAATTACCATTGCCGGATTGGATTCGATAAGAGCATCTAAATAAGCTTCAAAGGGAAGAGAACCATCTCTAGGACCCGCATTGCTCCCTTTTGAGATATTGATAACTATTGGTTTATTCAATTCAGCAGATTTACTGTCGAACCAGCTCAAAGCATTTAGATAAGCATTATTGGAATTGGCAGTTTCGAGGTTGCCAAAACTATTTGGGGCCGCAATTAGTAAACCTGCTTTTGGAGCTACGCCTCTATAATTACTACCTCTTCCAGTAGATGCAGCACATGAGGCTACCAATGTACCATGGCCAATGGGGTCGTCTAAATGTGGGACAATATCCTGTGGGTTATCACTATTGAGAGCGGAATTTATTTGACCCCTATTCCATTGAAGCTCATCAGATCTCCAAATTCCTTCAATAATGGTTTCTAATCCATTTTCAGATTCATGGCTAAAATCGGGATGGAGGTAATTTATTCCAGAATCTAAAATTCCTATCAAAACCCCATTTCCATCCAAATTTCCAAAACCAGGGTTCTGATTTTCCAAATTTTGGCTTATAAGGTTTTCGGCGCCTGACCATTTTAAAGCGTCATCTAAATCTGGAAATAAAGGACTTGGTTTGTCAATATGTTTAATATTTGATTCTTCACTTAGTGCTTTTAAAAGCTCAAGAGGGAGCTCTGCAACAATGATTCCCCCTCTTTTATCTATAATATATTCCTTGGATAAAATTTCTGGGATTCCAAGTTTAGCATCCCTCAGAATAATAATTACTCTGGCTCCAGCGACTATTTCCTTCCCAATTTTAATTTCCAACATCCCACATCTACTTTGTTCGGGTAGTTTTTTAATCTCGTCCAATGATAAATTGATGACTTCTTTTAGGGAGAGGGAAAATTTTTCAGTGACCATGGCAATAGGCTTTTAAAGGTTTTGATTCTGAATTTTTAATAGAATCAAATAAAATCAATGATATTTTTTTGGCAGTAGAATTTAAAAAAAAAAGAGAAATAATAGGGCCTTATTTCATGTATAGGCTGATATGAAATGCTCAGGTGAATTTTTGAGCATTAATCTATAAATGAGCTAGAAAAAAATAAGGGCCTTATTTTTTGAAAATTAAATTTCCTTTTAGATAAGTTCTCAAAACTACCGTATTTTTAATTTGGTTCTGAGGAATGTTGAACAGGTTTTGATTTAGTACAATAAAATCCGCTTCCTTGCCGACCTCCAAAGAACCAACCAACTGTTCTTGCCTCATTACGTAGGCTGCATTTATAGTATAAGCCTCAATACTGCTTTTTAAGCTTAATTCCTGTGGTGATCGGGCTACTGCATTTTGAAGGCCAATAAAAGGATTCAGTTCACTAACATCCCAATCGCTACTCAAACAAATTCTTGCATTTGCCTGCTCTAAGGTTTTTAAAGGAATAATTGCATTATTTAGATCAGCACCAACAAGATGATCATTTTCATGCCAATGGGCTGGTTGGGTAAAGTCTCCAGCTACTTGAGCATCGGCCGTAACATTGAGTAGTTTAAATCTGCTAAAATCACTTGCTAAAATATATTCTACATGGGTAAGTCTATGCCTAGCATTTCCATTGCTACTAAGCTCTATAGCATTTAAGGCTTCATTTACACCCCGATTGCCAATGGCATGTATGTGAAAGTCGAAGCCAATTGGTTCTAAGGCACTTATGTATTGGGAAATTCTGCTTTGCGATACATAATTCAAACCGTTATTAGAACTTAATCCAAAAAGATCTATTAAATAATCATCTACCATGGCCGAAGTTGTATTAATGATAATACCATCGGCATAAAGCTTTATTTGATTTATTTTCAATAGTTTTTCTGGATTATTAGAATAAAGAGATTTTAAGCTATTGATCTGCGATAGATCGTCCTCGGATGGGTAAAGCCATAATCCTAAATTTGCGCGAACCGTTAATAAGCCATCATCTTCTACTTTTTTCCAAGTATTATGGTGATTTCTTTTCCAATAAGTTCTGGCATCACAAATTGATGTAATACCATTTTTGGCCAATTCAGGTAGGGCATAATTTACCAAACCATCATAGTCATTTTGCTCATTATTAGGCAAGGAAGCTATGGCCAAATCAATAATTTCATTTCCGGCATTATCCATTAAAATCCCATTTGGAAAATTGTTTGCATCCCTCATAATAATCCCTCCCATAGGATTAGTGGAATTTTGATCTATACCAGCCAGTTCCAAGGCTTTGGAATTCACCCAAATTGAGTGGGAGGTCTTTTCCATTACGGCAATAGGACGAGTAGTGGAAATATCATTTAATATTTCAATAGGTTCTCTTGTGGCGTCCATTAGTGTATAAATATCGAATCCCCAACCCAGTATCCAGCTTGAATTTGGATTTTGTGTCAATGCCGATTGAATATCTGAGGCATAATTTTCAGCATCAATTTCGTTTTCATTTAGGATAAATTGAAAATTATCAGAAGCCGCTTCAAGTGGGTGAAGGTGAACATCATGTATACCAGGCATCACCATCCTACTCCCAAGGTCAATGAACTCCGCATCTGAGGAGGCATGACTTTCCACTTCAGACTTACTACCAATAGCGATTATTTGCCCATCTCTAACCAACATAGCCTCTGCCCAAACCTGATTGGGATTTACCGTATAAATCTGTGCATTATGATAAAATTGCTCATTTACAGTAGCAGCTGCATTTTCATCCTTGTCCTTTTTGCATGATAGTAGACTTATTATTAAACATAATAGCAAGGTTTTAGAAGTCTTCATAAAGCGGATTTTAGATTTTGAACCATCTTGATTGGGTCTTCCTCAAAAAGGGTTTTGAGTAAAAATAGTATTTAAATTGTTTGTTGCTTCAATGAGCTAGAACCAGAGCGTAAATAATACGATGAGTATCAGACTAATTTAATTTTCCATGGCAAGCATTCAGGATATTTTTTGACCTATTAATAACAAAGAATCTTCCCTTTCAAATTCGGTATAAGGCTCCAAGAATAATATTTTGAATCTGCCATTAAAAAGTAGTTTTAAAGACTCTGGGTTATGATATTGAACGAATAGGCCATTGAAAATTTCGGACCCCTTTCCCTGCCAGAAGGAGTGACAGATTATAGCATTTTGGTTTAAAATTTTATGCTGCTTTTTAATAGATATTGAAAGTTCATCTTCATTTAGATGATGTAATACTTTATTCGAGTAAATGCCATCAAATAAAATATCCGTTTTTAAGTTTAATGCATCAAGTTCTAAAAATTTACCCTCTGGAAAATGGGCATTTAAATGGGATAAGAATTCCTTGGAATTATCAGAACCTATGGTTTTATAATCTTTGGCTAAAATGCTCCAATCTGCTCCAGGGCCAGAACCAATTTCTAGCAAGGAAGATCCAAGTGGGAGGAATGTTTTTAGTTTTTTGATATGATCTCGTCCATCTATTCCTTTTGCAAGTTTAATATATTCATCAACAGACTCTTTTGTCTTGTAGTATTCGTTTTCCATTTTTAATCAACCTTAGATGTATTTAATCTTAACAATAAATTTTGCCTTCGTTTACAATTTAGTATAGGATTCTTCTGCATTCCTTACAAAGCTTTAATTGAACATTATCAATGGTTTTTATGGTTTCAGCAGCATCCGTCATCACACAATTTTTATTTGGGCAATGTTTTAATCCCAAATTGTGTCCTAATTCGTGGGTGCAAATCTTTTTAAGCCTTTCTAAAAACTTTTCTCTATTTACATTAGAAAATCGAAAGGAGGAAACTACTGAACTGCTGCCCGGTCGATATCCCAATCCAAAAATCCCCCAATCCTGATATTTTGAAATTGGTTTTAAGGTATTACCATTTTCATCTTTTTTTGTAGTTGAAATATCTCTATTGGTTAAACCCATTATAAAATCAATGGAATCTGGTTTTTGGTCTTTTAATATTTTAATAATCTTATCAGCTCTATACCTCGGGCTTTTGCTATTTACAAAGGTGGATTTTGGAATTTCTTTTGGGCTTAGGATGGATACTTTGCAGCCGTAAATACTATGTAGACTTGACGCAATATTATCGCAAAATTCTAGATTAAATGAAGAATAGGCTTGCAGTGCTAGATGCTTTTCTTTTGGATTACGACTGCAATTAAAAATTAAAAAGCTTCCAAAAATCAATAAATATTTAAAGCATTTCCCAATTTTCAAATGTGACTTTAAAAAAATCATAGATTAATCTAGGTTTTGAGACGGAGGGCCATAAATATCTTCAAGGGACCTAAGCAATTTATCAAGTTCTTGTTTATCAATTTTGCAAACAGAGTCAATGTTTATCTCCTCACTAAAAATAGATAATAATGCTAGATTATCTTCTTCATAGCCTATTTGCCTTTTGTCAAAACGCAGAGGGCCTTGGTTTGGGTATATTTTTTCTTTGGCCTTAAACCAGCCATAATCTGCCTGATACATTATTTTATCTTTTTGAAAGCTAATTATTTCATTTCCAAAAGAATTCCAAAGACTTATTCGCAACATATAGAATCCAATTAAAGAGAAAATTACAAATGAGATAAAATGAGTGATTCTAATTTCTTCGCCATAAATTAAGGCTATTGACAAGTTTAGAAAGGGAATAATGAAAAATAGGAAGCTAAGGGTGAAAAGGGAAAATCGGATTAAAGCCGGGGATTTTTTGATTCGGAGTGTTAGCTTATTTTCTTGAAGTGTAAATTGATTCATTAGGGACTTGTAAACTTGCAATTTATCCCTTTAAATTTAATTTCATTTCAATTTGTTTGATTTCACTTTCTAGACCGAGGAAATTTAAAAATCCGTGTAAACAAGAGCCCTTTTCGTCAATATTATTAATTGAAATAGTTGAGCTGTAATTAGTTACAATCTCTTTTATTAGGGAGCTGGCTACTCCCAGATTTCTGTGTTCCTTGGATACAGCTAATTGTAAAACTCTGTTTTTCTCTGGGTTAAAAAGTATATATGCCACTTGTTTTTCGCCCAAATAGGCTGCTAATGAAACAAGTTTTTCCCCTACACGACTTAGTGAATATTGAGAGTTTTGCCAGCTAGGTGAGATATCCCAGAAGGACTTCATTAAGTCCCAATTGAACTCTTTCATTTCTCTAATTTGAATATCCAGATTTGATTTTGAAACTGATGGTTTACCATAATAGCACCATAAATCCCTTATCGGCTTGTATCCTGAATTTTCATAGGATTTTCGTGCAGCTTGGTTTTCCGAGATGACTTCTAAAATGGAATAGGAAAATTGCTGATCTTTTAAAATGGGGATTATAAACTCATACATTTTTTGGCTTAGTCCCTTGCTTCTTTCTTCAGGAATCACACCAGTTCCGGCATTATATATAGCTTTTTCTCCATTTACAGTGTCTACTCCATGAAGCATAAATGCGACTAATAAATCATCTTTAAAAACTCCAATGGATAAATCCAAATCAATATTTTCTCTGGCAATTTTACTTTGAAGTTGTTCAAGGTTATATTTAAGAGGTACAAAGTAATTTGTGAAGGAGGAGTTGAAGGCCTGCAATAGGTCTTTCATTTCTGTGGATTTCAAGGTCTTAATTTCCATTCCATTGCATTTAAACTTGAGTATTTTAATGAGATAAGGTAGGAGTAATAGAAATTCTAATCTGAGAGCTTAATAAATCCACTTTCCAAGTGAAAGGATTATGAACTAATCAACTTCGTTGGATAATATAATAATTGTTGGTCAATCAGAAGGATGTTTTTTTTTGAGCTAGTACTTTTTTAAGATTAACGGTATTTATTGCTATAAACTGCCCAAATTTTGAGTATTAAATGACCATCAGCTAGCAAGGTTGTGGAATTAAAATCCAGGGAAAAACATCCAGGTTCTCCGTCTATATTCCTTATAATTTGAAAAATGATTGAGCAATCGCTTTTCCTCATATTTGGCCTTTAAATAAAACAGGAAGAAAAGGGAAATGGAAAGGATAAATTTCAATCCACTTTGTGAATAAATACTGTATGCAAAGCAGAAGAGAAATAATCCTGTATAAATTGGATGCCGAAAGTAGGCGTACACTCCAGATTGAATAAGCTTTGATCCAGACTTTGGGCTAGGAAAAATGGAAAGACTTGGTCTCAATTTTATAATGGCCCATAGGCAAATTACTAGTCCTAATGAAGCCATAATGATTGAGGTAATTCTTATAAATATTGGAATTTCTAGAACATACAGGTCCATGGGAATCACATAAAAAATCAGAAGCAAAATTTGAATTCCTACAAATATGAAATCCTTTGCCGTCTTTTTCATTGTGATTTAGAAATAATGATATCCTCCAATTCTTTGGCCGACAATAGACCAGAATGGCGCCATTTAATTTTTCCCCTTTGGAAGAGAATTAGGGTAGGAACACCTCTCACCTGATAGGCATTGGCAGCACTTGGGTTTTTATCTACGTCAACTTTTAATATAATTGCCTTATCGCCAATATTTGATTTTAGTTCTGATAAAATAGGTTTCATGGCTTTACAAGGCCCGCACCATTCCGCAAAAAAATCCACCAAAACGGCTTTTTCAGAATTTATAATTTCTTTAAAACTAGACATTTATCTTTTTTTCAATTCTTCAAATTCCTATCCATCTTTCCATCCTTAATAGTATCACTGGTCCATTTTTTCTGATCTATACAATAGCCTGAGGCACATCCAAAACCGAAAATACTCATAGACAGAATATAGGCCCCAAACAAAATCCCTAAGTATTCTAAGGATGGGAATGAACTGAAAAGAAGTAGTGCTCCCATAATCCCATAAAATGCTCGGATATAGCTCCAATTAGTAAAAATTCTAAGTTTTAGATTATGCATTTTTAGATTTCAATACAGCTTAACATAAGAACTGCAAATTTATTCAGTTTTTGAATTCCAATACCTCCACCAAATTTCTATGTTGTTTAATAAGTCCTTCCAATTCTAATTTTTTCATTAACCGGGAAATGACAACCCTTGAGGAATGTAAATCATTGGCGATGTGGTGGTGAGTAATCTTCAGTTCTCCCTTATGCTTTACCATTGCTCTATCTCTCAAATATTTTATTAGCCTTTCTTCCATATTGTGAAATGCAAGATTGTCTATTGCTTCTAGCATTTCATTTAAACGGGAATTATAGGATTCCAAAACAAAATTTCTCCAGCTCGAATATTTAACCATCCATTTTTCCATCATTTCCACTGGAAGAAATAAAATTTCTGAAGCTTCTTCGGTAATAGCAGAAATGGAGCTTTTCTGTGCTTTAGAACAACAATTTAGGGTCATGGCACAAGTATCACCCAACTCTAAATAATAAAGGAGCAATTCCTCACCATCTTTATTTTCAGTTATTACCTTAATACTGCCTTTTACAATTAAGGGTATATGGCTTATCTTCTGACCAATAGAGATAAGTTCAGCATCGGCTTGTACTTTTTTTAGATTGCCATACTGGCAAATTTCCTTCAACAAATCCTCTTCAAACAGAAATTGAAAACGATCGGATAAATGATCAAAGCACTTTTGGTTAAAGGAGGTGATATTCATATGATTTTCAAAATTACATTATAGGAAATTAACCTTACAGTTTGAATTTGACATTAGCCTCCACCCTTCACACACCAGCCTATCACTCCCCACAATCCACTACCCACTTTTCACTTGCCAAAATCCACTATTCACTTTCCACTTCCCACTCTCCACTTTCCACTTTTCACTTTTCACTTTTCCCTTTTCACTTCCCACTCTCCACTATTCACTTTTCACTCTCCACTTCCCATTTTCCACTCTCCACTTTCCACTATTCACTTTCCACTCACCACAGTCTACTCCCCACAATCCGCTATTCACTTCCCACTTTTCACTATTCACTTTTCACTCTCCACTCCCCACAATCCACTTCTCACTTCCCACTCTCCACAATCCACTATTCACTTTTCACTCTCCACTCTCCACTCTCCACTTTTCACTCTCCACTTTTCACTTCCCACTTTCCACTCTCCACTTTCCACTATTCACTATTCACTATTCACTATTCACTATTCACTATTCAC
>TARA_R110002096_G_scaffold48836_5_pt1 | contig 10644 bp, 8 predicted proteins | sample TARA_R110002096 | Tara Oceans TARA_R110002096 (sample SAMEA4397295) | marine metagenome | biome: Polar Biome; feature: [DCM] deep chlorophyll maximum layer (ENVO:01000326); material: water (ENVO:00002006), including particulate matter (ENVO:01000060) such as... | depth 35 m
CATTGAGCGTCCGCTACGCCCTTGCGATGTTCTCGCCACCATCTACCACGTCCTCGGAATCGACTACCGCAAGGTCACCTTCAACGACCACACGGGCCGTCCCGTGCATCTTCTCGATGGGGGAACGCCCATTGCCGAGATCATTTAGCTAGGCCGACGGAACGCAAAACGCCTTTCCCTAGTTTTCCCTCCGCCCGGCAAAAACGGCGACGATGATCAGCGCATGCCCAACCGCCGCCGGGACCGCCATCGCCGACATCAAGACAGGCATCATCTGGTGATCGAACCCGGGCCGGGTCACGACCGTGCGAAAGAACACCTGCTGCCCCACCATCATCATCAAAATGATCGCACAGCCCAACAACGCCATGATCGCTGGTCCGCGCGCTTTCGAGAGGTTGACCAGAGCATAGACGATTCCGAACAGATAGACCATGGCCAGAAGGATCGGCCCCACCAAACTCAGAAACTGCGGAACAGGGGTTGAATTCATACGCCGACCCTAACCCCGGCAATCGCCCGCCTACAATTCCAAACTGAGTGTTTGAGACTTGGCGACCCGATCCGAGGGCGCGAACTTGATTGGAACCTACGGATTCGAATCAATGGAATGCTAACACCTCGGAATGTGATCAGGCTGGTGCACCCCGCCATGTTCGGCTCGGGTTTCGCGCGGGTTAGGTGGACGGAATAAGGAGTGATATTCCCTGTGCGAGCGCGGCTATCGATGCAGCTAATGCACCTAGTTTGTTCCAGTGGTTTTGTTTCCGCGCTGTTGCTATTACATCTGCACCGTCCGAAGTAATCGAAGCCTCAATGATGCCGTTTTCATTAGGCTTTTCGTTGGGCGGCACTTTGACAACTGTTGATTTGAACCACAAGAGAGCAGCAGCAAAAGCAAAAACTGCGGCTACGATGCTGACTATTCCTTTAGCCGTATTCATATGCTAGTCCGTAGCGCCTATCAGTAGCAGAATCGAATTCTTTCTTGCGGCGAGGTCCTATGGCTGAAGCTCCTCCTGAGCATCGCCGTTGAAAGGGAACGTGGCATGCTTGGGTTCTCGTGGCTTATCGCTGGTAAACGAGTTCCGCACCACCTATCCAACAGTAATGGACTACCTACACACGCCATGACCCCAAAAAAAATACGACATCGGTCTCGACGTCCACAAAGAAACCACCAAGAGATGATGGGGCGGACCGTCTTTTTTACGTGACCAGGAGACTACCGGGAGCCGGGACTAACGCTCGAAGCGATCTTTGGACTATGCCTTTTTCGACTTGTTGACGCCAAGACCCGGCTGTTCTTCACGAACCAGCATGTCCAAGAATTTTGCAAATCTCCTATGTCTGGTTTCGGGTTTCTTCGCACTTGTCAACCCGTAGGCAATAACATATCGACTCGATTGATTGAGCGTTTCAAAAAAGTTCTTCGCCTTCGGCTCGCTCTCCAGCGCCGCCAGGAAATCCGCAGGCACTTCTATTTCACTTGCCGTATAAGCGTTCTCCCACCGGCCGTCCGCTTTGGCGGCACGAACCTGCACGAGTCCTGACTCCCTCATGCGGCCCTCGCGGATCAAACGCTCCGCATGATCTCGATTCCTTTTCGACCAGTTGCTTCGCGCTTTCCGCGGAGTCATCCGCTGGAGATAAGCTTGGTCATCAATTGACTTCTTGATGCCATCGATCCACCCCCAACACAGCGCCTCAATCACGACATCGTCCCACGTCACGCTCGGAATGCCCGTCTTTTTCTTGAAGATCTTCACCCACAGCTCACTTTCGGTGGCGTGATTCACCTTGAGCCACCGGCCGAGATCTTTCGGCGTTGCAAAGGCAAGGATTCTCGCTGGATCAGGTTCAGGCATAACAACTGGATTCCCTTCGGCACATCGTCAGAATGCAGCGCAAAGCTGACTGAGCATCCGGCGCCCGAATCACCGCGGAGCGTCAAACTTGGCAACCTCCTCAAAGAAGCGTCCCTCATCGATCAACCTGGGATCACCGGTCGTCTCCAACTCGGTCATCAATTGAGACTCGAGCCGGTCCGCGATTTCCTGGTATTCCGGATTGTCGGCAACGTTTTTGAGCTGGTGAGGATCCTTGGCCAGATCGTAAAGCTCCAGGCGAGGCCGCTTGCCGTAGGCGCGATCAAAATAGGGAGCCCACTGGGGATCCTTCCGGTTCATCACCATCCAGGCTTTGGTCGGGCCGGCATCCTCATCAGGCAGGGTCGCAAGGGTGTTGTTCTCCAAAGCGTTCATCCCCGGTTCCTCGTCAGAGCCCAGTTTATAGGGATCGCCAAGCGGATTGCGATCCGACTTGAAATTGATGATCAAGAGAAAGTCCTTCGTTCGGATGGCGCGTTGCGGATAGGGCAGATTTCCCGCCCGGGCGACATAGACATGACGCTCCCGGCCAATGTAAACCTGGGTCCGGGTGGGATCGACCAACCCGGATTGATCGGAACGCAGGACCGGCCAGAGCGATTTGGCGGTCATCGTGTCGGGCGCAACAACCCCACCCGCCTCCAAAAACGTCGGCGCCAAATCCGGCAACGAAACAAAGTCCTCCACCACTCTTCCCCCCTTGATTCCCGGCCCGGTAACGAGCAGCGGCACCTTGGACCCGAAGTCGTAGAGATTGCACTTTCCGTAGGGGAAACCGGGCGCGCCGTGATCTCCGGAAATCGCGATGATCGTGTTGTCATACTCGCCAATCGCCTTCAACTCGGCGATCAACTCTCCAATCGCCGCATCAAACCCCATGATCTCGCCAAAGTAATCGTTCAAGTCCTCCCGAACCGCAGGCACATCCGGAAGAAACGGCGGCATCTTCCCTTTCAAAACCTCGGGATCCTGTCCCCAAATCGCCTTGCCGGAACCCTTGATCCATTTCCGATGCACATTCGTGGGGCCGAACCAATAGCAAAAGGGAGTTCCCTCCTCTCGCGCGGCTAGAAACTGCTGAAAGTTCTTCCGCGCCTCCGTCAGCGGCTTTGCCATCGCCTCCTCCGCCAACATCCCCCCGGCCATCAGCTTGGTCACGGTTTGCGAGAACGCATTCATCGAAGCACCAGCCTTGCGATAGCCCGTCCTCGCCCCACCAATCGGTGCATCCTTCGGCGTGCCCGGAGACCAGACTTTATAGGTATAACCGAGGTGATAACCCTCTTTCTCCAAAAGCAGCGGATACGTCGGTATGGAATCATCCCAGGTCGCCCCCTTCAAAATCGCCCCCGCACCCGTGCGCCAGAAGTGTTGTCCGGAGAGCAGCGAGCTACGGCAAGGAGTGCAGGATGGCGCACTAACAAACGCATTCTGGAACAACACCCCTTCTCGCGCCAATTGATCAAAGTTCGGCGTCTGGATCGCATCATTCACCGTCCCCGGCCCATCGGTCTCCGCATAAATACTGGCGTGGCGTCCCCAATCATCGGCAAAAAGAAACAGGATATTGGGGCGATCGTCAGCCTGGGCGAAAGTCAGGCTCAACAGAAAAGCGAGAACGAAATTCTTCATGCGAATGGAAGGGGGATTTGGAACAGGAATGGGGTTATTCCCGATATCCACGCATGGTCACCGCTTCGCATCAAGCCCGTTCCGGGGAAAAATCGCCGCTGCCCCTCCACCAACAACGTCGTATTCACCCGATCCACAACAGGCCTGGGCTGGCTTTTCTACCAATGCGAAGATGAGATGAACATTTCGCACTAGAATTCTCTTCCACCTCGGCCAACGTGATCTGCTCCCTGCATAATTCCCACCACAACTCACAAAGCACCATTTTTTTCGACACTTCCCAGTCTCCACGGACATCCCTCGGCGATAGGTTGGCTTCATCCGTTCAAGGCAACATCCGAGCCTCAAAGTACAACCTCCAATCTAACCTTTGGAAGATTTTGGAACACTCCGCGATTAGAATCCTGCGCTTTGCCGGTCCCCTCGCCTGTTCCATCTTCCTTTTATCCGGAACCCCAACCGTCTCGGCCGCGACTCCGGTTGCATTGGCGAATCCAACCTTTGCGGACCACTCCGGCGATCAGATGCCGGATGGTTGGGAAGCTTACCCAGCGGGAGCAGGCTTGCGCACGGATGCGGCTTTGGGCGGAGTCCGGATTCACGACAGCAGCGCCTCAGCTGGTCTGGGCCTGGTCCAATGGGTGAACGCTGAGCCGGGCAATCGCTACCAGCTCTCGTTCGATCTGGCGGGTGACGGCGGGCTGTTTGTTTACCTGAACTTTCTCCCGAAGAAGTCTGCCCGGGAAAAGGACGTCGAGAAGCTGTCCCTGAAGCAGAAGCGCGTCTGGATGAAAGGCGGCGGCGAACGCTCGTTGACCCAGACGATGTCGGAAATCGCTCCGGCGGGCACCTCGCACATGCGGATCTGGATCTACAGCCCGTCGAAGGGAACGACCAAGGTGCGGGCGACCGGGATTCGGTTGGAATCGGAGCGTTCGGCCCAGCCGGAGACGTCCGCTTCCGATGCGGCGGCCCTTGCCGCGGGCCTGGTGGATTGGTTCGACTTTGAAACCGGCGACTTCTCCCAGGTATCCTCAAAAGAGGGAGCCACGCGAGCAATCGTCAAGCGTGACGAAGGACCGGTTCGAGAGGGCGACCATGCCTATCAGGCAACGCTTTTAAAATCGAAGGAACGCAGCGAAATCGTGGGCGCTCGCTCTCCGGCCTATGGCGTTGCGCGATACGGTTGGAGCATTTTTGTGCCGGAGAATTTCGATGCGGATACCTTCTTTACGATCGTCACCCAGTGGCACGACTGGGGCACGGGCAAGGAATACCCTGAGGATGGCGGCCCACCAACCCACCTCTACATTTCCAAAGGCAAATGGCGGCTGAAGCTGCGTCATCAAGGCGATGGAGCGACAACCGCCGCCGAACAATTTGATCTCGGTTCGATCGAGGAAGATCGTGGCCAATGGACGGACTGGGTCATGGAGATCAACCACCAGGCTCCCGGAAAGGGCGGCTGGATAAAACTCTCCAAGAACGACCAACTGGTTGCCGACTACGAGGGCGCCACCTGGTATGAAGGGAAAAACAAGGGACCGTATTTCAAGATCGGACTCTATCGGGGTTCCAACAAATGGCCCGGCACCGAAGAACGCTCGGTCCTGTATTTTGACGCCTTCCGCATGGCGATCGGAGAGGACTCGACCTACGAGCAGGTGGCACCCTCCACCTATTCGAAGCGTGCGGATTGAGACCGGTAATCACGAAAGCACCGAATCTATGCCGCCAAAACCGACCCAAGCTCTGGCAGGAATACCTTTCAGCCAATCGTTTCGTCGAAAAAGAAGTGCCCGAGTGACCTTCTCAGTTTGCAATGCTGGAAACCCTGCCCAGCCGGTGAAGTATCCCAAAATCCCATGAAACGAATCTCTATTTTTCTGCTGGCTCTCGCTTCCAGCCTAACCGCGGGCGAACGCCCTAACATTCTCTACATTCTCGCGGATGACATGGGTTGGCAGGACACCAGCGTTGCCTTCGGACCTGAGCGCACTCCGTTCAACGAACGCTACCGGACTCCGGCGCTGGAACGCCTGGCCCGGGAAGGCATGAAGTTCACCCAAGCGTATTCCTGCGCGGTCTGCTCGCCGACCCGAGTCAGTCTCATGACCGGTCAGAACGAGGCGCGGCACCGGGTGACGCAGTGGACCTATCTCAGCGGGGACGCGCCCAGTTCGGACCTCGACCATCCTACGCTCGATCCGGCCACGTGGAATTGGAACGGGTTGCAGCCGGAATCGATGCCAAACGCGATAAGCGTGGAGACGTTGCCGCAGTTGCTGCGAAAGGCGGATTATCGCACGATGCATTTCGGCAAAGGTCACTTCGGATCGGCAGGCACGCCGGGCGCGGATCCGAAGAATTTTGGGTTTGATGTCAGGATCGGCGGCCGCGACGCAGGTGGTTGCGGGAGTTACTGGGGAACGAAGCATTTCGGCGCGAAAAAGCACCCGGACGGTCCCTGGAGAGCGTGGGATCTCGATGCCTACTTTGGGGAAGACATCCACCTGACCGAGGCGTTGACGCTCGAGGCCAAACGCGAGATCAAGCAGGCTGTCGACGATGATCAGCCGTTTTTCTGTTACTTCGCCCATTATGCGCCGCACACTCCGATCGAGCCGGACGAACGTTTCGCCCCCGCCTATCGCGAGGCCGGACTGGACGAACCGGAGGCAGCCTACGCGTCGTTGATCGAAGGCATGGACAAGAGCGTGGGTGATTTGTTAGGGCTTCTCGACGAGTTTGGGATCGCAGACGAGACCCTGGTCGTGTTCACCTCGGACAACGGTGGGTTGAGCCACAGTCGTCGCGGGATGAGTCCGCCCCACACCCACAACGCTCCGCTCAGCAGCGGCAAGGGTGCCCATCACGAAGGCGGGATCCGCGTCCCGCTGCTGGCGCGGTGGCCAGGCATGACGGCGACCGGTTCGACCAACGAGACGCCCGTGATGATCTACGACTGGTTTCCCACCTTGCTCGGTGTCGCCGGGCAGCAGCAGCCGGGTTCGCAAGCCATCGATGGAGCCGATCTCACGCCACTGCTTCGGGGCGACGCAACGGCTGAGATCTTCGATCGCCCGTTGGTCTGGCATTTTCCCAACTTCTGGGGTCCTCTGAACCGGCCGCCGGTCGAAGGCCCGGGCATGGGCCCCAGCAGCACGATACGTCGCGGCGATTGGAAGCTGATCTACTACCACGAAGATCGGCGATTCGAATTATTCGATCTCGCGAACGATCTCGGCGAGACGAACAACCTCAGCCACGAACGCCCGAAACAAGCGCGCCAACTCGCGACTGAGCTGGCCGGTTTTCTGCGCGACCGCGATGCGCCGATGCCGGTGATTCGTAGTTCGGGAGAGCCAGTTCCGTTTCCGGGCAGCCGTTAGAATCGATCGATCGCGCAGAACGACTCCAGCCTGTCCGGATCCGCCAATGGTTTGGTCGCTGATTGTTTAGTTCTACGAATGAATCATATGGCTATTTCCTCCATCCGTTGCTTGACTATGAAAGAAAAATACTCTATTTTTTCTTTTAATGACAAACACAGCACAGTCAACCAGCATCTATTCCTCGATTTGGTCTCGAATCGAGGCCAACGGTCGTGGCTGGGTGTTTACGCCTGCTGACTTCCTCGACCTGGGCTCGCGGAACGGGATCGACATGGCCCTTTTTCGCCTGCGGAAGCAAAACCGCATTCGCCGATTGGCCCAGGGGCTTTACGACTACCCGGAGCAAAGCCGGTTGGTTGGCGAAGTTCCGCCAAATCCGGACGCAGTAGCGAAGGCGTTGGCCAATGAAGCCGGAACGAAACTCCTGCCGTCAGGAGCTTACGCGGCGAACCAGCTCGGATTAACCGAGCAGGTTCCCGGCAAGGTAGTGTTTCTCTCCGACATGAATCCGCGCTCGGTCCAGATCGATAAATTGGAGATTTTAATCAAACGTACGACGCCTAAAACCATGAAAATGGCTGGACGCACCAGTGGGGTAGTTACTCAAGCCCTGCGCTTTCTGCGAAAGAACCAAGTGACTTCGGAAGTTGTCGAAATCTTGCGAGAACGGCTGTCACCAGCGGAGAAACGGGAGATTTTGGAAGACCAACGATTTGCGCCAGCATGGATTCGTGAGATATTTGTTAGAGTAGCCAGTGAAGAACTCGCGGTAGCCTGACAAACTTAATTTATGGACGATTTCATTCGAGAACCCGCGAACGAACGGCGGGCCGTTTTCCAAGCGACGAGCACAAAGCGAAAGCTGCCTCCCGATTTGGTGGAAAAGGACTTTTGGGTTTGCTGGGTTTTAAAGACGTTGTGCAATTCGTTTGGAAAGGAACTGACTTTTCGAGGTGGCACATCGCTTTCGAAGGCGTTTCACTGCATCGAACGTTTTTCCGAAGACATTGATGTCGCGATGTCACAAGAATGGCTTGGCATCAGCGAAGAAACTGACCCGGCGAAGGCGGAATCGAACAGTCAAAGAACCAAACGTCAGAAAAATCTCCGAAAACTCGGCAGGGAAGCGGTGACGGCAAAACTTGAACCTCTCCTGAAATCTGCCCTAGCAGACGTAGTCAGGAGAGACGAAGAATGGAACGTTGAAATTGAAGATATCGATGCGAGAGATCCATGGGTGATTTATGTAAACTATCCAATCGCGATAGCAGGAGAGAGCAACTACAACCCTCCGCGAGTCAAGGTGGAGTTGTGCCCGCGCGCGGAAGGATGGCCCGATGAGGACGTGATCATCCAAGCTTACGCCGCCGAGGAATTTCCCAACGCCATCAAAGAAAACAAAGTTAAGGTAAACACCGTCATTCCAGCGAGGACGTTCTGTGAAAAGGCTGCGCTGATTCACGAAATGAATACTGCGCCTGAGAGCAAAGGCGTGGCCGCTCGACTAGCCAGACACTTTTATGATCTGCAGCAGATTATCCAATCGAGGCACATCTCTAAGGTGACGCCGGAACTGTTCGCCAGCGTGATGGAGCACCGTAATGTCTATTTTGGGCAAACGTGGATCAACTATGAAGAGCTAAGGGTCGAAACTTTGCAGATTGCTCCGGAAGGGAAACGATTGCGCGAATGGAAAACGGACTACGCCTCGATGGAAAACATGTTCTTCGGCCAAAATCCTGGTTTTGATCATGCAGTCGAAACCATTTGTGCTTACCAAGCTTCAGTTTCAAAATCAGCGAAGACGAAGAGCTCCCGAAAGACCGGTTCCTTGAGCGGCGGTCTGAGTTTTCACCCAACGAAAAAGAAGGCAAAGGCGAAACGCAGCCAGTCAAAACTTGGATTTGCTCTTGGAGGGCACCAGCACAAGAAATCGGATGTACCCAAGAGGCTCATTCAGGCGGTCATAAAGATTGATCATCAACTTAAGCGAAGAGCCAAGCCTTTGGAAGTGGCCGAATCGATTCACAGCGCTCAAATTGAGCGCAATGGCGGGACCAAGGTTACCTATCTTTCCAAAACCTATACCCGCGATCAATGGGCTCGCCTCATCGCAAAGTGCCGAAAATCCGATGGATATTCGGGCTTTTGGCATGGTTGATCCAAGCAACTCTGTGGCGCCATCCAGGTATTCGAAGCGTGCCGAAGCCGTTAGTTGACGAGAACGCCAGCTCTATTGACCCTGCCTACCCAAGTTCACTCAGAACACTGGTGCTGTTCCCGAAGCGGTCCGTTTCCAAATCAAATCGCTGCAACATGCGGACGAATAAATTCGATAGCGGGTAGTTGTTTTTCGGATCGAAGGCGAGGTGTCCCTGATGTTTGAATCCTCCTCCCGCGAGGAAGGTGGGCAGGTTGTTGGAGGCATGGGCGGAGGCGTCTCCCAGGTTGCTGGTCAGGAGGACCTGGGTGTTGTCGAGCAGGTTTCCGCCCGGTTCCCGGGTTTCGCCTAACATCTTCAGAAAACCCGCGAAGTTGGCGTATTCCTTTTCCTCGTAGCGCGCAAACTGTTCGATCTTCTCCGGATTCTTACCATGGTGAGACGCATCGTGGTGTCCGATCTCGAGATCCGCGATGTTGTTGTTATTGTGCTCGCCGAGGCCATAGACAATCACGCGGGTCGAGTCCGTCTGGAGGGCGAGATGAATGAGCGCATACCAACGTTGCTGGGATTCCAGCCAGGTGTTGGTCTGATCGGCAAAGTCCTTTTCGGTGGCCTCGACGACCGGCTTGGGCTTGGTGATCCAGGCTTCCTCCTGGTGCAGTTGCTGCTCGGCCTCGCGAATCGAGGTTTCCATGATTTCAATTCGCTCGCGATCGGCCGCGCCAAGCTTTTTGGTGAGCGACTTCAGTTGATCGCGCATGTCGTCCAGAATGCTTTTTCCGTGTTCCAATCGGCGCAGCTCCGCCTCGATTTCCTCCGGGGTCCCGTCGATGAACAACTGCCTGAACAATTGGCTGCGGCGCCGGTTCATGGGCACGGGAACGCCTTTGCGGTTCCAGGAGAGCGAGGCGCAATTCGCCGAGTTCAACGTCAGGCTGCGCACCCGCGTCTCACCACCAATGTGCTCGGCCAATTCCTGATCGAGGGAGATCGAGTTGTGAATATCGTCGCCACGCGCCACGCCGGCGGGATCGACTCCGGTGAAAATGGCGTTGTCCGTGTGGTGGGAGTTCGGATACCCGCGATGAGAGACGCCGGAGAGCAGGGTGAACTTTCCGCGATGCTCTTCCAGCTTCTGCAAATAGCGCGGCGCCTGGTAGTTGAGCCCGGTTTGTTCGGGAACGAGGTGAGGATGGTAGGTTCCCAGCGGCCGGTGAACGAGCACCATGCGTTTGGGGGCCGTCTCGCCTTTCGCGCCCATGGCATCGAGCATGGGCAGGGCCACGCAGGCAGCCCCGGCGCGGAGAAATGTTCGGCGTGGAAGTGGATTGATCATCATGGTTATTTGTTTCGGAAAATTCGGCTCTGGACGACGGCGTGGAGCAGGGAACGGAATCCGTATTCGTCCGCTTTCGCGGCTTCGACGATTTCCTCCACCACCTGGCGGTCGGCGAATTCCAGCTCAGCTCCCGTCCCGTAAATCATGAGCTTTTCAACGAGATTGCGGGCGATTTGCTCCGGGTGACGCAGCAGCAATTGGCGGTAATCGTCAATCCCGGCAAAC
>TARA_R110002096_G_scaffold131258_3_pt1 | contig 10641 bp, 7 predicted proteins | sample TARA_R110002096 | Tara Oceans TARA_R110002096 (sample SAMEA4397295) | marine metagenome | biome: Polar Biome; feature: [DCM] deep chlorophyll maximum layer (ENVO:01000326); material: water (ENVO:00002006), including particulate matter (ENVO:01000060) such as... | depth 35 m
ATGCCGTCGCGGCCTCGATGGCACGTTCGGCCGATCAGACGATCGAGTCTCAGCATCAGCAGAAGGCGATTCAATCTGCTCGCGAGATCAAGGCTCTCAAACGGGAGATGGCTGAGAGGATGAAGTGGGAGCGGAGTAACGAGCAGGTTAACAAGGTTAGCGCGAACGATCTTTCGAGTTGGAAAACCCAGACGGGCAACGTGAAGGTTGAAAGAGAAGTGCCGAATACGTTCATGACGGCATTGATAGAGGAAGAGCGACTCGCGGCTGAGCGAGGCGAGGATGTTAAGAAGGAGAAGAAGGGCATTAAGTGGAACCCATTTAAAAAGGATGAATCGAAGGATGATGAATACGGTTTTGATCCAGCTGATTTTGAGCCGATTGGATTTATCGAGCCGGATCCTGAGCCGATTCCTGAGCCGAAGAAAAAGGAAGGCGGACTGTTTAGTGGATTCAAGATGCCTCTTGTCGGAAATTCCGATAAAGAAAAGGTGAGCCAGTCAACAACAGCGGCTTCCGAGCCAGTTTTTAATCAAACGAACAATTCGCGTCAGCCGACCGCGTCAGCTCAATCGAGTAGTTCTGCCGCATCTCGTCCGAGTACGATAGTGCCTGGTCGATCTGGTGTGGCAATGATGCAGAGAGAGGCCGAAGAAGCTTCGGAGACGGTGTCCTTTTCTGAAAGCATTCCGGAGGTGGGTAAGAAGCCGGGGTTGTTCTCCAAACTTGGAAAGTCGAATGGTGGGTCATCCGGTGGGGTTCCTTCAAGTGGTGGCGGTGGTTTCATGGCATTCGGCAAGAAGAAATCTAATACAGGAACGATCGATGCCAGCTTGTTCCCTGAAGATGCAGTGAGTCAGGCGCCGACTGGTGGCAGCTTGAGCGGAGGATACACGGAGGAGCAAGTTGCTGAGGACTCGAGTTTTGCTCCATCATCGACCGGTGACATTGTGATGCCCGGAGAGTCCCAGAAAAAGGGTGGATTCAGTTTTCCGAAACCCAGCCTTTCGATTCCATCGTTTGGACTATCGTCTGGCAGTGATAAAGATGGGAGTGGAAATGTTCCGACTCTTTCCACGATTAACAGCATGGGCACCGACTACTACTCGGTGACTTCGACAGCTCAATTCATGGTGTATGGGGATACGCAAACGAGTTCGGAAGTGCGTGCTCTAGCGAGCGGGACACTGGTTCGGATGACGAAGCCTGGCGAACAATGGGCTTCGGTTAGGTTGCCGGGTGGATCCGAAGGGCTCATCCAAAATAAATTTCTCACTCCGGCCTCCGCATCGCAAGCGGGAGGGCAGTTCTCCGGAGAATAAGACTGAGTGGCGTCCAAGCGCCTGTCAGCCGGACGATATGCTGAATGGGAGATCAACAGGCTGCAGGATGCTGGGCCGATTCCCACCCTGTGTTTTTTCTTCCCGCCTGCACAAACCGTGTGCTAGGTTTTAGGGCTAAGATCAATTTACGATTATACTATGCCAAGAAGAGCCAGTTCGGGAGCCAATGTGGGACAGATTGCTGGAATATCGGCGGCAATTTTGGGGTTTTTGCTGATTGCGGCGCTGCTCTTTAAGTTGATTGCCGGAGACATGATCGGTGGAGGCTCTGGCGGAGGAGGCTCGAAAAAGCATTTGGCTAATGCATCAGCGCTCAATTTGGTCACCTACCGCGACAACGCGAATAGTTTGCGGGGGAATATTTATCAGGTCGAAGGCAGTGTAGAAGAGACTTTAAGGTGGACCGGAGATCGTGGTAGACTAATCAGTTTTGAAGCGAATGACAGCGTGGTGACAATTCCGGTTCCCGTCCTGATTCCTGAAGATTTTAGCAATATCAATATCGAGCGAGGATCGCAATTAGTGATGGTCGTTCGAGTGGATCGTGATGGAACTCTGGTTGCTGAAGCGATAGAAGAATAACGTAAACCCCCAAACCCTCCCTCCCATGATTACGAAGCGATTCTACCGATGGCATTGGATTGCACTCCTGACTATTCCTGTGCTCGCTGCGAGGGCTCAGGTCTATTCTCCCCCGACGCAGAGCCCGAATTCAGGCGGCGGCAGCAGTCCCAGTTCTAATAATACGACCATTAATAACCAGGGGTCGAAGAGCCAGGGGAACAATCAGGTGGCGGGGAATGATGTGCCGTATTTTGATCCGACTACTGATACGTTCTCTTTTGATGGCAAGAGTTTCAACGTGCAGGATAATCGGGTTTTTCGGGCCAGGTTTGAGAAATACTTAAACTCAGCTGAATCATCATCTGAAGAAGATCGCGCCTACCGTGCTGTGATTCGTGAGATTCTGGATACCCTGTCTCCTCACAATAGGGATGTTAAAAAATTTCCCAAAGCCGTGGCACAGTTGCAGTTCGCGGCTCAGTTTGATCAGGACGCCCGGCTCTGCGAGTCCTTGGCGAACGCGGTGTATCGCGTTTACCTCGCGCAGCGAAGCGTAGGTCAAATGAGCGCTTTGAATAGGGAACTGGATTCGCAGCGTCATCAACTTGACTGGAACTTTGATGCCTGGAGTGACGCCGATGCAGGCAATGCGCCGAGGAAGTTGTCAGACGACCCGAAGCAAAAGCAGTCGAAAGCGACCAAGCCTGAAAGCGCCGGTCATATTCAGCGCTACATCCAGCGCATTGCTGAAGTGGAGGCGCAGCGGGTAGCTAACAAAGCTCAGATGGCGCTGTCCGAAGTGGAGGCCAAGCTGGAGTTTCAGGCATTGGTTGTTCAGTTCTTTCTTCAGCGGCGGTTTGAGCACGTGGTGATGGCAGCACGGTTTTACACTGAGTTTTTCCAAGACGGAGCTGGTCGGCTTGATTTTCAGGAAGGGTCAGAAGTCGAGCAGTCGTTCAGTAAGACGATTGGATTTAATCCTACCATTACTACGCTTGATGCTTTTGCTAATGAGGCCATTCGTGACGTGGATCAGTCGGTCGAGTCATTCGGGTTTCTGTTAGATCAGGGCGAGATTGACGGAGCGACGAGACAGCTTCAGCAGGCCTTCGTGACAGGTGAATATCTGCCAGCTGTGCAGAGTGTCCCAAGAGAAAGAAAGCGAGAGGTGTTGGGGTATTCCCACAATGCCTTCCAATTGGTTAATGCGATTGAGGTCAAGGATTATACGCTAGCTGAAGAGTTGGTTACCGAGATGAAAGTCCAGGCAGGGGATTTTGATTATTCCAAGCCGACTGCTGCGATTGAAACAGCGCGCCTCAGTAGCAATATGCGAATTCGCACGGCCAAGAATGCTGCTCTGAAAGGGGATCAAGAAGCCTACGAAGAAAACATCACCGCTGCTGCGATGATTTGGCCAACCAACCCGGTCTTAAAAGAGCAGTTTGATTTGCTGGCTGATTCTGCAGATGTGCAGCAGCAGGCTAAGTTGGAATTCGATCGTTTGCTGGGAACTCAAAGTTATCGTTCGATATTCAACAACAAGGCCCGGTTTATCGCGGCGACAGTCGATGACCCTGATCGGCAACAGGCATTGGATCAGATTGTTGGAAATATTCTGGAGATCGAAGGAGTCATGAAGCAGGCCGATTCGCTGAACAAAGCAGGCAATTCACACGCTGCCTGGGAGATTGTTGAAAGGACTTTTAAGGAGTTTCCGGATGATGTGGCTTTGAGCGCAAAACGTTCTGATTTATCGACGGACGTGGCCACTTTTGTTAAAGCTCTCAAGACGGCTGAAAACCTTGAGAAACGAAAGCAATACGGATCCAGTTTGGCTTGGTTTCTTTCGGCCCGTCAGATCTATCCTCAGAGTGAGTATGCGGGAGACGGAATCGGTCGTTTGATTGATGAAATCTTGCCGGAAAATGAAGGAGAAGACGATCTTTCCACGACCGATAGTTTTGATTCGGAACCGGCTTTCTGAACGCGGGGCCCAAGGGGGCGATGATCGCAAGGCCGGAGGGGTGAAATCGGGGAGTTGGCAGGGAAGTCAGTCTTTTCTCCCCAAAATCGGTTCGCGATACGTTTTTGCGGCGGTGTTATTAGGAAAATAATGCACAATCGGTTTGACGGAAGGGTAAAAGCGGAGAATTTCTATTGACCTCTTTTCACCGCTCAACATGGATTACCGATCAATTCGCGTCGTTTCACTCACTTCTCTGGCAATTATTGCATCAGTAGGCTTCACCGCTTGCACCGTTGATCAGGAGGCTGCTTTTCTGACACGCTCGTCAGCGACAGGGAGTAAGAAAAAAACCTCCACGGTGAAAACTGGGGAGACCAAGACCTTTTCTGAGCGAATGGAAGAAGCTCGAGTCGAACGCGAAAAGAAGGCGGCTGATGCGGCCAAGGTAAAAACAGGAAAGACTAAGAGTTTCTCGGAGCGAACGGAAGAAGCTCGGGTCGAACGCGAAAAGAAGGCGGCTGATGCGGCCAAGGTAAAAGCAAAAGATCAGGCCGAAAAGAAAAAAGCTGACGAAGCAAAAGCCCGGAAGCTTGCCGCTGAAAAGAAGGAAGAAGAATACGACAAAAAAGCGTTGGCAGCTAAGAAGGCTAAAGAGGACGCTGCTGAGGACAAAAAGCGTGAATTGGCTACAGCCAAAAAGAAGGCCGATGCGGCAAAGGAGCGTGAAGCAAAGCTGGCTGGCCGCGAGAAGGCAGAGGAACTGCGGGACGCACGTCGCAAGGAATCAGAGGTCGCTGCCGCTGCAGAGAGAAGTAGTGGTGGTGGTGGGGCAGGTTTCTTTAGCCGAATGACAGTCAGCACTCCATCTCAGTATAAGAGTAAGGGTCATGATGTTTTTGTGAATCGCATGGCCCTCTCCGGGTTGACTCCTTCCAATGCTAAAATCGAAGTTGATCTCAGTGAGCAAACGGCGCGTATATACAAGACTGGCGGCGTTTCCGGCAGTCAGTTGGTAATTGAAACGAAAGTTTCCACTGGAAAGCCAGGTTACTCGACTCCTACAGGATCCTATCGGATCAATGAAAAGCTTGTTGATAAGCGTTCCACTCTTTACGGTACTTGGGTCAGTTCTGGGGGCTCAACCGTGAAGAGTAGCGGTGAAAGCGCGAGTCGTCCTTCAGGAGCTTCGCATTTCGTGGGTGCTCAAATGCCTTACTGGATGAGAGTTAATGGAGGAATTGGGATGCACATTGGTTATGTTCCTGGCCACCCGGCCAGTCATGGTTGCATCCGCGTTCCCAGTGCGGTTCAGCCATTGATCTACTCGAAAGTGGGATTGGGCACACAGGTTACTATCAAACACTGAGGCTCACGCGAATCTTTGCGGGTTATATGGGCGGTTCTCCTGAAGAGGAGCCGCCTTTTTTGTTCTAACAGTCCCGTAGTTCCAGCACTTCCTTCTCCTTGGTACTGAGATAAAACTGAGTAAGTTGCCCCATGACGAATTCGGTAGAGCGAACACTGAAGCTGGGGGTGAATATAGATCACATCGCCACTTTGCGGCAGGCGAGGTATGCTTTGATGCCGGATGCGGCGAACTCGGAGCCTTCACTGTTGGCTTCGGCTCATGAAGTAGAGGCTGCGGGAGCGGATTCGATCACAGTGCACCTGAGGCAGGACCGGCGTCACATTCAGGATCGGGATGTCTACGAGCTGCGAGAGAAGATTCATACCAAGCTGAATCTAGAAATGGGCAATACTCAGGAGATTCTGGAGATTGCGCTGAAAGTAAAACCAGATTTTGTCTGCCTCGTGCCAGAGAACCGTCAGGAGATCACTACCGAAGGTGGTCTGAATGTGGCGGGTGCCGACTCGTCGCTCGGCGAAACGATAAAAACCCTGCAGGAAATAGGGGCAAAGGTTAGTCTTTTTGTTGATCCGGAGCCTGAGCAAATTGCTGCGTCAGCTCAATTGGGGACTGATATGGTTGAGCTGCACACGGGGGCATACGCTAACGCTTCGGTGGACGGTGGAGAGAGTGAGTTTGTCCAACTTCACGAGGCGGCAGTACAGGCGCACGGATTGGGAATTCAGGTGAACGCGGGCCACGGGATCACTTTGTTCAATCTCCCTAAACTGATGAGTCTTCCTTATCTAGCAGAACTGAATGTGGGGCACCATTTGGTCGCTCGAGCGCTATTTCGGGGGCTGTCAGGATCGGTCAGTGACATACTTAGCTTAATGTCTTCATACACCGCAGACGGGAAAAGCGGTACAGGCAAAATTGAAGAGCTGAGATAGGGCAAGGGGATGCTTGACCAGAGGCTGCGATCACGTGTTCACTATGATTGAATTTGAAAGCTTCGTTCGATAACTATTCACGTCTCGCCAAGGGGCTGTTCGGGATGTCCAGTCTCTGGGTGGGGGAGGATCATCTCGTCTATGTGAGAGGCAGCGGTTTTTTGATGCCTTTTACGGAGGAATACAAGCGGTATCGATATCGAGACATTCAAACTTTGTCGGTGGCGCGAACGTCTAGAATAGGGATGTCGATTCTTTTTGTCATGGGGATGTTGTTCTTTTCCGGACTGGCGACCCTGACAATCTTGCTATCAGATGCTTCGGATTTCGGATTGGGAAAGGCCGTCTTTCTTTCGGTGTTATGTATTGGAGGTCTGGTTTGTGCCGCATTTCTGCTGAGGCACCTGATTCTTGGCCCTACCTGCGTGTGTGATATTCAGACAAACCTGTCCCGCGATCGCATTCGCCCTTTGAATCGCTTTCCGCGAACCGTTCAAACCATTGAGCAAATTGAAGCAAAGATCCGTGAATCTCAGGCTAGCACGGTAAGTAGTGCTGACCAGGTTGATGGCGAGTTTTCGGCAAAGTCGGTCGAATCCAGCTTGATGGATTCATTTCAGATTCCGAAGCCGGTGGCTGCAAACTTCGTGAGTTTTGGAATACTTGGTCTGGGTTGTCTTCTGGCAATACATTTGGAGAGCAGCGTTGTTACCGCACTTATTCTTGTCTGCCTCCTTGGACAGAGCATGATGTTGACGCTGTCTTTAATTGCATCGGTTCGAAAAGCGACACCGGAGGCGATCCGATCTACTTTGTGGATTCAGTTAGGATTGTTCTTTTTACTGATCGGAAGCGGAGCTGTTTATTTTCTCCTCGTGGCAACACGTGACCCCGCTTATACCATTGGAATTACCGGGCCTCTTGAGGCCTACGCTGCGATTGCTACGGAAGGCGGCTTACCCGGCTACATCACCTTCATGGCATTGGCGATAGGTATGGTGATCAGCAGTTTGGTCGGCGTTACCCTCGTGAATAGTTGGAAGGCGCGGATTTCCCAGGTCAATATCGTTTCAGAGATAGGCACATCAAAATTGGAGGAGGCAGAGGATGGCTAGTATTTCAACTGATACATCGTGTACGATTCATGCGGATCGTCGGTCAACTGCCCGGTGTCCATCTTGCCGGAAATTTTATTGTCGCGAATGCATCACTGAGCACGAGGGAAAACTGACCTGTGCTACATGTCTCAGCTTGAGCTTGGAAGAACGTGCAAAACCGAAGCAGCGGAGGCGGTGGAACTTGGTGCCCGTGATTCAGGTGATCATTGCTCTGATGGTGTCTTGGGCTGTGTTCTATCTTTTCGCCGCAACGATTAGGGACGTGCCAGATGAATTTCATGACGGTACCATTTGGGAGTAGAGTAAAGAATGAGCGTCCCTGACCGCAGAGTTCGCCGTAACCGGAAAGAACGATCCTCTTTGCAGGTTTTGGAAGAATCCTTCCACCTGCTTCGCTCTGTTGATGTGAAGTTTTTTTGGATCTATTTCGTGGGAACCATTCCCTTTGTTGTGGGTCTTCTCTACTTTGTTGCTGACATGAGCCGGAGTAGTCATGCCGGAAGAGATGCTGTCATTGCTTCGATTGTGATGGTCGGATTGTATTTCTGGATGAGGAGCTGTCAGGCAAAGTTTTGTGTTGGCTTGTGGGAAACGCTGAACCCGGAAGGAGTATCCGAGATGGCGAAAGGTAAAAGTTTTGAAAACTTGGCTGCGCTCTGGGTGATTCAGGCATTCCAGCTGCCACTATTGCTGATTGGGTTTTTCTTTGCGATCCCCTTGGGGTGGATTATCGCGATGCTTCAAAATGCCACCGTTTTGGCGAGGACGAGAGACTTCGAGGGCAGTCCCTTGAAGGGACTTATTAAGACTAGTTTGAAATTGTCCCACTACGAGTGGGCACAAAACCACGGAATCATTCTTGTTCTCTGCGTGGTGGGATTTTTCACCTGGATCAATGTGGTGGCGACATGTGTGATGGTGCCAAGTTTTGCAAAATCGTTTTTTGGTATTGAGAGTATCTTTACCTTGAGTCCAATGATGGCAGTCTTGAATACGACCTTCCTGTTAGGTTCGCTTCTGCTGACGTATTTGGTCATATCGCCGATGATGAAAGCCGTTTACACACTTCGTTGCTTCTATGCGGAATCGCGTGAAACGGGTGAAGATCTGTTGAGCCGGCTTGCGGGATGTAGAGAGCGAAGAGCCCGACAGAATTTGAATAGAGGGCTCCGTGATCGGGCCAAAGTGGCGCTGATTGGTTCAGCTATTCTGCTGGGACTGTTTTCATCGGGGCCGATTGAGGCAGCCGAAGACGAATCCGTTGCGAATTTTCGAGAGGAGCTCTCGGAGACAATGGAGCAGAAGAAATATCAGTGGCAGTTGTCGCGCAGGAATAGTGAACTTGGAGAGTCTTCTGATGACAGTTGGCTGAGCAAACGGATGCGTGAGATTGCAGATTCGACCCGCGAAACGATGAAGTCGATCGGGGATTGGATTAAGGTGATGATGGATAGGATGGAATCGGGAAACCGTAGTCCAGGAGGTAGCTCAAATTCATCTTGGGATGTGCTCAAAGGGCTGAGTTCTTCGTTTTCTGTCGGGTTGATTGTTTTGGTCAGTGCCTTGATAGGCTGGCTGGCTTGGGTGGCCTACCGAAGATATAAAGGAAGGCCTTCGGAGGTCGATGCTGGAGAGGTGAGAGTCGAAGCTATTGACCTACGCCGCGAAGATATTGTGGCAACGCAACTGCCGGAGGGAGAGTGGATGCAACTGGCTCGCGAGCAGCTTTCGAATGGTGACCGCCGCCTCGCTGTTCGGGCATTATTTCTGGCGACTTTGGCAAACCTCGGGGAAAGGGGCGTTCTTCGAATCGCGCGATCAAAATCGAACCGGGATTACCGGGGGGAATTGGAACTTCGTGTCCGAAAACATGTCCAGTTAAGGGAGGCATTCGACAGAAATACGATTCTGTTTGAAGAGGCCTGGTATGGTTGGCATCCGGTGGATGTTGAAATGGTGGATCGATTTCTTAAGAACCACGAAATGATTGCGAAGGAATCCGGTGTCGCCCTCACTGGGCCGGTGCCTGTATCGGAGGGGATGTTATGAACCGACGTAGAACCGCAACATGGGTGGGTCTGGTTGCGTTAGCAATTGGTCTGGCAGTTGGATTCTTCGAGGTCTTGGAGCGTCGATTTATAGAAGGGGGGATCTATCCCCACTACGCGAGCTTTCGAAGTGATCCTTTAGGGGCGAGTGCGCTATTCGAAACGCTCGAGAGGCATCCGGATTTCGAGGTGCATCGAAATCTTACTCATTTGAATCAGGTGAAGGGACTGGATCCTGACACAACTATTTTGCTGCTTGGGTTTCCCCGAGATGCCATTTCTGACTTGAGAGCTCCTGCGGATTCGCCCGTAATGAAGGCGGTGGAAGAGGGGGCTCGGTTGGTAATTACGATCAATCCAGAACTGGTGCCAGAGAAGTTTCGACCGATTAAATCGAAGGAAGAGGAGGATTGGTTTGAGCGGCGTCGTAAATTGAGAGAAAAGCAAAACCGGGAGAAGTTTTCCCCAGGTGAAAAAGAAATAGATGACGATGGCAAGGCGCAAGAAAGTGAGAAAGCTGACAGCGAAACAGCGGCTGAGTCCGAAGCCAAAATATTTACTACGGTCGGTCCGCCATTGACTTTAAAACTAGGGTTTCAGATAGCCAGCGTTGATGCTTTTGAACGCCCCGAAGAAGGTTGGATGCCGAAGGCGGGGAAACAATTTAAGAAGGCGAATCCTGCCTTTCCGTTTCCGGATTGGTATTCCCAGTATCGATTTGAAAAGCCTGATAAACCTTGGAAAATTGTAGGAACGGTCAAAAATAAGCCTGTCGTAATCGAACGGAAATTTGGGAAAGGAACTGTCGTTCTTGCTACTGATAGCTTTTTTGTCAGCAATGAAGCTCTTCATCACAACGCGGTCCCTGAGTTTCTCATCTGGATGTTGGGCGGAAAGAGCCGCATCGTTATTGACGAGACGATTCATGGGACGGAGGAAGCTGGAGGTGCGATGAAGATGATTCGACGTTATCGCCTCCATGGGATCTTTTTCGGGCTTTTGATTTTTGTAGGATTGTGGGCATGGCGGAGCGCTTCATCCCTCGCTCCGGGAAGTGATGATCTCGATAGGGGATTGGTTGGCGGCGGAGAGGCCGTTGCCGGGAAAGAGACTGGATCGGGATTGATTCAATTATTGAAAAAGAGCGTGCCAACAAAAGATATTTTGGGGCAGTGCGTTGAGGTCTGGCGAAGATCCAGTATTACGAAATCGCCTCTCAGTCAGACGAATGAGATTGAAGGGATTGTCTCCAGGCATGAGAGCGATTTCCGCCATTTCGGAGTCGTAGAAGCTTATCG
>TARA_R110002096_G_scaffold41980_4_pt1 | contig 10637 bp, 9 predicted proteins | sample TARA_R110002096 | Tara Oceans TARA_R110002096 (sample SAMEA4397295) | marine metagenome | biome: Polar Biome; feature: [DCM] deep chlorophyll maximum layer (ENVO:01000326); material: water (ENVO:00002006), including particulate matter (ENVO:01000060) such as... | depth 35 m
CGCCTTCGAGGAATGTCGCGCGCTGGCCCTCGCGGGTGAAGTCGAGAAGGACATGTTCCTTGTCTTCCGACAATATCTGCGTGCCGACCGGTACCTTGATGATCAGATCTTCTCCGCCCGCGCCGGTCTTGTTGCGGCCTGCGCCGCCTTTTCCGCGCGGGGCTTTGAAATGCTGGGCATAGCGAAAGTCGATCAACGTGTTGAGGCCTTCGACCGCAAGGAAGACAATGTCGCCGCCTTTGCCGCCATTGCCGCCATCGGGGCCGCCATATTGAATATATTTCTCACGCCGGAATCCGACGGCACCAGGGCCGCCCTGACCCGAGCTGACATATATTTTCGCTTGATCCAAAAAATGCATGGTTGGCATTTAGGGATTTGGTGCGGGAAAGGCTAGGCTTTGCTGCAATATAAAGACATTGCCGTCACCAGAGCCGTGAATCAGCCGCTATTGCGCAGTGCGGTGGCGATCGCGTTGAGCGACAACTGGATTCCTTCTCCGATGCGCGGGTCGTCTTCGCCGGCGCGCAGGCGTTTCATCAACTCGATCTGGAGATGGTTGAGCGGTTCGATATAGGGCAACCGTAACTCGATGCTGTTGAACAGGGACGGATTTTTCGCCAGCAAATGGGGCTGGTCGGTAATCTCGAGCAATATGTCGCGCGTCTGGTACCAGCTGGAGCGGATGCGGCCGAAAAACGCCTGTCCCATGTCCTGATCCTCGACCAGCCCGGCATAACGGGCGGCGATGCCCATGTCGGATTTGGCCAGCACCATTTCCATGTTGGAGAGCGAGGCCTGAAAGAACGGCCAGCTTTGCGCCATGTGTTTCAACTTTTCCTTGTCATCAAACGCGGTCAGCGCCTGTCCGACGCCATACCAGCCGGGCAGCATGACCCGGGCCTGGGCCCAGCTGAAGACCCACGGGATCGCGCGCAGATCCTCGATCTTGTCGCTTTTCGTCCGGCTGGCGGGGCGCGAGCCGATCTTGAGCTTGGCGATTTCGGTCAGCGGAGTCATCTGGCGGAAAAATGTACGAAACGCATCGTCGCCATACACCAGATCGCGATATTCGGTGAACGCGATTTGCGAAATCTGGTCCATCGCCACGCCGAACTCGGCCTGGACCCTGGCGTCCCTGTGATCGGGCTCCAGCGAATTGATCAGCACCGCCGATGTCATCGCTTCCAGATTGGCTTCTGCGACATCCTCCGTGCCATATTTGGCGGCGATCACTTCGCCCTGTTCGGTGATCCGGATGCGACCGGCGACGGTTCCTTTGGGCTGGGCCTTGATGGCTCCGAACGCCGAACCACCGCCACGACCCACTGCACCGCCCCGTCCGTGGAAGAGCTGCATCCTGATTCCGGCTTTTTCGAATATCGGGATCAAGGCATCACTCGCCTTGAACAGACTCCAGGTCGAAGTAAGATAACCGCCGTCCTTGTTGCTGTCCGAATAGCCGATCATCACTTCCTGATGACCGCGTCCCTTGGTCAGCGCATACATTTCCGGAATGGCGAAGAAATCGGTCATCACGGCGGGTGCGTTTTCCAGATCGGCAACCGTCTCGAACAACGGCACCGCCATCACCGGGCAGGTTGGCGGCTTGCCGTTTTCTGTCGGGGCGCGATAGAGGCCGGTCTCCATCAACAGGACATAGACTTCCAATATGTCGGAAACGCTTTCGCCGTTGCTGATGTTATAATTGGTAATGACCTCGGGGCCATATTTGCGATGCGCCTCGGCAGCGGCGCGGATGATCTGCAATTCCTTCGTGGTTTCTTCGGAATATTCGGTCCACGGGCTGAACAGCGGCCGGTTGTTCGCCAGTTCCGCGCGCAGCCTTTCGACCCTGGCCGGTTCGTCCAGAGCCAGATAATCGTCCTCTACCCCGGCGCGTTTCAGCAGTTCCGCAACCACTCGTTCGTGGATCTTGCTGTTCTGCCGCATGTCGAGAGTGGCGAGGTGAAATCCGAACAGTTCGACCGTCCGGATCAGCCGGCCCAGGGCACCGGAAGTAGCGAAAACGCCTTTGCCGGCGGACTTGAGCCCGCGCGCCAATATGACAAGGTCCGCTCGCAACTGTTGCGGGTTGTCATAAGCCTCGGCGGCAATCGGAGACATGCGGCCCGGGACGTGATCGCACAGTTTGAGATGGGTCGCCGACAGCCGGGCGTAAATGCCCGACAGCGCGCGGCGGTAGGGCTCGTCCTTGCGGCTGAGCGAATCATCGCCGCTTGCGTCGGCGAGTGCAATGACGGCTTCGGGGACGTCCGCAAGTTCGGTGGAAATCGAAAGCTCTGCGCCCAATGCGTGAACGCGCATCAGATAATAGCCGATGACGGTTTCGGCCGCCCGCGAAAGCGCTTCTTCCATGGCACCGGCGTCGACAAAGGGATTGCCGTCCCGGTCGCCGCCAATCCAGCTGTTGAGCTTGAGAAAACTGGGCAGACGCGCGCCCAGAATCGATTCCCATTTTGCATAGAGCCGGGGAAGCACCGGAAGGAATACATCCTTCATGTAGCTTTGCGAAATCTGGACTTCGTCGGTGACGAACAAGCGCTCGCGGCGCAGCGGGCGGGTCTGCCAGAGCAGGGCGATCTGGCGCATGATCGCGGCGTCCAGCATGTCGCCTTGCGGGGTTTCGGTTTCGCCGTCGTCTTTCATCAGCAACAGTTCGGCGATGCGGGATTTATGATCGATGATGCTCTTGCGCCGCACCTCGGTCGGATGCGCGGTCAGCACCGGCGCGATCAGCGCCTCGTCGAGCAAATTCAGCACCGCTTGCTTGTCTACACCCTCGCTGGCGAGCAATTCTATCGCCTCGATCACGGTCGCGCCTTCTTCGGCTGCGACGCCCTGACGATCTTCGGCCAGATTGGCGAGCAGCGAAAACAGCATGAATCCGCGTACAAAGGCCAGCGTTTCATCGAGCGACAGGGCATCCAGGCCGGGATCTATCGCATCCGCGTCGGCGAGACCGCGGTGGCGATCGACGCTGGTCGACCGGATATATTCGGTGCGTCGGTACAGCTCCTCGCCGCCATAAGAACGAATGACATCGCCGAGCAATTTGCCGAGATATTTGATGTCAGGATTTTGGCGGACGGTGAGGGATTCTGTCATGGGCCTGTGCTGCACCGCGACAGGGTTTTGGTCAAGAAATTCTGCGCGCTTGCAAGAATAATGTCTGGTGTTATATATGGATAATACACCTAGGATGAGGGCGGGGGCATATGTCAGGCATTTCTGAATCGGATGGGACGCCAACAAAGCAGGCGGGCCGCTTCGACCCGGGCGCTTTGCTCGACCTGCTGATAATTCTGGCGGTGCTGGTCATCGTCAAGCAATCAGTGCTGCCGTTCAGCTATCTTTACGCAGGGCCTGCTTCGACGGTTTCGGCGATGATTATCGGTACCATCCTGCTGCGACGCAGGGGATTGGGATGGAAGGATCTCGGGTTCCGCTGGCCGGAAAACTGGTGGAGGACGGTCGGTCTGACATTGGTTTCGATGATCGCCTTCATTGCTGCAACGCAGATAATGCAGCTGTTTGCCGATGCGTTTTTCGAAGATGTCGGCGCGAGCGGGCGATTTGATCATATCGAAGGCAATCTGGCGGCCTATATTGGGATCATGCTGCTGGTCTGGACTCACGGTTCCTTTTTCGAGGAACTATTGTTTCGCGCTTTTGTCATCGATCGGACGAGCGTTGCCTTCGGCGGCGGCATCAAGGCGGACCTTGCCGCCGCGCTTTTTTCCTCGATGTTTTTCGGATATCGCCATTATTATTATCAAGGCATGCACGGCGCCCTGATCACCGGCGCGGGTGGTTTCGCCTTTGCGTTGATGTATCTCTGGTTTGGACGGAAAAACATCATGCCGCTGATATTCGCGCACGGTATTTTCAACAGTCTCGGCCAGACATTCCGGTTTCTTGCCATCGAGGATTGAGAAAGCCTGGGCGAGTCAGCTCTCCAGCTCGATATCCCAGTAGAGCCAGTCATGCCATGTATCGTGGAGGAAATTGGGCGGGAAAGCCCGGCCATGTTCCTGCAGATGCCAGCTGGTCGGTTTGATCGGCCGGTTGGCGAGCTGCATGTGCGCCTCTTTCGGTGTTCGGCCGCCTTTCTTGAGGTTGCAGGGCAGGCAGGCGGTGGCGACATTTTCCCAGGTCGTGCGGCCATTCTGGCGGCGCGGGATGACGTGATCGAAGGTCAGATTACTGGGTGATCCGCAATATTGGCATTCGAACTTGTCGCGCAGGAACAGGTTGAACCGGGTGAAGGCCGGATATTCGGACGGCTTGATATATTTCTTCAGCGCAATCACCGACGGGATTTTCATGTCGAGATTGGGACTGTGCACCTCGCGCTCATAGCTGGAGACGATATCGACGCGATCGAGAAACACCGCTTTTATTGCAGTTTGCCAAGGCCAGAGGCTAAGCGGGTAATAAGAAAGAGGCGTATAGTCGGCGTTGAGGACGAGCGAAGGGCAGCTTTCCGGATGCCTCAGCAAGTCGGGGTGATACATAAGCGCTGTCTCCCTTGTCCTTTACTGCCCGTTCTTTATCCCTAAGAACATGACATGACGATGACACAAAGAACAATATCCTCATCATGACGTCAAGTGGTCAATTAAATCGAGATATTGTGGTGCGTTTCGCTCCCAGCCCCAACGGATTGTTGCATTTGGGTCACGCCTATGCCGCGATGGTGGCGCATGATTTCGCTCGCGAGCGCGGTGGCCGTTTCCTGCTTCGAATCGAAGATATCGACCAAGGGCGCAGCCGCCCCGAATTTGTCGACGCGATCCTCGCTGACTTGCGCTGGCTCGGGCTGCTCTGGGACGGGGCGGTGGTTTTCCAGTCCGACCGCTGGGACAATTATGCTGCCGCGGTGGAGCGACTGAAGTCCATGGATATGCTTTACCGCTGTTTCTGTACCCGGGCCAGCATGCGCCAGATGCAGGAGGGCGGCTCGCCCGGCGAAGGGCCGGATGGCCCGATTTATGCCGGCACCTGCCGTCATCTCGACCGCGCCCTCGCCGAACAACGGGCACGGACCGAGCCGCATAGCTGGCGCGTCGATATCGCAAAGGCAATGGCCAGGACCGGGCCGCTTGACTGGGTGGACGAACGGCACGGCAAGCAGATCGTTGATGCCGGAAAGCTTGGTGATGTCGTCATTGTCCCGAAGGATATGCCGGTCGCCTATCATCTGGCGGTGACGCTGGACGATGCCCGCGATGGCATCAGCCATGTCGTGCGCGGTGATGATCTCTTTGCGTCGACCGATGTCCATCGCGTGCTGCAGGCGCTGCTGGACCTGCCGACGCCGGTTTATTTCCACCATCCCCTGTTGCTTGACGAAAGCGGTGCAAAGCTCTCGAAAAGTCGCGATTCTGCCTCTTTGTCCGTATTGCGGATGGCGGGGCACGACGGTTATGAACTGGTCCAGCAACTCCGCCGGAACATCTTCCCGGTTGGAATCTCGCTTTCATAGGTTTAAGGTGAACACATGAGCTATATTTTGATATTGATGATCCTCGCAGCCGCTGGCGCCGCTGTTTTTGCACTCGCGCGCGGGCTGATTGCCTTTGCCAATATGAAGCCGGACGATGTCGACGCTGACGGCATCACCGCATCGCATAAAAAGCAGAACGAGATGATGTTTGCGCGGGTCAAATATCAGGCGATTGCCATCGTATTGGTGGTCGTGTTGCTGGTTCTGGCCGGTGGCCAGAGCTAGTCGGCTCGCCCGGTGGTAAAACTCAACAAGATTTACACAAAGACCGGCGACGACGGCACGACGGGACTGGTTGACGGATCCCGGCTGGCGAAAAATGATCCGCGCATGGCGGCCATTGGCGACGTCGATGAACTGAACAGTTCGCTCGGTCTGGCGATTTGCGAAATTGCCGACGACGATGCGCTGGTCCGGACATTGCGGGTCATCCAGAACGATCTGTTCGATCTTGGCGCTGATCTGGCGACACCGGCGGTCGAGGGCGACGATTTTGCCCCTTCGCAAATGGTGCTTCGGGTCGTGCCGTCTCAGGTCGAGCGTCTGGAAACGGAAATCGATACGGTCAATGCCGATCTGGATCCGCTGACCAGCTTCATTCTTCCAGGCGGTTCGAAAGCCGCTGCAGCCATACATTGCACGCGGGCGATTGCCCGCAGGGCCGAACGGACCTGCGTCGCCGCTGCCCGCGAAATGGCGATCAATCCGCAGGCTCTGGCTTATGTAAACCGCCTTTCGGATTATCTGTTCGTGCTCGGCCGGGCGCTGAATTATGGCGGGAAAGATGACATTCTGTGGGTGCCGGGGGCGTCGCGCTAGCCCGCATTCCCGGAACGCGCGATGAATTTTTGCAACCATCCCGCGCAAATATGCGTTGTTGACCTAATCATCGTTCGCGCTATGTTCCAGAACGAGCCCGAGCATCCACCGGAGTAGGACCGATCGCCAGCCAACCGCACTCTCCCTGTCCGCCTTCATCCGACGCAAAAAATATTCCCCGATCGGGTGAACTGCTGGAGCGGTTCAGACAGGTCAGAACCCATTCGCTGCGGCTCGCTGAAGGACTGAGCGACGCCGACGCGACCGCGCAATCGATGGACGATGCTTCACCGACCAAATGGCATCTCGCGCACATCAGCTGGTTTTTCGAAACCTTTCTGCTGCGCGACCATGTGCCTGGCTATCGGCTTTTCGACGAAGCCTTTCCCTATCTGTTCAACAGCTATTATGAAGCCGAAGGCGCAAGGCACGCGCGGCCGGAACGTGGCCTGCTGACCCGCCCGTCGATCGATCAAGTGTTGGCCTATCGCAGCCATGTCGATGGCGCGATGGCCGAGGCGATGGCAGGATTTCCGGAGGAATTGCTCGATCTCGTCGAACTGGGCCTCAATCACGAACAGCAGCATCAGGAATTGCTGCTCACCGACATATTGCATCTCTTCTCCCGCAATCCTCTCAAGCCCGCTTATTCGGCCAAGCCGACCGCACGCGCTGCCGATCCCGGGCCAGTGCAATGGATCGAGGGCAGGACCGGAATCCAGCAGATCGGTCACGACGGTCCGGCTTTTGCTTTTGATTGCGAAGGCCCGCGCCACGATGTGCTGCTAAACCCGCATGCGATCGCCAATCGTCCGGTGACCAATGGCGAATGGCTCGGGTTCCTCGAAGACGGCGGCTATCGCGACGCCCGTCACTGGCTGTCCGACGGCTGGGCCTGGGTGCAGGCAGAAGCCATCGAGGCGCCGCTATACTGGAGCCGGGCGTCTGATCAGCAATGGTCCGAATTTGGTCTGTCCGGGATGCTCGATGTTGATCCGTCGGCACCGGTCAAACATGTCAGCCATTATGAAGCCGACGCCTTTGCAACATGGGCCGGCGCGCGCCTGCCGACCGAAGCGGAGTGGGAAGTTGCTGCCAATGATGGCTTGCCCAACAGCGGAGCGGTCTGGGAATGGACCGGCAGCGCCTATCTACCCTATCCGGGCTTCGCACCAGCCGATGGGGCGGTGGGTGAATATAATGGCAAGTTCATGTCGGGACAGGCCGTCCTCAAGGGTGGCAGCATCGCCACGCCGCCCGGCCATGTCCGGCCCAGTTACCGCAATTTCTTCTACCCCCACCAGCGCTGGCAGTTCTGCGGACTGCGGCTTGCCAAAAATATCTGACGCAAAGGACACCCCATGGATATGACCACTACGCTTGTCGATCATACCTTTCGCAAGGACGTGAGACGGTGTTTTGAAAGGCAGACCTTTGCGATTCCGGCGCGCTGGCTATACGACCGGCGCGGATCGGAGCTGTTCGAGGAGATTACCGAACTTCCCGAATATTATCCGACCCGGACCGAGACAAAACTGCTGGAGGCCAACGGCCCCGCTTTTGCAGCAGCCGTGGGACCGAAGCGGGCGGTGATTGAATTTGGCTCCGGCAGTTCCACCAAGACCCCCCATCTGCTGAAGGCGATCGATCCGGTGGCCTATGTCCCGATCGACATCAGCGGCGAGTTTCTCGAGCATAGCGCATCGCAGCTGCAAGACGAATTTCCGGATCTGCCGATACTCCCGGTCGAGGCAGATTTCATGAAGCGTGTTGAACTGCCGGAAGCGGTCGCGGACATGCCCAAGCTCGGCTTTTTCCCCGGCTCGACGATTGGCAATATGATCGCCCGCACCTCGGTCGACCTGCTCCGTTTCATGCGCGAAACCCTGGGCGAAGGCGCGCAGCTGCTGATCGGCTTTGACCGGATCAAGGACGAGCAGATACTGGTCAACGCCTATGACGATAGCGCTGGCGTGACCGCGCAATTTTCGCTCAATCTGCTCGACCGGATCAACCGCGAACTGGACGGCAATATTCCCGTGGACAAATTCCGGCATGTTGCTGTCTGGAGCGACATTTATGCCCGGATCGAGATTTATCTTGAAGCGCAGGAGGATGTCGAGTTTTCAATCGACGGGGCGGCCCACGCGCTGGTCGAGGGCCAGCGACTGCATATCGAGAATAGTCACAAATATGGCTTGCGCGATGCCCGTCTGATGCTGCGGGCCGGCGGCTGGACGCCGTTGCACGAATGGAGCGACGAGCGCGATTATTTCACCCTGATGCTGGTGGAAGCCCACCCTTACAAGCACGCGCCCTGAGGACTATTTCCCGGTCGTCGCAGCCTGGTCCGCTTTGCGATACTGGGCGCGCCAGATGGTAATCCACTGATAGGCGCCTCGGCATTCATGCATTGCGCTGGCATCGATCAGTCGGAAGGTTTCTCCATCCCAGACGTAATTTTCGGCGCTGCCGCAGTCACCAAGGCCGCGGCCCTTGCCAAAGCTGCTGAGCGTCTGGTCCTGCTCGTCCCAGCCCACGTTGACCAGCAGCGGCTGGTTGCCTTCTCCGCCCCATGATGGCTGGCGGTCAAATCTGGCAGGGGTGAAGGTCCAGCCGGCACTGTCGTCTTTGCGATATTCTCCGACATAAGGCGCGCTGGTAAAATTATAGGCGCCGGAGCCGCAGGAGATCAGCACCAGTGCGCGATATACATCTCCACGCTTGCCGAGTGGATAGGCCTGGTCCTCGACCAGCCCGTAGCGGTCTTCCTTGCATTTCGAATCCTCGGCAAGGGCAACCAGAGCGCCGGCCTCGGGAACCAGCTGCGAGGTCTCCCACTGGTCGACGGCGATCATTGGCAGTTCGGCCATCGTGGGCTGGAATGCCCGCTTGCCCCTGGCGACCAGAGCGGTGGCGGTACCGGCGCGATCCTGTTTCTGGTCGATGTAGCGCAGTGCCGCAGACGAGCCGGCCAGCGAAATCCGGGTGATATTTTCACCCGTGGGTCCCTGCACGATCAGCCGCTTGCCCTTGATGATCGCGTCAGCGACCTTCTTGGCGTCCTCGCCAACAATCTCGATCGGATAGTCGCTTTCGACGATCGGCCCGGTGTCGACCAGCTTGTCGTCAACCATCATCTTGTAACGGTCGAATCCCTTGCCGTCGAACAGGACACGGATTGTGAAAATATCGTCATTGCCCGCAGTACGGATGATCGAGATCGGACCACCCCAGTCGTCGAAACCGCCGCCATCCTCTTCGGCCAGCAGCGATACCGCCTCGCAATTACCGATATTGTCGCAGCCGACGGCCCAGTCCCTGAAGGTCGGGATTTCACCCGGCTGTGGCACCGGCAAGGCGGCGGTTGTGGCGACGGTGGCAAATAGGCCAGCTATGAATATGATCGGGGGCATATTTGCAATCTAGCCAGTTTGCCCGACAATCGCTAGTGGCTTGTGATATCACGAGGAACAGCGCGAAAGGCATGGAATGAAAGCAATTGGCATAATCGGATCGGGACAAATGGGTGCCGGTATCGCACAGGTTTCGGCACAGGCAGGCTATCATGTCTATCTGTCGGACGTCAGCCTCGAGATTGCCGAACGCGGCAAGGCCGGCATCGCCAAGCAGCTGACGCGACTGGTCGACAAGGAAAAGATCGACCGGCAGACGGCCGACACGGCCTTGTCCCGTATCGAGCCGATCGTGCAGCTGGACCCGATGGCCAGTGCCGATATCATTATCGAGGCCGCCACTGAGCGCGAGGAGATCAAGCGCCAGATTTTTGCCGCCGCTTCCGAAGTGCTTGGCCATCAGGCGATATTGGCGAGCAATACGTCCTCGATTTCGATCACCAGACTGGCGCAGTCGGTGAAAGATCCTTCGCGGTTCGTCGGCGTGCACTTTTTCAACCCGGTTCCGTTGATGGGGCTGGTCGAAGTCATCCGCGGTCTCGCGACCAGCGATCAGACCGCCGCAATGGCGAGCGATTTTGCCAAAGCGGTGGGCAAATCGCCGGTCATGGCGAAGGATTCGCCCTGCTTCGTCGTCAACCGCATCCTGCTGCCGATGCTCAACGAAGCTTTCTTCGCGCTCGGTGAAGGCACCGCATCGATGGAAGATATCGACCGCGGCGTGCAACTGGGCCTCGGCCATCCGATGGGGCCGATCACCCTGGCCGACCTGATCGGACTCGACACGCTGCTGGAAATCCTGCGGGTGCTGCAGAATGATTTCGGCGACCCTAAATATCGTCCCGCGCCAATCCTGACCAAATATGTCGAGG
>TARA_R110002096_G_scaffold318022_3_pt1 | contig 10636 bp, 7 predicted proteins | sample TARA_R110002096 | Tara Oceans TARA_R110002096 (sample SAMEA4397295) | marine metagenome | biome: Polar Biome; feature: [DCM] deep chlorophyll maximum layer (ENVO:01000326); material: water (ENVO:00002006), including particulate matter (ENVO:01000060) such as... | depth 35 m
GGCGCGCCCTTGTTCGAGCGCGGATCGTGGGGGGTGCGACCGACGGACCTGGCCTACCGGTTGCGCGAGGAAATGGCGCCCGTGCTGAAGGCTTACGACCTGGCCTGGGCCGAGATTACCGCGCACGCCAGCGGTCGCCAGAGCCAGCTGCGGATCGGATATTTGGGATTGGCTGCGGGACGGTATCTGACACCGGTGTTGGGAAAATTTCAGGAGGCGCATCCCGGGGTGAAACTCTGGTTGTTCGACCAAACGCCGAGCGAGCAGCTTCAGGCGTTGCGGGCCGGCGATCTCGACCTCGCCCTGATTGGGCAGGAAGGCGCCTCGCTCGCCGACGACGAGTTTTATCTGCAGCGAATCGCGCGGGTCGGTGTATTGGCAGCGCTTCCCTCGAACCACGCCCTCGCGGGCAACGATGCCATTACGTTGGCCGAACTTCGCGGGGAGGGATTTCTCGTCCCGTCGGAGGAAACGGTTCCCGGACGCAAAAAGTGGGTCGCGAGTCTCTGCCGGGAAGCCGGATTTCGCCCGCGTTGGCTCGGCCGGACTGACAGCGTCGCCGAGACCTTTGCCCGGATTGCCGGCGAACGCGGCGTCAGCCTCCTGCCCGATTACCTGGAAGGCGCGCCGCCACCCGGCATCGCGCTCGTTCGGTTGTCCGACCGGTTCGCGACCTGGGACTTCATCCTGCTGCGTCAGCGTGGCCGGATCACGTCTGCCTGCCGCGATCTCGTCCGATTTATTCGAGAGGCGAACGCCCGGTCGTCGTGAAGAAAGTTTTCACGCGTCGCCTCTTGCCAAGGCTTCGGAAGTTCGGTAGGGGCCTCGAAACGTTTTTTACGAACATGCCCTACGTCAACCTGCAGATCACCCAAGGCGCGACCCGGAAACAGAAGGAAGACCTGGTTTCAGACATCACGGATTCCCTGGTTCAACGGCTCGGCAAACGTCCCGAACACATCCACATCGTCATCCAGGAGATTGCGGAAGAAAACTGGGGTTTTGCCGGGATGCTGACCGATGACTATCGGCGGCAGGCGCAAGTCGGCACCGGGGCGGAATCTCAAGAAGAAACGGACGCATGAAAACACTCGTCGTGGGAGCAACCGGAGCCACGGGACGGCTCATCGTGGAAGATCTGCTCGGTCGCGGCCAGGAAGTCGTCGCCGTGGTTCGATCGCCCGAAAAGCTACCCGAACACCTGAGAAGCCACGCTGGATTGACGATCGTCACCGGATCCATCCTCGAACTTGGCGACGGGGAAATCGCCGAACACCTGGCGGGCTGCGACGCCGTCGCCAGTTGCCTGGGCCACTCGCTGAACTTTGCCGGGCTCTTTGGCAATCCAAGAAGGCTGGTTAGGGATACCGCGCGCCGGTTGTGCGAGGCGGCGCAACGCAAGCAGGGGAACGCGCCGGGCTCGCCGGTCAAATTCGTCCTCATGAACACCGCCGGCAACAGCAATCGCGATCTCAACGAGCCGATCTCGCTGGGGCAGAAATGCATCATCGGCCTGCTGCGCGCCCTCCTTCCGCCCCATTCCGACAACGAAGACGCCGCCGACTACCTGCGCACCACCTTTGGGCCGGAGAACCCCGCCATCGAATGGGTCGTGGTGCGACCGGACAGCCTGACCAACGAACCTGACGTCACTCCCTACCAGCTTCACCTCTCCCCAACGCGCAGCGCCATCTTCGACCCCGGTCAAACCAGCCGCATCAACGTCGCCCATTTCATGGCTGAACTACTGACCAACGGCGAAGCCTGGGAAACTTGGAAGGGACAGATGCCGGTCATCTACAACACTGAGGAGTCGGCCGAGTAGGTTTTGGGCGGAGGTGTGGAAGACGCGTATTGGAGAATGGATCGCCGATTCCTGAACCTTCTGCGGAATCATTGGGCAGAGGTGAAATGCTTCATCCGCGTTGGTGAAAAACTGTATCCCTGCTACTCTTAAACCCAGACGTGACAAGCATCCACCGCTGCTCAATTTAGCGTTCACTTCCCATCCTTTACTATTCGAATTTCGGGGACTTGACTTCTATAACGGCAGAGGGGTAAATGATAAGCAAGAGTGTTTACCCGTCTTTGTAGCAATAGGTTGCAAAGTCCTCAATCACCTATTAATCAATAAATCAGGTTCTCCGGTTCATCAGGAGTTTTAAGTAAATGATTAAGGGCAAATTCCCTTTTTCTCTGTGAATTCCCAAAGCCACAACTAGCGATTTCATGGCCACACTGCTTTATCTCCACGGTATCAACGTTCGCGATGCCGTCTCACAGCTTACCGAAAAAGACGTTGCTCAAAAGTTATTGGGACATAGTCTTGTAACTATTCCGTGGGGAGTCGACACAAATGTCCGACTTCACGGAGGTGGGCTCTCCATTCCAGTAGCCCGAAAGTTCGCTCAGCCCACTAATCCTTGGCATCATATAGAAACACAGCCACTTCACGCGCTTCAAATTTTAATGATTCGACACATCGGGTCGGAGCTACATTCCGGTTCTCCGATGGCCAAAGACTTTCGACAGGAGTTGCTCAGCTGCTTAAGTCAGTTGCGAGATAAGGCCTCAGCCGCCGTTAATTCCGATTCCAGCTTTGAAGTGTTTACCGAAACGGCGGCTGGTTTGGAACTCAACTATTACATTCCTTCTGCCATTGATTGGCTGCTCTCCTGCGATTTGGACTCCAATCTTGTAGCCGTGCAATCTTCCAATGTACAAGAATACCGTGATGCTTTGGCGCGGGCGATCTTCTTTAGAGCTCGTCAGTTACACCTCTACGAGAAATCTACATCTTCCTTCACTCAATCCGATTACGAGGTGGCCCTCGACGCTCTAGCGGAAGCCCTCCGTGGAACTGACCGGTTTCTGGGTGGTGTGAAGAGATTCTGGGACTCTGCATCAGGCTTGATTACAGGCATGGTTCGAAATCATTTCACAGAACTTGCCATTCCCGCAGTCGGTGACGTGCTCTTTTACCAAGCCCATTACCCGAATTTGCACCTCAGGATTCAAGACGTTCTGGATCAAGCTGGCAATCAACCGGTCATCATGATTGGCCATAGCCTCGGCGGCGTAGCCCTTTTTGATTTCCTTTGCCGAAATCCCTGTGATAACCAAGTTCACGGCCTGGTCACGTTCGGTTCTCAGGCACCGTTCTTCTACGAAATGAACGTATTTGCGGATGGTGGTCTGCCTTTCGATCCAGAATCCAAAACTGCCGATCGATTGCCGCCACATTTTCCGGCGAAGTGGCTGAATATTTACGATCCGTTGGACTGGCTTTCGTTCATTGGCCGCCCGCTATTCGGCAATAGAGTAACGGATATAGAGATCGATACAAAATCGCGCAACCCGCTCGAAGCGCACGGGGCCTACAACCAAACTGCCGATTTCTGGAAGCACCTCCAAACCTTTCTCGCATGAGCCTGTCTACCACTCAGCCCCATGATCCCGTGACATTCCCGATCGACTCAGGTTCGGTTCTTCTTATCCTCGCAGCGGCAACTTATCGCTATGACATCAATGAGTTGCCCTCCGTGACCAGTGACATTGCTGAAGGGGAAGCGTTCGCTGATCGCATAGGAATCCCACCTGCGCAACGCCATCTCATTTGCTGGGGAGAACCATCGGTCTGGAGTGGACAGTGCACTGTTGATCCGGACCTTCTATTGACGTCTACAACCCTCCGCGATTTGGCTTTTGCTTTAAAGAAAGGCCCGCTTCCAACATCCGTGATTATCATGTGGGGTGGACATGGTTACTACTGCACAGCATCGGAACGGGACCAGGTTGCCCTTGTTCATCCAGACAGCCGACTCAGTGAACGATGGGGAATCTATGAGAGTCAACTTCTTCGATGTTTTCAAAGTATCTCAGCCCCCCAGCTCTACTTGTTGGATTGTTGCCAACAGATGGATGCCACCGAACTAAAGGACCCCGGCTCAATGATGGACCCGGGCGGAGAACAGGCGGAAGTACTGCCAGCAGCCACCTTATTTTTCCCTGGAGCCGCAAACTCAAAGAGCACGGGCGGACTGTGGAAAGCCTTCAGCCGTAAGGTATCGGCGCATGGATCTTTGAACCTTAGGGAAGTTTATCATCAAATCCGCACGGACCAACAATACCCTCTTCTTCTGAATGTACGTTGGCCTGATGAACGTAGTTGGCTGAGGAGTTCCTCGTCTTCTCCATCAAACATCGCGAAGCCCCGAGAACTAAGCGAAACTGAAAAATTCTGGGAAGCCCAACGGAAAATCATTCAAGATTGGGGCGATTGAATGCTCTTTACCAAACTTGGTTAGGATTTTTCGGATAGATGACAGTGTGAGCTCGGCAAGGGTTTAACCATTGGACTTGAGTTAGCCGAGGCGTTGTGCCAGCAAAACAATTGCCTTCATTTCTGCCTCCACTCTCTGACGCTTTTGTTTGCTCAATGAACGCTTGTTGCGTAACGAGGTTTCTTTCTTGCGGTAGCGTTCCCTCCAAAGCAACCCAATCTTGTGCGCATCACGGCCTTCCCAGCCTTCAATAATCTCTTCCACAGCATTGTAGAAGGGAGAGTTTTCGTTTTCTACCTCAGCAGTATCCGCAAGGGCATCTGCTAAGATCGAGTTAACCATGCTTTCGGCGTCTTTGGCTCCACGGAATCCCCAAAATGCCTCAATTTCATCTTGAAGCACGAATGAAAGAGAATCATTAAGGTTCTCGTCTCGATATCGTGAAATATAGAACTCGCGGAATGAAGGGCGGAATTCGCACATCGCCTCGAATGGCCCCTTCTCCGCATTTTTCCCTGCCAAGGCATGGCGAAACTTACGACTGACGATCGGGACAAACGCCACCGCGTAGTTCCACCGTGCGTGCTCGTCGTCTTTGTTTCTCCATTCTTCCAACCGGTCGAGCACTTCCAAGCATCGCTCAATCGATTGCGAGGATTCGGACAGCAACGCTCCGATGGCTGCGTTGCGCGCGTTGCTTTTCCCTCTACAGAGTATCTGAGAGAAGAATTCTAGAATATCAAATCCCTCCTCGTAACGCAACCGGGTGCTAATCTGGATGGCGATGTCCTCGTCTCGCGAATCGATTAAACTTCCCAGAAGTTTGGTGACGTCTCCAGCACTGGTATTTCGGATGATGGCGCGGCAAAGTTCCGCGATGCGAGAGATCAGAAAGCTTGATAAATTACGATTATGGTCATAGGCTCTGAACCACTCCACAATACCGTCCATATCATCGGTTCGCTGCAATTTTTCTCGTTCGAACTCATCTAGTGCGGCCACAAGATTCTTTGAAAAGTCTGTTAGTTCGCGCAGCCAGCCCTGATCTGTTTCCTCAGCAAATTGAGGAAACATAGACGCAAAGTAGTCAACCAAAAATCTGACACTACGATCAGGCAATTCTGGGTCGAAAAGTATTTTGTGGGAGTAAATTTTTTGGAAGCCATCGAACGTAATAGGTTGTGACTGGAGTTGACGACGTAACTGTTCACGAATCACTGTACCGTCGAATTCGACCACCAAACTTCCGCGCTGATTGGGAAATAAGCCAATGGAGCATTCTTCCCATATGTCATCCCTATTTTGAAGCAAGAATTCGTTGGCCTCGACAAACTGCTCTTCAATTTGTTCTTCCACCTTCCCTTCTTTGCTTGTTGTGTGTTTCTTTACCTGGACCTTTTGCTTTTTGCCAATCAACAAGATATTTAGCACTTTATTGAAAACTGTCACCGGAATGCCCGGAAGGTAGGATACCAAAAAAAGGATAGCCTGATGACACGGCTTTTTCAATAACACCCGAAGCTCGTCACCAAGTTCAACTTGAGGGGAATAGGCTGTGTTTTCGCGATCGTTTATTAGCTTTTCAAGACCTTCTGGGCCGTTTTTCTGTAGTTCTCTGCGAACATCGTTGTAAAATTCGAATGGATCTTGTGACCAGAGCTGAGACTGCCTTTGTCGCTGTAGTTCATGAATATGATTTACCGTTTTCTCGACTGAAAAATGCTTCAGGAGCTGTATTTCAAGTGCATCCAGTTCCCAACGAAATGTGTCGGTCTGGAGGAGACAATCTCGAAGATTGGGAATTGTGAAGCCTGAGTATATCAGGAACACAAACACTATCTCTTTTTGTTGCAGATATGGCTTAAGGTTTGCTGCCCCAGCCCCTAGTGTTCGGCTTGCAAAACCCTGCATCACGCCGTTGCGAACATGAAAAAATATCGCAGTTGGAACTTCCGAATAGGTTTCCGCGAAGGACTTGGCCGTGAAAGTATTGTCCAGCAACTCATCCCCGCTGTCGATATCAACTTGGAGGCATTTGTGTTTTGCCCTATGTAATTCTCGGGCCACCCGCTGGCCTGCCTCCACGAGCATTTGTTCATCAATCGACTCGATTACCGCCATCCTTGATTCCATGAGTTTTGAGACTTCTCCAAACCTAATATCGTAGCGTAGGTTGGAATAGAACACGACATTATCAACCAGATCAGAAACTTTGAAATTCGGATTTTTTGTCGTGAATACTGGATTGGCCTTTTGTCCCCCGGCCAGCGATGCTTCGGCGGAACCTGGCCGGTAGTCATTCCTAAAAATATTGTAGTGGACATCCCGCTCAGCGACTATTCCTGTGTTTTCCTTGATAGTCGTTGCTTTGTTCTCCACCTTGGTAGGCTCAGCCTTATCCTTTGGAATTGCAGGAAGAGGACCATCCTGTACCGGTTGTTTCCGATCTGATGCAGGCCCTTGCTGCTCTCCAACGGCTGGTTCTTGGGCAATTCCAGAAGCCGACTGTCCGCCTTCTGTTGCTGATTTATCAGACGGTGGTATTTCGGTGGGATTCCCTTCCGGGCTGGTGTCCGCTTCTGGTGACGGCAAATTGCCGTCACCTTCGTCTCCAGGGGGCGTTTGATTTGTGTTTGACTCAGGCATAGTTCTAGGAACCTTCCTCACGATCAGTCGTATTAGTATTATCGGTCAAACGTGAGTAATCACTTGGTTGCGAACTATTCTTGGAATGATCTTCAATTCTAAGGTTCCCTAATTCCGACTGATCTTCCAGCGCCTTCAACTCTTCCTCCAAGGCGTTAAGGTCTTGAACGGTCTTGTCGAGCTTGATTTCATCACCGGGAAACCCGGATTCCTCATAATCTTTCTTTTGTTCTAGCAGCATCGCTTGGCGCTCAACGATCGCATTAATCCGGTTCTTCCGCATTTTGAGTTGAGCTCTACGAAACTCCTCCGCATCTTCTGCGGCTTTGAGTTCCAGCCGGCCAGTCCCCCTTTCCAAAAGATCAATGGAAATATCCAACCCAAAGGCTTTGGCAACGCTTCTCTTGGCGAATGGCGAGATCACACTGGCCTTTAGGTCTTCAACTTCGCGGATATCACGATATCGTAGTTTTGAGGAGCCCAGCGTTTGCAGGTTCTGGCGACAAACATTTACGATACTTTCACCTACCTTCGCAAAAAAGTCGTCATCGCTTAGGTGCCTAGCCGAGTTCTGAAATTTGCCCCAGGCCTCAGCATTGTTTGCTATTCCCTCAATACTAAATGTTATATTGAATGAAATTTTTTCCAAGGCGTTATCCAGAGGAGTCACCTCGAATCCCAACGTTTTAGGCCGAGACGTCAGAATGTCGTGAGTTTTGCTAAATTGTGTCTCTAGCGGGGAAAGGATTATGGTGTAGCATTCAGCATCATATCCGTGAGGAGGCTGCTGTCCGAAGGCCTCCTCAATTGAAGCTTTGATCTGATCTCCGGGTGATGCTCCATCGTCCATGCTCTCCTCAAACTCTAGAAAAAGCTGTTGTGGTAACAGATTTCGGGTGACCGATTCCACCCGAACATTGATTAAACGTTTCATTTCGGACTCCCAGTCCCATGTGGGGGTGAGGTAGTCTCGCAATGATTGAAGGTTTCGAAGTCGCCCCTCCACGTTAACTCGGCATGGAAATCGCACCCTAGAATCCTTCGTCAAAAATCCTTCGTCGCGTTGATTACCCCATTGGGAAGAATTCGATGTAGATTTGCTTCCTGCTTGGACGGTTTCATCGGCAGTGGCAACTTCTTCTGTTTTGCCATTGTCACCTTCGCCAACAACTTGGAATTCGTCGTCGGAGCTCGGTTTGGGTGAGTCTTTGGAGGAACTTACCGATCCATTGGTTTCGCCTTCCAAACCTTCTGGGTCGCCACCACGAGTAATCTCTAGGCGAAATCCTTCATCAATAAGCTTGCGGAGAGGAAGGTTGGGAATGCTGATGAGTTGGCGGACCACTAACCCGACATCGGCGGCTTGTTGTCTTACTGCAGATCCTATCCGCTGTTTGATAGGATCGAATGCTAGTAGCAAGTCGGTATAGGTGTGACCAAATAATTCTTTTTGCGTGCAACGATTCAAAATATCAGTAACCCAATTCTCGAAATTGGTGATTCCAGCTTGTTGGTATTTTGCGACCTCTGAAAGGTCCGTATCCAATTGATGGCGAATTGAAACTTGGGTATCATCTGGTTGAACACGGCAAGAGACATCGTGTTCAAAGGTGTCATCAATTGTGGCAATTAAAGAGAAATTCGTGTGGAGTGCTAGGTGTTGGATACTCAAGCCATATTGATTGACAAATTGGTTTATGTGGCCTTCAAGACCCGCACGAACGCGCTCTGGCGACTTGTGAATATCATCGATTGTAGGAGATCCTGCGAGCCATCTCTTCACTTCAGTGTCAATATTTCTCCGGAGATCTACAGGTGGAATATAAGTTTGGGAAGCATGCCCGTGTTCTTCAGCTGACATCAGGCCTATTTCATACCGAAATTGGATAGGCTCATTGGAAATGAATGTTTTGAAAGAGGGCGTTGAAAAGTACAAGATACCGTCGTAACTTGGGAAAGTCACTCCAGCGACTAACTGTAGTCCCAGTTGGCTGCTTGCTTTTTCAGCGAGAGTTCGTGCCAACGAATCCAATGCGGCAGGCGACAATGCAGTGCCTTCTCCAACGTCTTGATGCAGTGAGTGGAGGATCGTCTCTTCGACAAATCGTAGAAAGATCTCATGTGGTTCTATAATGTCTCCCTGAAAGCCTAATCGTCCCCTAGCCAAGGACTCAACAAATTGCCGCTCTTTACTGCGAATGGGGCCGTGGATTTCAAACCAAATGTCCAACTCAATGGATTGACCTTGTAACCGCTCAAAGCGAAAATTACGAGGGGAGCAGGTTTGACGCCCTTCAAGAAACACAACGTAGTGACGCTGAAACTGCGCCGGATTAATAAAGCGAGTCCAGTTTACGGCCTTTTTGGTTTTTTCATCAATGGAAATGAGTAGCTCGTTGTCATTCAGAGACGAAGGTTTATCGGCTCCACGGGGAAGCATCTTCACCAAAGGGGCAAGGTATGACTCAGCCACGGAAATAGAGGGTTTCCTTTCGTGGCTTTGAGTTGAGTCCACGACAGCAAAATCGTCGCTAGGGCGATTTGTGCCGAGTACTTTGAAAGCGTCTTGATTTGGCGTCTGATTGCTTTCGGTCTGGCCCAGAATTTTAAAGTCGTCGGACATTGCTGAAATCGTTACGTAGGGTTGTTATTTTTTGGCCCTTTAAAGAGTCGGGCTACGAAAGATTGTGGAGGGCTCTTATTGATTCCATCGGAACCCGAATACCCGGTTGCGCGAGAGTAATTGTCACGATCGTTCGAGGTAGAACTGCTACCTTGCATCCGTTTTTGAAAATCACATTCGAAGCCAGAGCAATCGACCATGATTCCTCTGCAGGGAGCACTGTCTTTACCGTGAAAGACCCCCCACTGCTGAGTGTTTGGATTGAGAACTACCCCAATTTGCCATAGTTTACCAAATAGCTGTACCTGTGTGTCCCTGTCAGGCTCAGAGAAAAAAATCTGTAGTTCGTTGGGATGGGTATGATACCAACCAACCGTCCTGAGAAAAGGGTCGCCGAGCATCTTTTTGAGGCTATCCGCTTCTTGGAGTAGATCATTCCAAGCTGAGAAATTCATTTCGACACTCACCTCCGAGGAATGACTCTCCTTGCCGGGTATCGCATGCGTCGCAATGACGTTTAGGTTACTCATAGATAACCTAGGAAGTCCTATTTGACTTGGGTCGACAACCACTTCACCAATAAGGAGCCCGGCCTTTTCTTTCTGTCTAGTTCGATCATTTGTGCCCCAATTGATGTGATCGTATATAACCCGCCTTGCAGATGATTCAATTGTTACAAACGGACTGCTAACCAAACCGCTAGTTGTGCTTTCGTGAAACTCGCATCGATCATACGATGGCTGGTGCCTATATTCAAACGAGTGGCGTTTTTGTTCAGTATGGATTATATTGAATTCGTCTTCCATTTTGGGACTCGAATATACTACAATATCGACTTGAGGGGCTAGCTGTTCTCGGAGTCTCCCGATTCGGATTTTGTGGCCGTAGAGACATCTGCTTCGGGGGGGAGCGCTTCGGTTTTGGGTTTTGCGCCCTTGTTGTTTTCGATTTTTTGTTTAGCATCCTTGTTGTCTTCGGCTTTGGGTTTAGCGTCCTTGTCGTCTTCGGTTTTGGGTTTAGCGTCCTTGTTGTCTTCGGTTTTGGGTTTAGCGTCCTTGTTGTCTTCGACTTTGGGTTTAGCGTC
>TARA_R110002096_G_scaffold17266_5_pt1 | contig 10635 bp, 7 predicted proteins | sample TARA_R110002096 | Tara Oceans TARA_R110002096 (sample SAMEA4397295) | marine metagenome | biome: Polar Biome; feature: [DCM] deep chlorophyll maximum layer (ENVO:01000326); material: water (ENVO:00002006), including particulate matter (ENVO:01000060) such as... | depth 35 m
GGATATACCCTCATCCGGAAAATCAATCGATGCTTCGAGATGCACGCGCACCGCCTTCAGGGTTTCGTTCAGACTGCTCACGAGCGCCGAGAAATCGCCGCTGAGTGATTGGTGCGCAAGACGAGCGGCGCGCGACGAGGTACTCGTGATCAGATCGGCGATCGCTTCGGCCTGGATCAGGTCGATTTTGCCACCAAGAAATGCGCGCTGCGTGAATTCGCCCGGCAACGCCGACCGGGCACCGGCCGCAAGCGCGGCGTTGAGCACGTCGCGGGTAACGATGTTGCCGCCATGCGTCTGGATTTCGAGGACGTCTTCACCGGTGAACGACGCGGGCGCGGCGAAATAGATCACAACGGCATCGTCGATTGCGCGGCCGAGAGGATCGGTAACGGTTCCGTAACGTGCGTAGCGTGGCGGTGGTACGCCGGCAACGATTTGCCGGGCAATCTCGCGGACGTCCGGACCCGAGATCCTGACGATACCGACGGCGCCCTGGCCAGGCGCGGTTGCTATTGCGGCGATCGTGTCTTCGACGCGCATCTAGCCGCACACGACGCGGTTCAGGATTTCTCCGCGCTCTCGATACTGCGCGTAATGTGCCATTGCTGGGCAATCGACAGGATGTTGTTCACGACCCAGTACAGTACGAGTCCGGACGGGAAGAACATGAAGAAAATCGTGAACGCGAACGGCAGCACCTGCATGACTTTTTGTTGCACCGGATCCATCGGCGCGGGGTTCAGTTTTTGCTGGATCCACATACTGACCCCCATGATCAGAGGCAAAATGTAGAGCGGATCCTTGGCCGAGAGATCGTGGATCCACAAACCAAACGGTGCCTGGCGCATTTCGACGCTTTCGAGCAGTACCCAGTACAGGGAAATAAACACCGGGATCTGGATCAGGATCGGCAAACAACCCCCTAGCGGGTTGATCTTCTCTTCCTTGTACAGCTCCATCATCGCCTGGTTCATGCGCGTACGATCGCCGCCGTAGCGTTCCTTCATCGCCATCATGCGCGGCTGGACCTTGCGCATTTTTGCCATTGAACGATACCCGGCAGCGGACAGCGGATAGAACAGGAGCTTCAGGGACAGCGTGATGATGATGATCGCAATACCCCAGTTGCCCGTCAGCTTGTGGATGAAATCGAGCGCGACAAATAATGGTTTCGCGATAAACCACAGGACGCCGAAATCAACCGTCAGCTCAAGACCGGGAGCAATATCGCGCAGGACTTCGTGCAGTTTCGGTCCGATGTATACGGAAGAATGAAACGCGCCACTGTCACCGGGCGAAAGGCTCATCGGCGGACCCCAGAAGCCCACGGCGTAGCGCGTATCGTCGAGGATCAACGAATAAAAGTGACTCGAATTCGCGGGTGTCGGTAACAGGGCGCTGACGAAGTAATGTTCCAGTACGCCAACCCAGCCGCCTTCGACATCGACATTGAGCGGCGTGTCTTCGAGGTCATCGTAATCGTATTTTTGATAGCGCTTTTCGGGCGTGGAAAGCGCGGCGCCGGTGAACGTATAGATGAGACCTCGTTTAGATTCGGGCTTTTCGCGTTGCAGTTGTTCGTAACCGCGACCGTTCCAGATTTCCGTACCGTTGTTAGTCACGACATAGTCGACGTCGACAAGGTAACTGCCGCGGCGCAACGTGTAACGTTTCAGGACATCGAGCGCTTCGCCGGCGGCCCAACGCAGGGTGACGGTGATTTCGTCCTGGCCCGGCGATAACTCGTAGTGCTCCGCCTCGGCGACGTAGCGTGCGCGGTGATCCGGGGCGTCGCCGGTTCCCTTGAGACCGCCCTGGTGGATGAACAGGCGGCCCGGTATGTTGTCGAGCAAAGCGAAATGATTGTCCGGTTCGTCGAGTTCGACGGGGTATTGCGTCAGCGATGCGCGGGAGATGCCACCGCCGAGCAGATTGATATTCAGTTCGAGGACATCGGTGTGAACCGTAACGACGTCGCCGGTGGCCGTCGTGAGCGGCTCGAAAGTCAGGGGTCGTTGCGGGGTCGGCACGTCGGGCGTGGCACCCGGCGGTGGTGCGGACGGCGCGTCGATGTCGATTTGGGGTGTATCGGTGGGTTGTGCGGCTGCCCCGGGTTCGGCGGCGACTGTCTCAGGGGTATGGTAGTCGCGTTGCCAGGCGTCCCACAGCATCAACGAGACGAAAGATAGAGCGATAAACAAAAACAGGCGCGTATTGTCCATTGAAATGTCAGCTGATTCGGTGTCCGGGTTCGACGGTTAAGGTTTGATTAGCGCGAGTCGCTGCCAGGCTTCATCGAGAGCTTTGAGTAGCAGTGCGTTCGTTCGGTGGCGTGCCGATGGCGTTGCCTGAACAACGATGTCTACGGGATGAAGCCGGACCGCCGTGGTGCGGAAATTTTCCCGCACGAGTCGTTTGAGGCGATTACGATCAACCGCGCGTGCCGCGCTGCGGCGCGAAATAGCGAGACCGAGGCGGGGAAGATCGAGATCGTTAGCGCGGGCAATAACGGTAAACTCGTTGCCGCGGTATCGTTTGCCGGCGCTGAATACTTGCCGGAAATCGGTAGTGGAGAGCAACCGCATGGATTTGTCGAACGCCTGCTCCCGGCGGCGTGACACGGGGCTTATGAGGTCAGGCGGGCCCGGCCTTTCGCACGTCTCGCCTTGATTACCCGGCGACCGGCTTTCGTGGCCATTCTGGCGCGGAATCCGTGGCGTCGCGCACGTTTCAATCGACTCGGTTGGAATGTTCTTTTCATGATTCGGCCAGGCTAGGTTTTCGTCGGTTAAACAAGGTGTTTTAACAGCTCGCAGAGCCGGCGGATTGTACGCGCGGTGATTCAACGATGTCAATTCAGGGCGCCTTGAGGTCAGTTGTGGATAACTCCATACAGGGCAGTTACACTCGGCCGGTCTCAGCGTCCACCCATTTTACTTTGACAAAGGAAGCGTCAGTGAACCCGGCAGTCTGGCAGAAATGCCTCAAGCAACTTGAGGCGGAGCTGACTTCTCAACAGTACAACACGTGGATACGTCCACTGCATGTCGTTGAGAACAAGGAAGAATTACAGTTACTCGCACCGAATCGGTTTGTCCTCGACTGGATCCGCGACAAGTACTCGGCACGCATCGAAAGCCTGCTGCTTGAAATTGCGCCGGACGGACCACCGGCGATGTCGCTCGGCATCGGCAGTGCGGAATGCGCGACGGACACGCCAGGCGGTGATACGACAGACAGTACGCCGGCCACGGTGCAGGTGAGTGGGGCAGCGGAGCCGACGAACCGTTCGAAGTTCAACAGTCGCCTGAAAAGCGATTTCACGTTCGAGAACTTCGTCGAGGGCAAATCGAATCAACTCGCACGCGCGGCGTCGTTGCAAATCGCGGAAAACCCGGGTCGGGCCTACAATCCGTTATTTATTTGTGGTGGTGTCGGGCTGGGCAAAACGCACTTAATGCACGCGGTCGGTAATTTGCTCGTCGCGAACCGTCCGCAGGCGAAAGTCGTTTATCTGCATTCGGAGCGGTTCGTCGCGGATATGGTCAAGGGCCTGCAGCACAATACGATCAGCGATTTCAAACGCTTTTATCGCTCCGTCGACGCCTTACTCATCGACGATATCCAGTTTTTCGCCGGCAAGGAACGTTCTCAGGAAGAATTCTTTCACACTTTCAATGCCTTACTCGAAGGCCAGCAACAGATCATCCTGACCTGCGATCGCTACCCGAAGGAAGTATCGGGCGTTGAAGAACGCTTGAAATCGCGTTTTGGCTGGGGATTGACCGTTGCCATCGAGCCGCCGGAGCTCGAAACCCGGGTGGCGATACTCATGCGCAAGGCGTTACAGACGGGGATAGCGCTACCCGACGAGGTTGCGTTTTTCGTCGGCAAGCGTTTCAAGTCGAATATTCGCGAACTCGAGGGGGCCTTGCACCGGCTCATCGCGAATTCCCATTTTACCGGTCAGAGTATTACGCTCGAATTCGCGAAAGCAGCGTTGAAGGACTTGCTGGCGCTGCAGGACCGCATGGTGACGATAGAAAATATCCAGAAGACCGTCGCCGAGTACTACAAAATGCGTGTCGCCGACCTGTTGTCGAAACGTCGCAGCCGTTCGATCGCGCGTCCACGGCAGATTGCCATGGCGCTGGCGAAGGAACTGACGAACCATTCCTTACCGGAAATCGGTGACGCATTCGGCGGTCGCGACCATACCACCGTGATCCATGCATGCCGCAAGATTGCGGATTTGCGCCGCAGCGAATCGCGAATCAATGAAGACTTCGTCAATCTGGAAAGAATCCTAACGACATGAACAGCTGTGGATAACTAGCACAGCAACCTGCCGGGTTCCGAGAAGGTCGAAGTTATCCACAATTGACTAACAGGCTGAAAGCTTGAAGCAGGCGCGTTATACCGTCGAGAAAAAATCAGTAAGTGGTTAATTATTAAAACAAAAAATAGGTTATCCACAGAACTGTTAGAGCGTAATAGACATAATAACTGGTAATTAATCATGAAACTTACCATTACTAGAGAGGAGTTGCTTGCACCGCTGCAGGCAATCAATAACGTCGTCGAACGCCGTCAGACCCTGCCGATCCTCGGCAACGTACTTGTAGCTGCTGAGGACGACGGTACGGTTACGTTGACGGCGACGGACATGGAGGTTGAAATCGTTGTCGGGTTGACTGCCGCGGTTGCGCAGTCCGGCACGATCACGGTGCCGGCACGAAAATTTCTCGACATCTGCCGGGCATTACCGGCGGAAGCGAGTTTGACGTTTGCGATCCAGGACGAAAAAGTGAAATTGCAATCGGGTCGCAGCCGGTTCCTGCTCGCGACCCAACCGGCGGCGGAATTCCCCAGCATCGGTGGCTTCGACACTTTCGTCGACTTTGAACTCAGCGCGGACACTTTGCGTGCGCTGGTCGAAGGAACGCAGTTTGCGATGGCGCATCAGGATGTCCGTTATTACCTGAACGGATTGTTGTTCGAGTTGAAGGACGGGATCATTCGGACGGTTGCGACCGACGGGCATCGCCTGGCGCTATGCGACCGACCACTCGACGTTGGCGGTGGCGAAGACCGACAGATTATCGTACCCCGTAAAGGCGTCGTCGAGTTGATGCGAATGCTGTCGGGAGATGATGAGGCGATCCGGATCGCGATTGGCGCGAACCATCTGAAAGCAACGAGCAGTCGTCAGACGTTGACGACAAAGCTCGTCGATGGCCGGTTTCCCGATTATGAACGCGTGATTCCACGGGCTGGCGAGAAGAAGGTGTACGCAAACCGGGAGGTCCTGAAGGCCGGTCTCGCACGCGCGTCAATCTTGTCGAACGAAAAATTCCGCGGCGTCCGGGTCGTTTTGAGTGATAACCAGTTGATGGCGATTGCGCACAATCCGGAGCAGGAGGAAGCCGAGGAAGAGATCGAGGTGGAGTACAGCGGCGACGAACTCGAGATCGGGTTCAACGTATCGTATTTGCTGGACGTCCTTGGGGTTCTGAAAAGCGAAAACGTGCGGGTGGATTTCATCGACTCGAACAGCAGCTGCCTGATTCAGGATCCCGCAGACGAAACTGCCCGCTACGTGATTATGCCAATGCGCTTGTGAGCGGCCACAACGCGGATTATTGCTAACGGTGGAGTTGACCAATCTGGCGGTGCACCATGTGCGCCGTATCGTCAACGCGCAACTGCACGCCGTGGGGATGTCGAATGTCGTTTGTGGCGCGAACGGCAGCGGCAAAACGAGTTTACTGGAATCCATTCATTATCTGGCGACGGCCCGCTCTTTCCGGACGTCGCGGGCGCGCGAAGTCATTACCCGCGGTTCTGATTCACTTGTTGTTACCGGGGTGCTTGTCGACGGTAGCGGACGTGAATATCGGATTGGCGTAGAGAAAACGAATTCTTCGACCCGGTTGAAGCTGAACGGGGAGAATCTGACGGTCGCCTCGGCGGTCGCGCGGCTGATGCCGGTGCTGACATTCAATACGGAATCGCATTTATTACTCGACGGTGGACCGTCGAATCGCCGGGCACTGATCGACCGACTGTTGTTCCACGTGGAACCACGTTATCTGGACGTGCTGAAAACCTACCATCGGGCATTGAAGCAACGTAATTCGCTGCTCCGGCGCCGCGCCCCGATTCAGCAGACCGTGGCGTTCGAGCACCAACTCTCCGAAGCGGCTTCTGAACTCGATACATGGCGAAAAGCGTGTGTCGAGAAGGTGAATGAATTTCTCGACGATTCGCCATTGTGCCGTGGAATTGGTGAACTGACGCTCGAGTATCGTCGTGGCTGGCCGGAAGGCGAAACCTTACTGCAATCGCTCGAGCACAGTCGGCCGAGAGACTATGATAATGGTAATACGTCCAGCGGCCCCCACCGCGCCGAACTCCGCATCCGGATCGACGGCAACACGGCAAAATCAATCGTATCAAGAGGGCAGGGAAAGCTTATAATAAGTGCGATTATCAGCGCCCAGGCGCACTACCTCGGACAATTCGCCGCTGAAAAGCCGATTCTCCTGATCGACGACCTTGCATCAGAGCTCGATCGGGACGCCCGGCAGCGCGCTGTCGACTCGTTGCTGGCAACAAAAGCCCAGTGCTTTTTCACCGCAATCGAGGCAACAGACTTACCACCGGAATTGATTGGCGCATCGCGACTGTTCCACGTGGAACACGGCGTCCTCAGTGCCGCATAGGAATCAGGAGTCGAGAATGGCAGAGGAAAAGAAATATACCTCATCGAACATCAAGGTCCTCAAAGGCCTCGATGCCGTACGCAAACGCCCCGGTATGTACATCGGCGACACGGACGATGGTACGGGTTTGCACCACATGGTTTTCGAAGTGGTCGACAACAGCGTCGATGAGGCACTGGCAGGCTACTGTACGACCGTCGATGTCACGATCCGGTCGGACAACTCCGTCACGGTTATCGATGACGGTCGGGGTATCCCGGTCGACTTCCACGAAGAAGAGAACACGTCCGCCGCCGAAGTCATTATGACGACACTTCACGCCGGCGGTAAATTCGATGACGATTCCTACAAGGTTTCCGGGGGGCTTCACGGGGTCGGCGTTTCCGTCGTGAACGCATTGTCCGAATCCCTCGAGCTGATGATTCACAAGGACGGGGCAATCTGGCAGCAGAGCTACACAAACGGTGTCCCGACAAGCGATCTGAAAGCCATCGGCGAAACCGACCGGAGCGGTACCGAGATTACGTTCGTGCCGAGCGCGAACATTTTCCATAACATCGAGTTCCATTACGACATTCTGGCCAGCCGTTTGCGCGAACTTTCTTTCCTGAATTCCGGACTGAAAATCAATCTGCGCGACGATCGCAACGGAAAATCCGACACCTTCGAGTATCAGGGCGGCATTGCGGCGTTCGTCAGCCATTTGAATCGCACAAAAACGACCCTGCACGAAGCGGTTATCCATTTAAATGACGAGCGCGAGGGGGTTCAGGTAGAGCTCGCACTGCAATGGAATGACTCGTACCAGGAAAATATATTCTGCTACACGAATAACATTCCGCAGCGAGACGGCGGTACCCATCTGGCCGGCTTCCGCTCAGCCCTCACAAGAACGTTGAACACCTATATAGAGAAAGAGGGGCTTGCGGCAAAAAACAAGGTAACCGTAACCGGTGAAGATGTACGCGAAGGATTGACCGGGGTCCTGTCGGTAAAAGTACCGGATCCGAAATTCTCGTCACAGACGAAAGAAAAACTCGTGTCGAGCGAGGTGAAAGGCGCGGTCGAATCCGTCCTTGCCGAGCATCTGAACGCGTTTCTGCTCGAACGACCGCAGGACGCGAAAGTCATCATGGCCAAGGTCATCGATGCCGCTCGAGCACGTGAAGCGGCACGCAAGGCCCGTGAACTCACCCGACGCAAAACGGCGCTCGATATCGCGGGTTTGCCGGGGAAACTCGCCGATTGCCAGGAACGTGATCCGGCGAAGTCCGAATTGTTTATCGTCGAGGGTGATTCCGCCGGCGGTTCGGCAAAGCAGGGGCGGCATCGTCGCTATCAGGCAATCCTGCCGCTCAAAGGCAAGATCCTGAACGTCGAGAAGGCCCGCTTCGACAAAATGTTGTCGTCGAGCGAGGTTGCGACCCTGATCACCGCGCTGGGCTGCGGTATCGGCGCCGACGAATACGACCCGTCGAAGCTGCGGTACCATCGCATCATCATCATGACCGACGCGGACGTCGACGGTTCTCATATTCGCACTTTGCTGTTGACGTTTTTCTACCGTCAAATGCGTGAATTGATAGAACGCGGGCACGTTTATATCGCGCAGCCGCCGCTGTACAAGGTCAAAAAGGGTAAGCAGGAACGCTATCTGAAGGATGACGCAGAGCTCGATCAATATGTGCTCGAACTGGCCACGGAAAACGCGGCATTCGAACTCAATGGCGAAGTGCTCGATGTCGTGCGGATTACCGAACTGGCCGGGCAATACCTGAAACTGAAAGACATCATGAATCGGCTGAGCAGCCGCTACGATCCGCTGATCCTGCAGGGGATGCGCCGCATTGCGCCGCTCGACCAGCCGGCCGAAGCGGACGAAGAACGCCTCGGCCGGTATGTCGATGGGCTGACGAGTCTGCTCGTTGAGCGTGCCGACAGCTCGATCTCAATTACGAGCGCCGTCGATTTCCGTACCCCGGACAACTGGACGATCGTGATTACGATCACGCAGCACGGACTCGCAACCGAGCACCGGTTCAATCGGGAATTTTTCTCCTCCCCGGAGTACAAACGTCTTGCAACGATGGGAGAAATTCTCGATTCACCGCAAGCGGCGCTCAACGTCAAACGTGGTGATACCGTGAATCCCGCGGGATCACTGCGGCAAGGGCTCGAGTTGTTGCTTAACGAATCGCGCCGACTCGTGCATGTCCAGCGTTATAAGGGGCTCGGTGAAATGAACCCCGAACAGCTGTGGGATACGACAATGGATGCCGAAACACGAAACCTCGTGCAGGTACAGATTGAGGATGCGGTTGCGGCCGATGAAATATTCTCTACGCTGATGGGCGATCAGGTCGAACCCCGTCGCCTGTTTATCGAAGAGCATGCGCTGTCGGTGACAAATCTCGATACGTGATCATCCGGCGTACCCGACGGCCCGATAACGTCGGTCGGGCCGTCCGTTTGCACGGGCCCGCGAAATCCAACTGCTCCTCGAGCCGCCGTTCACGCGACGGCCGCGAGTGCCCAGACGTGTACGTTCCGCACCCCGGCTGCGCGCAATGTGCGAGCCATCGCCTGGACCGTGGCGCCGGTAGTTATCACGTCGTCAATGACGATCGCGGAATCGACGCCGGGTTGTCCTCGGGCAATAAACGCGCGGCGAATATTCGTTCGTCTGCTCGCGGCATCGAGTTTTGACTGGGGCGGCAGTCCTCGACGTTTGTAAATACTTACTACGTCTATAGGTATCGAAAATACTGACGATATGGGTTCCGCGATGGCGATGGCCTGGTTGTACCCGCGCACGAGGAGGCGTCGGCGAGCCATCGGTACGGGGAATAGCGCGACCGGCCGGGCAGGGGTGTGTCCAAGCATCCGGAGACGAGTCACAAATAATTCGCCGAGCAAGCACGCGATAGCGATATCACGGCCGTATTTCGCGCGATGCAACAACTCGCGGATCGGATATCCGAATTCGAAGCACGCGACGATCGTGTCGATTCCCGCGAGACGCTTCTGCCAGGGACGATCGCGCCACGGCAGATCCGCGCAGCACCCATCACACATCGCAATGTCACCGGCGTGGTCGCCGCAAAGTACGCAGCGCCGGTGTCCGCCGGACAATAGCCACCCTGGCTGAACAAACTTTGTCCAGTTGTAAGGTTTCAGACCATCGTCTAATGTTGACCGTTGAATTATGGCTTTCATCAAATCGACCTCCCTGTCGACTTAACTGGATTGATACCTTATGGCAACGCCCCTGACCCGACAAGCAACCGACGCCGCGCGTCCCGGCTACCGACACGACTGGACCGTCGAAGAAGTCACGGCGTTGCTGGAACGACCACTGAACGATTTGCTGTTCGAGGCACAATCCATCCATCGACACCATTTCGATCCGAACGAAGTACAGCTGAGTACGCTGTTGAACATAAAGACGGGCGGCTGCCCCGAGGACTGCGCTTATTGTCCGCAAAGTGCGCGCTACGATACCGGTGTCGAAGCAGATTCCCTGCTCGATGTTGCCACCGTGCGCGCCGCCGCCGAAACTGCCCGCGCGAACGGCGCGACCCGCTTTTGCATGGGTGCCGCGTGGCGCTCACCGAAGGATCGTGACCTCGAAAAAGTCGCGGAACTGATCGAGGCCGTAAAAGATCTCGGCATGGAATCCTGCGTCACGCTCGGCATGCTGAAACCCGGTCAGGCGGAAAGACTCAAAGCCAGCGGTCTCGACTACTACAACCATAACCTCGACACGTCACCTGAATTCTACGGCGAGATTATTTCCACCCGCACTTACCAGGATCGCCTCGATACGCTGGAAAGCGTCCGCGACGCGGGGATCAATGTCTGCTGCGGCGGTATCGTCGGCATGGGTGAAACGCGTACGGACCGCGCG
>TARA_R110002096_G_scaffold8803_1_pt1 | contig 10635 bp, 8 predicted proteins | sample TARA_R110002096 | Tara Oceans TARA_R110002096 (sample SAMEA4397295) | marine metagenome | biome: Polar Biome; feature: [DCM] deep chlorophyll maximum layer (ENVO:01000326); material: water (ENVO:00002006), including particulate matter (ENVO:01000060) such as... | depth 35 m
CGAGGCACTGACATTCAGGTACAGCCGCCCTTCGCGCTGCGGAATAACTGTGACCTGCTGCCGCAGCGACGTTTCATTGCTGGCCGGCTCCATCCGCACGCTCGATGGTTGCGATTCGGCGAGCAGCATCGATGTCGCGTCGTTGATGCGGTAATTGAGTTTGACCGGGCGCGGCCCCAGTGACGAACGAACCCGAAGATCGACCACGACCGGACTACCGACAATCGGCGTGCCGACGATACGGTAGCTAAGGCTGTAAGGTGAGCCGGGTTTTGCCACCGTGCCTTCGTAGTCGTCACTTGCAGGCTTGAAACTAACGCCGGGTGCTTTGCTCGCCAGATCGAGCGGCTCTGCATCCACGGTTTTTTCGGGTTCGTCGCTACTGCATGCAACAACGCCGGTAAGTGCGAGGAGCGCTAACGCCCTCGTGCAATATTTGCGTACTGAAATCATGGTTTCCACCTGTCGTCTGGCCGTTGTTACGCGCATCGGGTCATGGGCTCATTGTAACGTCAAAGCACACCCGCTCCGGAAAATCGCTGGATGCATCCTCATCGGAGTAACGCCATTCCTGCAAATCCATCACGTAATTGTCGGCGGGTAACAGTTGCGTTGTAAATGTCTCCGCATCATCGTCAGCACTGTTACCGATCGCAACCAGCTCCCCGCGGCGGTAAACATAAACATCCGGATCACTGCGATCGCGGATCACATCCGGTGGCGTAGGATCCGGATCTGATGTGGCCGGCGGCACCGGATTCGCCGTCACCGAGACATTGTAAGCCGCCGTACCCGTTGTCGTAAATTTCAGGAAGCGATGCTCGGAGAGCTTGTTGCCGTAGCGATCATTGTCGAAATCATTGTTCGTACATACATTGATCAAGGTACCGTCGGTCGGCAGCACAGTATAGACCGGCAGCACATCTCGTGACCCCGCCGGTACGGTTGTCTGCCCGTCACCGTAGTCATTCAGTGCCGCCAGGTCGACATTCTCGCGCGCCAACTGCGAGTCGACGAACGCCAGATCGGCAGGCGCCACCGTGTTTCTGAGCGCATTTGCAAACGAAAACAAAGAGGTAAATGCCTCGGTTGATGCCTGCGGTCCGGTCATGACCGCGTAGATTTCGTCGAAGCCGATCGAACCCGCATCCGTGCCATCGACCGCGGTGTCCCACAGATCATTGAATAATGTCGCCACCGACATTTCATTATAAAAGCCCTGGTTGCCACGATTTTCGTTTTCGGTGTCGAGCTCGAATCCGCCTGACTCCATTGGAAAACGGGTATCGCAGTACTGCGGGTTTTCCAGAGCTATCGCGGCCAGGCCCGTCGCAAAACCTTCGCCGAACGCGAGGCGCGGATCGAGCGTCTCACCGATCGTGTGTGCTCCGCCCGTTGAATCCGAGCGTGAGAAATTGTCCTCGAAGTAATGCCCCCACTCGTGTACGACGACATGATCATCAAACTCCTCGGTGTCCGTGCCTGAATCGCCCAACAAGAACAGGGAATCGTTACCACTCGAATAGAACGATGAGCTGAGTTCGCCCGCATCGATGTCGGTAGTATCAGTAAGCGTATTGTTGACGCTCCAGAAGGCATCCAGCGGCGCGAAATTCGCGGTCGGGTCGACGTCGGTTACCATTTCCATGCCATCGAGGATGGCATCGAGTATTGCGAACGGAGCCGCCTGGCGGGCGCCCGTATAGGAACTGCCATTCCACCCCGTGGTCGCCGTAAAGTCAGCATCCGTGATATTCGCACCGCCTGTATTGAATGGTGGAAAGTCCACGACATACAGGGGGCGCGCCGACAATGCGGGCGGACTGCCTGACGTATCGACATTGTCGCGAACTTCGACATCCCAGCTTGCGGGGGCGCTGCTCTTCAACTCTGCACGCGCCCGTACGTAGACGTCCAGGTTGGCATCGATGCCGGCAAACGAATAGCTGCCGTCGCTGCCGGAAACAGTCGTTCCAAGCAATGTATCGCCGGCATCGAACAGCTGCACCGTGACACCGCGTATCGGCCTGACATCCGGATTATCGAGATTCAAGCCGCGACAATTAGCATTGGGTAAAGCGAACTCAAACGTCAGGGTGCCGGCAACCGTGACCTGGCTGAGAGTCTCCTGCACCGTAATGTCGACGGTGTCCGCCGCGGCGTCAGTACCATCGTTTACTGTGAGCTGGAACGACAGAACCGTCGGTACCGTGACATCCGGCGCGGCGAAATTCGGTTGCGAAGCCGTTGCGTCAGACAGCACTACGTTCGGTCCCGCAGTTTGCTGCCACGCATAAGTTAACGCATCGCCATCCGGGTCCGACGACGCGCTGCCGTCCAGGTTGACCGTCGACAGTTCGACAGCGACCTGATCGGCGCCGGCATCGGCGACCGGAGCGCTATTCACACCGATGCCAATGTCATTAACCGTGATTGTTACCGTGGCCGAATTGCCCTGCGAACCGTCGGATACCTGTAACCGGAATGTCAGTGTATCCGGCGTATTGACTGCTGTTACGTCTGGCGCCACAAAACTCGCTTGCGCTGTGCTGCTATTACTCAGGGTAACCGTGCTGCCAGCCGTTTGTGTCCAGGCGTAACTGATCGTGTCACCGTCCGGATCGGACGAAGCACTACCATCGAGGGTCACTGATGCAAGTTCGTCAACGGATACATTTGCTCCGGCGTCTGCGACAGGCGCATTATTTGACGGCGCCGACGGCTCGTCCGAGCCACCACCACAGGCGGTGAGCAAAACACTCATTGCGACCAGCAATCCACTGTGTGAATACCTGACTAAATCCATTTAATCCACCCTAACCAAGCTGTAACCAATACTACCGAATCGAAAATCCACAAGAAGCTGTTTTGCTGTCCCTGTTTGGCGACAAAGCGCGCCGTATCTCAACTTAGAGTGCGATACAGGTCCGTGCGTTCCGACAAAGTATTGTTAAACTCGACTCGCCCCACCAGCGCGGGGTTCACAGTTCCCGGTAATAAATCTTTTTTGAGAGAAAATACGATGAAAAACAATAAGATACTCGTCACTGGCGGTGCCGGATATATCGGCAGCCACGTCGTACGACAATTGGGCGCGGCCAGCGAAGACGTCCTGATACTGGATAACCTCTCCACCGGATTCGAGGCTGCCGTCACCCACGGGGAACTTGTTGTCGGCAATACCGGCGATGCTGCGCTGCTGGAACGGATTTTCAGTGACCACAATATCGATACCGTGTTGCACTTTGCCGCGCATACGGTCGTTCCCGAGTCTGTCGCAGATCCTTTAAAGTATTACCGCAACAACACGGCATCCAGCCGCACGCTGCTTGAAGCCGCGGCAACACACGGTGTTCGAAATTTCGTATTTTCATCCACGGCGGCTGTCTACGGCATTCCTGAAGGCGGTAAGGCGTCGGAAGATTCGCCGACGCAACCGATCAATCCCTACGGGACATCGAAACTGATGACAGAGTGGATGCTGCGCGACCTGGCCGCCGCCGGTGGACCGAACTATGTTGCATTGCGCTATTTCAATGTTGCCGGCTGCGACCCGAGCGGCACAATCGGACAATCGACACCGAAGGCTACTCTGCTGGTCAAGGTTGCCTGCGAGGCTGCGACAGGCAGACGGCCTGGCGTGTCCATCTTCGGCACCGACTACCCGACTCCGGACGGCACCGGATTACGGGACTATATTCACGTGGAAGACCTGGCCACAGCGCACCTCGATGCATTGCGATACTTGCGAGGCGGCGGTGAATCGACTGTTCTCAATTGCGGCTACGGACATGGCTATAGTGTCCGGGAGGTGCTGCAGGCTGTCGAACGGGCGAATGACAAACCGCTCGAGATTTCCGAACAACCACGACGCGCCGGCGACCCGCCAGAACTCATCGCGGTCGCAAACCGGGTCCGCGACGTTCTCGGTTGGTCTCCGGCCCATGATGATCTGGACACTATCGTGAGCACCAGTCTGGCCTGGGAACGCAAGATCGCGGCACAGGACCCGAGTGCTTATTGGGCAAAGTAATGTGCCGTGACCGCACTCCAAGCGATCGCCGGTGCTAAACTTTCGCCATGAGATTTCCTCGCCCAAGATCGCTGAACGGACTGATACTGGTCGGATTCGGCATCGTTGCGCTACCGCTGCTGATGGCAGTGATCTGGGCGCTCGTTAATCTGGATCGAGTCGCCGAACAAAGTGAATTGCTGGTGTCGACAGGCGTCCAGGCTGCCGAAAATAATCGCCGTATCAATGAGCGCCTGATTTCTATGGAACGCAGCTCACGCCTCTACCAGGTGTTGAGAACCGAAGACAGCTTGCAACTGGTCGCACAAAACCTGCAGCGCTTTGAGGCATCGCTGGCGGTGATGGCGCCGCTGGTCGACGAAGCACACGCGACTCGCCTTGCGGCGTCGGTTGGCAGTGAAGCCCGCGACATTATTGCCCAGGTATCCAGACCCGACGCGACAGACGCAGAACTCATTGCGGCAATTCAGCGATTTGAACCGCTAAGCCAGAGCGTCACAACCCTGACCAATATCCTGACGGCAAATATCGACAACAAATTGTCGGAACTGCAAGCGACGGCTCGCAGTGCGCAGCGCGTCTCAGCCTGGCAAGTTGCCGCGCTGGTGCCGGGAACCCTGATTCTGATACTGATTTTTACTTTGCTGGTCGCCCGGCCAATTCGCCAGATAGATCGCGCGATCGGACAACTGGGTGAAAGCGGATTCTCCAAACCGATTGAGATTAAGGGCCCTACCGATCTGCAACGCCTTGGCCGTCAGCTCGAATGGCTGCGCCTGCGTTTGCTGGAACTGGCACAGGAGAAGAACAAATTCCTGCGCCACATGTCACATGAACTGAAGACGCCGCTGGCCAATATTCGTGAAGGTACTGAATTGCTGCTCGACGGATCCGTTGGTGAACTCGACAGTCCGCAGCGCGAAGTGACCGGTATCTTGCGCATTAATGGACTGAAACTGCAGCAATTAATCGAAAATTTACTGAGTTTCAGTGCCTGGCAAGCCAAGAGTGAAGTCTTGACACTGACCGAATTTGAACTGCGAAAACAGGTTATTTTCGTGGCCAAAGCACAGCGACTGGCTTTGCAGGCAGCCAATATTCAATTGAAACTGGAAGTTGACGACATAATTGTGAACGCGGATCAGGAAAAAATCCGTACAGTGATTGATAATCTGCTCTCCAATGCAATCAAGTTTACACCGCGGGGAGGCGTTATAACGATTAAGGCGAGCCGCACGCCAGGCAGCTTCGTGCTGGAGTTCGGTGACACCGGGCCCGGAATACCCGATGAAGAAAGCCCACGCATATTTGACGCATTCTTCCAGGGGCGCCGCGAACAGGGTGGCCAGGTCGGTGGCACCGGAATTGGCTTGTCGGTGGTTTTGGAGTGTATCCAGGCGCACGACGGATCAGTGGAATTGGTTAATTCAGATGAGTACCCCGGTGCGCACTTCCGGGTTCACATACCGCAACCTCGCGAAATAGGACAGCAAAAACTGGCAGCAAATGGGTAACTTGCGACTGCAAAAACAAAGCCTCCGCCTCGCCGTGGTCCTGATGGCCCCGGTGTTGCTGTCTGCGTGTGGACAAACAAGTAACTGGCTCAAGGACAGAATATCGAGCAGCACTAGCGAGCCGGACATCCTCGGCGCACCTGAAATCGATGTCTATGTGCAGGAGCTGGGCCAGATAGCGAGCGGCGATCCGGCGGCGCAGGCAGAAATCTACGCTGACGCGAAAGCCGCCGCCGAACTGACGCCGGGCCCTTCAAGCAACTTGCGACTGGGCCTGGTACTGGCCATTCCCGGCCATCCGGAATCAGATCCGGCCGCAGCGCAGCAATTGCTTCGCGAAGTGCTGACGCAAACCGTCCTGCTGACACCCGCCGAGATATCATTGGCAACGATTCACCTCAATAACGTAGAACGCCAAATAGTCGCTGATGCGGAATTGCGCCGCATTCGGGCGTCGTCATCGCGGGCAGCACAAACGCAGGAGCAGGCGGTCAGCCAGCGGCTATCCACGGTTGAGGCTGAAAATCGCCGCTTGCGGCGCGAGCTGCAAGAGGCCGAGCAAAAGCTCGAGGCCATTTCATCGATCGAACGCGAAATCCGCGAGCAGGAATAAGCCAGCGGCGATTATCCCGGGCGTCGCATGGCGGCGACATCTTGCCGGATGAAGCAATACCCCTTAATCTGTGCCGATACCCCAAATTCGCGTGACATAATCCACTATGGCAAATACCAAGCCCCAGGCAGAAGGCAGAATCCTGCTCGTTGATGACGATCCGGGATTGCTACGCCTGTTGAGTATTCGACTCCGTGCCGAGGGCTACGAAGTTGAAGCCGTTGAGTCTGCACACAAGGCGCTCGCCGTGCTGCATCGATTCAGTCCGGACCTTGTCATTACCGATTTGCGCATGGACAAGATGGACGGCATCGGGTTGCTGAAAGAATTGCAGACGCGTTCACCCGGCCTCCGCGTCGTCATCGTAACGGCGCACGGCACGATTCCGGATGCAGTAACCGCCACCCAGCATGGTGCATTCGGCTTCCTGACAAAACCGATCGACAAGGAAGAATTGATGTCCCTCGTTGACCGCGCCTTGAAGGTCTCGGGCACACCGACCGTCGATGAGAGTTGGGCAGCGGAAATTATTACGCGCAACCAGGCAATGAAGGAAGTCATGCAGCAGGCCAAGATGGTTGCTGCGACTGACGCGCGTGTATTGATTACTGGCGAAAGCGGTACCGGGAAGGAGTTGCTGGCGCAAGCGATTCACAAAGCCAGCGATCGACACAATAAACCCTTTGTTGCCATCAATTGCAGTGCAATGGCCGAAAACCTGCTCGAGTCGGAATTGTTCGGACACGAGAAAGGTGCGTTTACCGGTGCAACGCGCAGCCACGAAGGACTATTCCAGGCGGCCGAATGCGGTACGCTGATGCTGGATGAAATCGGCGATATGCCGATGCGCCTGCAGGTCAAATTGCTGCGTGTGTTGCAGGAAAACCAGGTGCGGCCAGTTGGCAGCACCGGGGCGAAGCAAATCGATGTCCGCGTGATTTCAGCGACCCACCGGGACCTGCAAGAGCTCATGGGACAGGGGCGGTTTCGCGAAGACCTTTATTACCGCCTCAATGTCGTGAACATCAAATTGCCGACCCTCGACGAACGGCGCGAGGATATCCCGTTACTGGTTGCGCATTTCCTGCAACAGATTTCCGCTGATGCCGACAATGAGCGCAAAGTCTATGCGCCGGAAGCGGTGGAAATGCTGGTGACAGCGGAATGGCCGGGTAATATTCGCCAGCTTTACAACATTGTCCGGCAAAATGTCGCGTTGTCGCGTTCGCCGGTTATCAGCGGTGAACTTGTACAACAGTCTTTGGGTGAACATGCAGGGAAGCTGGCGTCGTTTTCGGATGCGCGCGACGAATTCACTCGCAACTACCTGTCGCAGATTTTGCAAATCACGACAGGAAATGTCAGCCAGGCCGCACGGCTTGCGAAACGCAATCGTACGGACTTCTACAAATTACTGGCACGCCACGATCTGAACCCGGACGAGTTCAAAACCCGGTAGGAGCGGGCCATGCCCACGACCCGGTGCCAATCCTCTCGTAGGAGCGGGCCATGCCCGCGACCGAACCCCGATGCACCTGTAGGAGCGGGCCATGCCCGCGACCCGGTACCGACCCTCTCGCAGGAGCGGGCCATGCCCGCGACCACCCGCAACCAAATCCCGCTGTTTTGCCCATTTATTGTCACAACAAATATTTCAATTTACTTCGATAATCAATTGGATGAGAGGCCACTCCCGTCTTCGCAAAGGGCGCCGCAGCATCCAGAACCAGATATACCACGTCTCGACTGCGACAAATCAAAGGCGCCCGCTCTTTATCAATATCCAGATGGGAAGGTTCGTCGTCGACTGCATGCGCCATGAGCATGATAAGGGTCACGTCGAGTCATTGGCATTTGTCGTGATGCCGGATCACTTTCACTGGTTGTTTTCACTGAGCGGTACACGGACTTTGTCTGGCTGTATTCGAAACGTGAAGGCCTATTCGGCGAAACGAATCAGTTTCGCATTAGAATCGCAACAACAAGTGTGGCAAAGAAACTTCCACGACCGGGCTATTCGGCGCAATGAGGACTTGGCAGGCGTGGCGCGTTACATCATCGCAAACCCGCTGCGCGCGGGGCTGGTACGCTCAATCCGGGAGTACTCGCTTTGGGACTGCAAGTGGATTTGAGGGTCGCGGGCATGGCCCGCTCCTACGGGGCAGCCTTTTTGGAATAGGAGTCGGAGCTCAGGCCATACTTGTTCAGCAAGTCATACAATGTCGGCCGCGTAATCCCCAGCATCTCTGCTGCCCTGGAGATATTGCCATAGCTCTTGGTCAGCGCAACGCGAATCGCTTTCGATTCCGCATGTTGCCGGACTTCGCGTAAATTCAGCGATTCGCCGTCACCATCCTGCAAGCCAAGATCCATCGCAGTGACCATTTTGCCGTCGGCCATGATTACAGCGCCCTTGATCTTGTTTTCGAGCTCGCGAACATTGCCCGGCCAGCTATACGATTCAATCGCCTGAATCGCATCATCGGCAAATCCGTTAATAGCGCGTTTTTGTGCCTTGCAATACTTCTGCAGCAATGTCCGGGCGAGTATCAGGCGACCCTCTTCCCGATCACGATACGGTGGAATGTTGATGGTGATTTCGCTCACCCTGTAATACAGGTCTTCGCGAAACAGACATTCTTTAATCAGATCCGCCAGATTTTGATTGGTCGCACAGACGACGCGCACATCGACAGGTATCTCTTCTCGCCCTCCGACGCGTTCAATGACTCTTTCCTGCAAAAACCGCAATAACTTGGCCTGCAAGGCCATCGGCATATCGCCAATTTCGTCGAGAAACAGCGTGCCACCACTCGCCAGTTCGACCTTGCCAATTGATTGCTTGTGGGCACCGGTAAACGAACCTTTTTCATGCCCAAAGAGCTCCGACTCAAGTAGATTTTCCGGAATCGCCGCACAGTTAATTGCCACGAAGTTTTTTTCCGCGCGCGGACTCAATTTGTGCAATGCACGCGACAGCAACTCTTTGCCGGTACCGCTTTCACCGAGCAACAAAGTCGTGACATCAGTCGGTGCGACCTTCTCGATCATGCGGCACACAGCAAGCATGGCTTCGCTCGCGGCCACAATACCGTCCAGCGGTGAATCGTTGACCCGATAGTGCAAGCGTCGGTTTTCCGCTTCAAGTTCCGAGATTGCAAAAGCCCGGTTCACTATCAAACGCAAGGTATCCGATTCGACCGGCTTCTTGTAAAAGTTGTAAGCGCCCTGCGCCACGGCTGACATGGCGATCGCCTGGTCCACATTGTCTATCAGGACAATTACCTTGGTATGCGGCGCTAACCGCAGCGTTTCGGCCAGCGTTGCCAGTCCCTCGTCCATGGTTTCCGGCTTGGGCGGCAACCTGAGGTCCTGCAACACGACTGCCGGCTCGCGACGACGCAATTCCGCGATTGCCGCATCGCGGTTTTCCGCTGTGTGAACTTCGTAGTCCTCGAAACAAACTTTCAGCTGCTCAAGCAGGCCGGGGTCATCTTCCACGATGAGCAATTTTCTGGCCAGATCGTTCATAGACTCCTGAAAAGTGGCGGTACCGGCGGCCTAGGATAATGCCACGAAGCTAGGCGCGATGGCATTAACTTACATTATAGCGTCGTCGCACAGGCAATTATGCCACCGTCGACCGGCAACACGACGCCGCTGACATAGGATGCGGCCCGGGACGCGAGGAAGATGGCTGCGCCAGCCATATCAGCAGGCTCACCAACCCGTTTTAGCGGCACACCCTGTCGTATACGTTCGCCCATCGTATTCAGCGTATGCTCCATCATCTTGCTGGGAAACGGCCCCGGCGCAATTGCATTGGCGGTAATATGCCGTGCCGCCAGATGCGACGCGAACGTTCGTGTCAGGTGATGCACAGCCGCCTTCGACGGGCCGTACGCGAACGTCGGCATCTGATTGACGTTCAGCCCGTCTACCGATCCGATATTGATGATGCGCGCCGGATCCTCCGCCGTTGCCGACGCTTCGAGCAGGGGCAGCAAAGACTGCGTCAGGAAGAAAGGCCCTTTGACGTTGATGTCCATGACCTTGTCCCAGGCAGATTCCGGAAACTCTTCAATCGGCGCTCCCCAGGTCGCACCGGCATTGTTGACCAGTATATCGAGCCTGTCCTCGCGACGACGCAGTTCCGTTGCGAGCAATTCAATGCCCTGCTGCGTCGACAGATCGGCGGGTATCGAAATGCATTCTCCTTGTGCCGACAACCGCTCTGCTGTCGCATCGCAGACATCCGCTTTGCGCGACGAAATGTACGTTTTGACGCCATTCTCAACATAGCCCGCCGCAATCATTTCACCGATGCCACGGGAACCGCCGGTCACCAGCGCGACTTTGCCGCTGATATCAAAAAGATTTTTCATGACGGAATTATACTTGTAGGAGCGGCCCTATGTCCTTCGGATACTTTGGCCTGTAGGAGCGGCCCTTGGCCGCGAAACAAAAATTCGCGG
>TARA_R110002096_G_scaffold106018_1_pt1 | contig 10631 bp, 6 predicted proteins | sample TARA_R110002096 | Tara Oceans TARA_R110002096 (sample SAMEA4397295) | marine metagenome | biome: Polar Biome; feature: [DCM] deep chlorophyll maximum layer (ENVO:01000326); material: water (ENVO:00002006), including particulate matter (ENVO:01000060) such as... | depth 35 m
CGGTTACATCTACATCAGGATAATATACTGCTACCAGTTTAGGTAATATAACAATTGCAAAGATAGATGATAGTGCAATGATACGTCTTGTCCATTGGAAGCCTACATTATCTACGTTTCGTGCAGCATCTACAGCTTTAAGTTGAAACTCCCCACGAGTAATCAACATCTTCTGCTCATCTTGTTTAGCTTTTAATCTTTGTGACCATAGGCTTAATAAACTACTAATTAAAGTAGAACCAAGCATGGTTATAATCTCAAAGGGGAACATCGAAAGCTTCCTCCATTATCTCTTCATACATTCTTCTAAAGTTTTCTAACTCCATAAAGCCTAAACCTTGCCCAATTTGATGCATCCTATAGATATTGTAGGCTGTGTTTAATTGTTTCTCTGTGTATAGGAGCATTATACTTGCCCCATTACGACCTGTTGTAACTCCCAGCTACGTCTTCCTACTTGTCCGTACCATCTACTGTCTTGCATTTGTCTAGCCATTTCAAACCAGTTGTGTTCTCTACAAGCTTTCAACATGTTACGAAACTTTGAAAGTCTTGTACCGCCTAAGTTAAAACACATATTGACTAATACACGTTGTATAGGTTCCGGTAAGTTATTAAACTCTTCTCTACTTCCAAACACATGTATTGCTTCTGCATAATGCCTATCAAAATCTATCATATAGTATCTGTCTACAACGTTTTGAGGCACCGGTGTACCTACTTCCCAGTCGTATTCAGGGTCATTAGGTTGACATAGATGACCAACTCCTAGAGTCTTATAGCCTAAACTATCCATATAAATCTCTAGGACTTCGCCCTCGTGTCTTTTGATTTCAGCTTTACATTGTTCTACATTCATTCATCATCTCCAAATCCAAGTCGTTTCATTTGTTCTTGATAGGGTTCACCTGTGAAAGGATTAACTCTTTCTGCTGGGTCTTCTTTAGTAGAGGGAACAACGTCTGGTCCTTCTATAAAGCCACCTTTAGCTTCTCCGGTTCGTGCTTTGCTTTTTAATTTTTCTGCACTACCAAATCCTAATTTATCAGAAATAGTAATTTCAGGGTCTCTTAATCTTTCTATAGATTTTCTTGGTATTAACGGTTCGCCTGCTTCTTGTGTATCTTTTTCTTTTTGAAAACCAAAATCAATTATTGGAAGACCCATAAATCTTCTTCTATACCAGTCTAAATATCCATCTAGTTGAATGCCTCCCATAGGTCCTTGTAAGTTTTCTTTTTTAAACCTCTTAAATTTTGGTTCGGATATTTCTAACGGTACATATTTATTTTGGCTTATTTTAGTTCTTGTACCTTGAGGAACCCCTGCATTTTCTAATATATTATTTATAGAAGTCCTATCAAGTCCCAATCTATAGGCTGAATCTACGGCTAATTTTATATCCTTGTAAGCATAGTAATGATTCCTGTTTTGTTTTGCTACTTCAATTAATATATCGTTGCCTGTCTTATTAGACTCAAATTGGTCATTTAGTTTTTTAGAAGAATCGTCATAGGTTCTTAAATATTGTTTAGCTTTTAGTTCTAATGATTTTTTTACATCTACTTTTTCAAATCTAAAGCCAGTAAAGTTTGCTAGCATTTGACCTTTTAAATCATAATCTTTTTCACCGGTTGAACCCGCAAAAACATTCTCTAAAACACTTTTTAAACCTCCATCTAATGCTTTATTATAATCTCTAGAACCCATAAATGCTTTTGTAGATTTTGGAATCTCTCTAAAACCTCCCGGAATAAAAGGTTTCCATGCAATTTCTTCAAAAGCAATAGCTGCAAACTCTCCGGGAGTTGCATTGTCCCAGCCCTTTATCGGATAACCTTCTGATGTTCTTCCACGAATAACATTCATTATTCCGGCTGTCAACATAGCTTCACTAACAAAAGGTCTTACAAACTCTGCTGTACTTTCTTGTATAGCTTCTTTTAATATTTTATCTAAATTTTCTTCTGAGTGTTTACCGTGAGCAAATTTATATATAGCTGTTTGTAAAGGTCTTTTGATAACATCGTAAGGGTCTATAAAACTAAAGTCATTTTTATATAAAGTTCCATCTTTATCTCTATAGTAAATAAATTTTGAATTTTTGGAATAATCATAAGGGTCTAAATATCTAAGTGCTTCTTCTTCTTTATCACTAACTCCGTGCCACATTTTAGTTGCAGTATTTAATCCCTCATTACCAAACATTCCTGCAACACCAAACCCTGCCAATCTTCTAGCTCCTCTTCTTCTAGTTGTTCCTAATAAAGGTCCTCCACTTAAAAACATTTCTTTTAAACCTTGCTCAACAATATTAACGCTTGTTCTAACCATCTCTGCTGGGAATGAAAAGTAATTACCTACTGGAAGTTTTCTTAATTGTTTAATACCGGTCGGAACTAATGAATAAGTAGGTATAGTATTTCTTACAATGTTTGCTGCTTGACGTTCTAAATCTTGCATGTATTGAGGATTAAATTCTATATACTCATCAAACGAAGCTGCTTTTCTACTGTTAGGAATTTTATATTTAACTTCTTTTGCTCCTTTTAAAAGACTAGATAATTCTTGCTCATAATTTACTATTTTAAATAAATCGTCTTCTGCAATATAAAGATTTTGAATATCTTTACCATATTTTTTTAAAGTTTCTGCTGTACTTCCAAACGTTTTTAATCTAGAAGCTAAAAAATCATCAATCGTAGACTCTGATGCATCTTTTAAAAGTGCTTTAACATCCCCGTAACGAGCACCTGTGTTTACTAAATCTAGAGAAACTAATTTGTTATAGTATGCCAACGACTCTGCCTCGCCTACATCTGCAAAATTTTTCTCATACAATGTTTTTATTGCTTTTTGAGAATCTTTAAACGGATTATTACCGTTTGCCAAAGAAAAGAAAACTCCTCCTATGGTGTTTCTTAAATGTGTTATATGATTAAATACAGTTTTAGAAGCTTGTCCATAGCCTTTAAATGCTAAGAAAGTTTTATACGCTTCACTCTTACCAATTTTTCCTAACAGCCCACCACGTTCACTAAACATCATAGCCATTTCTTTAGTCATATATTTTCCGTTTAACTCACCGTATTGTTGTCCCTTTAATTTAGTTGTATATGCAATACCTGTGTCGGGGTCTACAAATTTTCTATTAAATATATGTCCTTTTAATCTTTTTTCACCGCCTTTTCTTTGAAGTCTTCCTTTTAATAAACCGTATGCTTCGCTTGCAAATTTTGTATCTTCAATAAAAGAAGAAACGTGGCTTATACTTTTTAATATATTTACGGTTGGGCTTTTAATTTCACCTAACAAAAGTCTTAAAGGTTCATCTATATCACCTTTTCTTTTTAACATACTTCTATTAGAGCCAAAAAAGCCGTCCATTCTACCAAAGTAATCTGTAGCATCTCCTTTTTCAACTGCTAATTTTAAAACATCATATACTTCGTTTAATGCAATTGCATGTAAATTTTCAGGGTCCATATCTTTATATTTACTTTGCTTGCTTAAAGCTTTCATAAAATGTTCTGTTGCAGTATCAAATTCTTTTTGATAAGGATTAGAAAGTTTTAATTTATTCTTAACACTATTTATATATTTTTTAAAACCTTCATTAACTCCCATAAAACGTTCGAACTCATTTAATCTTCTTTGTGCTAATGCAGGACTTTCAAAAACTTCGTAACTTCTATGCAACCATTTACCCATGTTATTAGAAATTGTTTCTTTTAACTCTTTTGATATTTGATTGTTTGGTAGCTGTAAAAACATCTCACTAAAATCATCTATTAACCCTCTCATTTGCATTACGTCATTTCTTAGTGCTGGAGGTACAAGCTTATTAAATTCTTTTTGAGCTTCATCAAAATCTTTTTTTGCCTGTCTCTTTGCATCTACAGATTTATTTAATGTTTTTCTACCTTCATCGGTTAATCCGGGGATATCATCATAATATGTTAAGCCTTCATCAAAATTTCTAGCACTGCTGGTAGATAGTGCAGCAAATTTAGGGTCACTTAAAGCCTCGGTTATATTTGCTTCTAACTTATCTCTGTTTTTATATTTTTTTGTAGTTGTTACAAGACTATCAATTGTTGCTTCCATTTGTTTAACAACATTTTCTGTAGCATCTACCCATGAATTTTTAGAAGCCTCACTTTTATTAAAGACTTCAAATATTCTAGGAGTCATAAAGCCTCTAGATTTTACTAGCTCTTGAACACCTATTCCTATTCTATTTATTCCAAGTGTGCTTATTGCTCTTTTTAAAGTGTTGCTAGAAAATTGCCAAAGTTTAGACACATCTTCATCAGGTTTTTCTGCTAAATGTGGTGCTCTTTTAGTACTATTATTAGAAGCTGTTTTTAAAACATTTTTAAACATATCAGTATCTATAGAACCTTTTTGCATTCCTGTAGATAAATCTTTTAGTGCTTTCATGAACTCTTCTTTGTTTTGTACAACCCTATGTACGGCTTTACTTCCAAACCAAGCAGCAGGAAGTCCTGCAGTAAATGCAAGCCCTTCATAAAATAAACCCATCCGGGCTTCTAACTCAGATTTATTCTCATCGGCTTCAAGATATTCTAATAAATCGTTTAAAGCTCCTTCATCATTACCTATCATTTCTCCTAAAAAATTTGCTAATCTATCTTCGTAAGGATTTATAGATACTTGTTCGCCAATCGTTGCACCTGTAAGAAATTTTCCATACTTTACAGACTTTGTACCAATAGAAGTTTTTGCAATCGCTTCAGCAACTTTTTGTCCTTGTGTTGTTTTTGTTGTAAGAGACCCTAATTTACCAACACCTTTCGTACCTAGAAAAACACTCCCTAAAATAGATGTCATGTCACGTGCAAAAGAACCTCCAAAATATTCAGGCTCTTTTATTTTAGCAATTGTTTTTTTACCACGTTTTACTGTTTCAACAGTTTCTTCACCAAATAAGTTTTGTAGATTTCTATTTATAAACTCTTGTTGTTTATCATGCATCTCATCATCAAAATCATAAATGTTTGTTTTATCAGCAATAAGATTTACTAATTGTAATGATTCTTGAGCTACGTCTGCTCCAGCTCCTCCAAGTGTTCTTTGAGCACCTTCAACAACATTTCCTGCTTTGACTAGTGCTTTTTCACTTAGAGAACCAGATTTTTCAATTTCATTTTTTGTTTTATCAGAAATGTTTCTATTTAAATCATCAACAGCATTAGCAACTGTAAATACAGGAGAACTAGTTTTTATTGTCTTAATTAAAGATTCTTGAAGTCTTTCAAAAAAAGTTTTTTCTTCATCATCTTTTTCAGGACGGTCCCTGTCTATTATACTCAAAGGTTACTCCTACTTATCTCTTTTTTGGAATTGTAAAGACATATCAAATAAAGGCTGGCTAATATCTATCAAAGAATCTAAAAACTGTTTTCTTATTCTTTCACTTTCTTCTTTAACTCTTTTATTATAGTCTTCAGTTGATTCTCCGTCTTCTTGAGGAATCTGCTGGGCTGCATCGAAAAACTCCTTTCCTGCTCCCTGTAAAAAATTTTCTAATATCCTTTCCATGTCAAAGTCAGGCTTTAAATATTTATTAGAGGCTTCACCATCATCTACTATTCCTTCTTGTAAAAACATAGAAAATTCTTGCATTGGCGTTTTAATCCATATAGGTTTATCTTTTTGATAAGTTGCCCAAGCCTCTTTACCTTCATTGGTTAATTCATTATTAAATGAAGTTGATAGTTGAGCATTATAAACAACTAGTAATTGTGTAGCGGAACTGACTTCAACACCTTTTTCTGGAATTGCTACTTCTGCTGTGTTGTCCGCATGTTTAGTAGTAACAATTGGATAAGCTTTTATTACAGTTGTTTTTTCATTTGTTACAGGGTCTTCATTTATTTCAGATTTTAATTCTACTTTAGTTGTTACATCTTTAACAATTTTGTTGTATTTCTTACTAACAACATTTCCATTTTTGTAGGTAAAATCTTTTTCTAATTCATCTATAAAGTCTGTGTGTAAGTTAGGTACAAGAGTATTCACACCGTTAAAAGTATCACTAAAATTTTTAAACGGTGAAAAAATATTATCAGATAAAACGGTTGCAGTTGTTCTACTAATTTTATCTTTTAGTGAATCTGAGTTTTCTCCACTTAAAACATTTCTTAATCCTCGTGTTACAAAAGAAAACATATTTTGAGGCATTTCTTGATTAGCATATGTTTTTAAATAGTTTTCAATATCTTTAGCATCAGTCGGAACACTCCGTGCTTGAACAATTAATTTTCTAAATGCATCTGATTGCTCATTTACAAGAGTTTGAAAATCAACTTCTCGTCTAGTTCCCGGAGTATCAGTATCATCCTTTCCTTTGCCTTTACCTATTATAAATTTTGATTTTCTAAGAGTAGCTTTAGGGATATCATAAGAAGGAACTTCAATAATACTTCCATCATCTTTAGCAATTTGAACCATAACGCCTTTAACCTTTCTTTCTGCTTGAGATTGAAAATTACTTAAAAGTTTTTCTTCCATATATTCTTCAACGGTTAATCCTGAATTTTCAAGAGCCGTTTGTTGCGTTAATATATTCGTAGCTTGCCCTTGAATTGTTGCTAAATACGCTTTTTCATCTGCTAATGAATTATTAAACCTTTCCATTCTATCGTCAAGATAAGAGGTTACTCCTTTAGCAAACATCTGAGCACCTGCTACTTTCTTAGAAAAACTTTCTTGTTCTTTAGCAATTTTATCTGCTCGTTGTCGTTGGTCTTTTAAAATACCTTGACCAAAAGCTTCTGATTTGGATTCGTATCTAGACATAAATTACTCCGTTCTTCCTAATAAATTTGATGGGGGTGTTTGTTCAGGCTCGTTTTGAGGAGCTAATAAGCTTGGGGATATCTCTACGTTCTCAACCTTTTCAAGAATATCTTGAGGGACTGAGGAAGCTGAGACACTTTGTTTGTTAGGAACTTTAGTTTTTAACATATCTTTAACTTGTTCTAACTCTGTATCCGGTCCTCCCATATCCTCATCTTCTTCTTCTTCACCGTTATAAAGCGTATATTCAACACCGGCTTTTTCACATAAAGCAATAAGAATATACATGAGAGGCTCTATAAGCATCAGCATTAAATCAGGATTCCATTTACCTGCTTTAAAGCCTGCGTATAAAACTTGCATTGCTACATCACTGATAGGAACTCCTTGACCTATACCGGATACAACTGACACATACACATCTTCATCAATAAGCTCGCCTACGGTGTAGTCTAAAGCTTCTTTGAAGTTTGTGAATTGTGGTGCACTTTCCCACGGATATTGTGAATCTGGGTCGTTTGTTAATGACTGTCCGGGGATAGCTCTACCAGCTTTACCAACTGCTTCTATGCCCTGTGGGTCGTATTCTTCTAATGGTAATCTTTCCATAATTTATATTAACCTCCGCCTGCAACGTTCATTGCGTGTTGTCTGTTATGAAACCACGATGTCTCATCTTGTAATAGCCCTGATTGTACGTAATCATAATTTTTTATAGCTGTTAAAGCGTAAGGATTACCTACGTCTCTTTGAATTGTTAAGTCAACTTGATTAAATATTGAATCATTATTTTGTGCCATTCCCATATATGCCGGTAAGTTTAATGTTGTACTATTGTAAACCGGTTCAACTTTTCCAACAATTGCTTGAGCGGTTGCTTGTTTTACTCCAGAGGCTGCTCCTCCTACAATTTGTTCGCCTAAATCAAAATCTGTGATAGCTGTCTTAACATTATCAATTTGTTTTTGACCATATTCTAAGGCTTTGTCTGTCAATGATTTTTGTTCTGGCGTAGTAGGTACAGATGAAATTTCAATTTTAGGAGTTACTTTTTTGATTGTTTCATCAATCTTAGGTAACGCTACTTCTTGTATATCTACTGTAGGCGTTTTAGGAATATCTAACAACGCCTGTTCTTTTTTATACGTAGTGAATTTATCTCCTGTTAATAAAGATTTAGCTTCATTAGTGGGTCCACTGAATACAGAACCGGCAGCATCTTTTAAATCTTTAAACGTCCCTTTACCTGTAGCAACATCAAACGCAGCATCAATAGTATTAGTAATGCCTGTATAAACTTTACCCACCATGCTTCCTGCTGTGTGAATTGTGCTTAAAGCTTTACCAAATAGTTGACTACCTACGCCTTGACTAGTAGCAAGTTTATTTGCAAAGCCTCCAAAGCCTTTCCAAAACGTGCCTAGTCCTTGCATAGCATAGGGCATTAGAAACATTAATCCAATCTGTCCTACGACTCCAAGTTTACCAAAAGCCTTTCCAACTTTCTTAACAACTTTCTTGATGCCTCTAGCAACTTTCTTAACTGTTTTCTTTATGCCTTTCCAGACTTTACTAAATATTCCCATTATCCATTATCTCCAAATATATCATCAATGATTGATGTAATTGATGTTAAGTTAGTTGACCAATTCTTTGCGGACTCACTTTCATTTCCTATAGCAGCATACAATAATTGTGTTTTACGACTAGCCTCACTATCTGCCCATTTAAAGTCATAATCAGCTTGGTCTCTTAATTCTTGCCATAAGAATGCTTGTGCTTGAGACGATAAGTTAAAAGAGTTTTGAGCATTCTGTTGATTGATTGCATTCTGGGCAGCAGTGTCTGCTAAGTTTGCCTGTCTTCTCCATTGAGTATTAGATTGCAAGACTGCTTGAGCGTTCTGAGCATTCCACTGGTCTCTTCTAAAATCAACATCAGCATTAAATTGATTTACTTGATTTAGAATCGCAGCGTTTGCTTTATTAACTTCGAGTTCATTCTGAACACGTCTTGCTTCTGCAGCATTAGCTTGTTGAACATTAAATTGTTTAGAGGCGTTTAGTTGAGAAGCATTATATTGCTGTACTTGAGAAGATAAACTTGCCATAAATTGTTGAGTTTGATTCTCACTAGTAGCATTGAATTGTCTAGCAGCGTTCTGTGATGCTTGATTACTTAATAAAGTTTGTTGCTGTTGTTGTGCTCTAAGTAAGTTAGACTGCTGTTCATTATTTAAATTAGCCATGTCCATACTTAAAAAAGCTTGAGCATTTTGTATTTGTGTACGCTGATTAAAATCTGCTTCTGTTAAATTAGCTTGAGAAAGTAACAACGCATCTTGTATAATGCCTTGTTGTTCCATACTAGCATTTGTAATACCTACAGTTTGTAAGAATTTACTATTAGATAAAGCTATTTGTTGGTCAGAACTAAACTGAGCCATGTCCATTTGAAAGACGTTACTTGCATTTGTTAATGCTGTTTGTTGAACTCTTGCTGCATTAGCTTCTGATTCTTGAGCTTCTATGGCTTTTTGTTGTCCTACACTTGCTTGTATTGCTTGTGCATTAGCTTGAGCCATAGGCATAGCTGATTGTATAATAGCATTGAGCAAGGCATCTCTACCTACTGTTGAAGCTTCCATACCACGCTGTGCTAACATAGCTTCTACACTAGCTACAGCAGGTCTAGCCCATGTAGGGACTTCACCTTCTTCAATACCACTTAATAAGCTATCTAACTGATTAGATACTAAGGCTTCTTGTGGTAAGCCTTCAATAATCCCTCTTTCAGTTTCACTAAAGTCTGCTAGTCTAACTTCTAAAGATTCGGGGTCGTTACCAAGTTCTGTAATATCTGCATCACTTAATCCAGCATTTGATAATTGTTTCTTAGCTCTAGTAATACGTGATAGTGAGCTTCCAGCGTTTATAGCAGCGTTTGATTTAGCCCCTTCGCTTAAAGTTCCTATAACTCTTTCTGTTAAAGCTCCTTCTGGTATATCTATTTCTGCCCCGTCAATAGTAGGAACTCTTTCTACACCAGCAGCTTGAGCTATAGATTCTTGAGAAACTTGACCGGTAGCAGCATCTACAGTAGCAGCACCGGCTACTTGAGCAGCTTCCATCGTAGAAGCCTGTAATGGTGTTGGTGCAGCAACCGTTGAAACATTTTCCATTTGTTGAACTTGTTCTGTTCCAACTTGTTTTACGTATTCAGGAGTTACACCTTTTTGTTGTGCAAGATTTATAGTTTCTAAATCATAGCCTTCAGTTTGAACTTTTTCTACTTCTGCGGAAGCAATTCTTCCTTCTGGTATTTCTCCTCTAGCAAGACCTTGAACTCCCTTTCCAGTTTCAATTATTCTAGCTCCTCGCTCTTGATTAAACTCTTCTGTTTGTTTAGCTTGTTCTAATTCTCTAATACGTTTAGCTTCTGCTATAGCAGCTTCTAATCTTTCCCGTTCTAGCCTTGCGTTTCTTTGTTCTTCTGTTTCATTTATAGGAGCAGGGGTTGGGGCAGGAGTAGGAGCTGGTGTAGGGGCTGGTGTAGGAGCAGGAGTAGGTGCTGGCGTAGGAGCTGGAGGCTCGTTAGGAATTTGACCAGCTTCATCTCTACCTCTACCAAGATTAGAAGGTGCACTACCGCCTGTATTTAAATCAGGTTCTATGTCAAGTTGTTTTTTAGTTTGTTGTCTTTGTGCTTCTTCACCATCTAGTTCTACACGCATATTACGAACAAACTCGCCTTCACGATACCCAACTCTACCACCATTAGTATAGTCTTCTCTAGAACCTTTACTG
>TARA_R110002096_G_scaffold43646_2_pt1 | contig 10618 bp, 11 predicted proteins | sample TARA_R110002096 | Tara Oceans TARA_R110002096 (sample SAMEA4397295) | marine metagenome | biome: Polar Biome; feature: [DCM] deep chlorophyll maximum layer (ENVO:01000326); material: water (ENVO:00002006), including particulate matter (ENVO:01000060) such as... | depth 35 m
GGTTCACTAACAAATATTTTAAAATAGAATAAATAATTCCTATTTTTGTCACACAAATAATAAACAGTTCAAAAATGAAAAAAGTTGTATTAGGATTAAGTGCATTATGCTTAATAGCATTTACTTCATGTAAGGAAAATGTAGCAAAAAAAATAGAGGAAAGTAATATAGCAGCAGCAGCTGAAAGAGATGCTACTGCATCTAAATTCCCAGTAATTGAATTTGATAAAAAAGAACACGATTTTGGTGAAATTGAAAAAAACACACCAGTTGAAACATCTTTTACATATACGAATACTGGCGATGCACCTTTAGTAATTACAGATATTAAGAGTACATGTGGTTGTACAGTGCCACAAGATTGGAGTAGAGAGCCTTTAGCTCCTGGTAGTTCTGGAAAGTTTACTGTAAAATTTAATGGTAGTGGTGCTAATAAAGTAACAAAATCTATTAATATTACTGCAAATACAGAAAAAGGAACAGAAAGTGTGAAAATCACAGCTTTTGTAAAAGCAGATCCAATGGCTGTACAAACTGCAATTAAACAACCAGTACAATAAATATAAAATAATGGGAGAAGGATTAGGTCAAATTTTACCGTTCATATTAATGTTTGTAGTAGTCTATTTTTTTATGATAGCGCCACAAATGAAACGTGCTAAAAAAGAAAAAAAATTTAACGCTGAGTTAAAAAAAGGTGCTCGGGTAATTACAAAAAGTGGCTTGCACGGCAAAGTTTTAGAGCTTAATGATAAAGATGGAAGTTGTATTATTGAAACGATGTCTGGTAAAGTTAAGTTTGAACGTTCATCAATTTCTATGGAATTGAGTAGTAAACTTAATGCGCCAGTAAAATAACTAATTGTTCAAATAATTATCAAATAAAAAACCACCATGTGAAAACATGGTGGTTTTTTTGTAGTTTTTTATATTGACTAAGCTTTGGTAGCCATAACCTTTATGGTTAATTCAATATCATCATTAATAAATTTATCACCTAAATTATCAAAAATAGATTTTGAACCGTATTCTACATTCCATTTTGTTCTGTCTATAGTAAAAGTTTCGCTAGTTAATGTCATGGCATCACCTTCATGAGTAACAGAAACAGGAAACGTTACGTTATTTTTTGCTTCCTTAAGAGTTAAGTTGCCAGACAACATCATTTTTCCTTCAACGTCTTGTAAATCTGTAATTTCAAATGCTGCACTTGGGTATTTTTCAACATCAAAAAAATCAGCACTAGTTAAATGTCCAACAAGTTTTCCATTTCCTTTTTCTTCAGCAGGAATATCTAAAACTGTAATAGTAGACATATCTATTTTGAAAGAACCACCAGAAATTTTGCCATCTTCAATATTGAAAGTACCGTTTTCAATACCAATCATTCCGTTGTGCGAGCCTGTAGGCTTAAAACCTGTCCATGCAATAGACGATGAGTCTAAATTAACTGTGTATTTCACAGCTTCTGCAGTAACTTCTGTTACTTCTTCAGCTTCTGTGGTTGTAGCTTCTTTAGCTTTGTCTTTACATCCTATAATTGAAAAAGATAAGACCGAAATAAATAAAATTGAGAATAAATTGTTTTTCATTATTAAATTAATTTTTAGTTTGAGTCGCAAAACTACATATTTTGTTTGATAATATAAAATAAAAGCTAAACAAAAAATTATATAAATATTTTAATGACATTATGGCATTTTAATAATAATGGCAGTACTTTTGCCAACTTATTTAGTAGTGTAAAAATTAGAATTTACAATGGGTAAAAAAGAGAATAAAGATATAGAAAAAGAACAAGTTGAAGCTTCACAAACTCAAACTGCTGAGGTTGAAGAACAGGTAATTGAAGAGCAAACACTTGAAGAGAAGTTACAAGCCGAATTAAAACAAGAAAAAGAAAAGTTTTTACGATTATTTGCTGAGTTTGAAAATTATAAAAAGAGAACCTCGCGAGAGCGTATCGAATTGTTTTCTACAGCAAGTGAGGATGTTATGAAAACGTTGTTACCAGTTCTTGATGATTTTGAGCGCGCTTTAACACATATTGAAGAAGACAAAGAGGCAGAAGAATTAAGAAAAGGTGTGCTTTTAATTTATCAAAAACTAATAAATACCTTAGAACAAAAAGGGCTTAAACCAATTAAAGTTGAAAAAGGAGAGGCTTTTAATGCCGATAACCATGAGGCCATTACACAAATTCCTGCACCTACCGATGATTTAAAGGGAAAAATTATTGATATAGTAGAGAAAGGGTATAAGTTAGGAGATAAAATAATTCGTTTTCCTAAAGTAGTAATAGGGCAATAAAATAATTAAATAGAAATAAATAATAATTTAAAAAAAGTCCTTCCCTTTGGGAAGGGTTGGGATGGGAATGGCAAAGAGAGATTATTACGAAGTATTAGGGATTAGTAAAAGTGCAACTGCAGCTGAAATAAAAAAGGGGTATCGTAAAAAGGCTATTGAATTTCATCCAGATAAAAACCCAGATAATAAAACTGCTGAAGCGAAGTTTAAAGAAGCGGCTGAAGCTTATGAAGTTTTAAGTGATGCCGACAAAAAAGCACGTTACGACCAATTCGGGCATCAAGCCTTTGAAAATGGCGGTGGCGGTTTTGGCGGCGGCATGAATATGGATGACATATTCAGTCAGTTTGGAGATATTTTTGGTGGTGGTGGTTTTAGCGGCGGCTTCTCAGGTTTTGGTGGCGGCGGTGGCCAGCGTCGTGTAAAAGGTAGTAACTTACGTATTCGCGTAAAATTAACGCTAGAAGAAATTGCTAATGGCGTAGAAAAGAAAATAAAAGTAAAGCGTAAAGTTCAAGCACCTGGAACAACATATAAAACCTGTTCTACTTGTAATGGTACCGGTCAAGTTACTCGTATTGCGAACACTATATTAGGTAGAATGCAAACTTCTGCACCTTGTAATGTATGTGGAGGAGCTGGTCAAACTATTGATAAAAAACCTGCTGATGCTGATGCTCAAGGGTTAAAAGTAGCGGAAGAAACCGTATCTATAAAAATACCGGCTGGTGTTGTAGATGGTATGCAACTTAAAGTTTCTGGTAAAGGAAACGAAGCACCTGGACATGGTATTTCTGGCGATTTATTGGTAGCTATTGAAGAAGCAGAGCATGATACACTGCAACGTGAAGGCGATAATTTGCATTATGATTTATACATAAGCCTGCCAGATGCGGTTTTAGGAACCTCTAAAGAAATTGATACCGTTACAGGTAAAGTACGCATTAAAGTTGAAGCGGGCGTTCAGTCTGGTAAAATTTTGCGCTTACGCGGAAAAGGAATACCGAGTATTAATGGTTACGGAAAAGGAGACCTTTTAGTACACGTTAATGTTTGGACACCTAAAACGTTGAACAAACAACAAAAAGATTTTTTTGAATTGATGAAAGATGATGAACATTTTGATCCAAAACCAGAAAGTTCTGATAAATCTTTTTTTGAAAAAGTTAAAGATATGTTCTCATAGTTAAAAATAACTTAATGTTTTTTTAAAATCCGTTTGATAACGGATTTTTTTATTTGTGCAAAAAACTTATCTAATAGTTTTGCTATTAATATGAAAAAAAAAACTATATTTGAAGTATCACTAATTAATTTTAGTGGTAATTTTTCTTTTTCATAGCAATTTTTTTCCCATCCTTAATTTTTTTAAGGGTGGGTTTTGTTTTTTTAGTGAAACTCAATTTTCAGAAGACTTTAGGTCGCACTGAAAATTGTAAGTTGAACTAATCCCGAATTTATTTCGGGATTTTTTTTAATTAACAAATTTCTTATCGTTTAAATCATAATTATTCCTAAAAGCGTCAAACTTCTTATACAACATTTAATATATTTACAAATAAAAAATCAATTAAATTACATCAATGAGTAACCTACTAGAAGTTAATGAAGTTTCTAAAAATTTTGGAGATTTTAAAGCCCTAAATAAGGTGTCAATATCGGTTCCTAAAGGCAGTATTTTTGGTTTGTTAGGTCCTAATGGCGCTGGAAAAACAACCTTAATTCGGGTAATAAATCAAATTACTATGCCCGATTCTGGTTCTGTTTATTTAGATGGAGAACCACTTAGCAATCTGCATATAAAAGACATTGGTTATTTACCTGAAGAGCGCGGATTATACAAATCTATGAAGGTTGGTGAACAAGCGTTATACCTAGCCCAACTCAAAGGTTTGAGTAAAGCTGAAGCTAAAATGCGATTAAAATATTGGTTTGAGCGTTTAGAAATAGGCGACTGGTGGAATAAGAAAATACAAGAGCTTTCAAAAGGAATGGCTCAAAAAATACAGTTTGTGGTTACCGTGTTACACCAACCAAAATTATTGATTTTTGATGAACCGTTTTCAGGTTTCGACCCTATTAATGCCAATCTAATTAAAGATGAAATTTTAAGATTACGAGATGAAGGTGCTACCGTTATATTCTCAACACACCGTATGGAATCTGTAGAAGAATTGTGTGATGATATTGCTTTAATTCATCAATCAAACAAAATTCTTGATGGAAAATTAGTAGATGTAAAACGCCAATACAAAACAAATACTTATGAAGTGGGTATTAGAGCACATGATAAAATGATGCTGAGACAAGAATTAGCATCAAAGTTTGATACCTCTGCAGCTAATTTTAAAACTTTAGAAGATGAATTAAAGCTGAATATTAAATTATCTAATGGTAAAACACCAAATGATTTATTACAGTATTTAACAACAAAAGGCGACGTATCACATTTTGTAGAATTGATACCAAGTGTTAACGATATTTTTATTCAAACAGTAAAGAATAATTAGCTTTATGAACCATTTACCACTTATTATTAAACGCGAATATTTAACTAAGGTTAAAAACAAGTCGTTTATTGTTATGACTTTTTTAAGTCCTATGATTTTTATTGCATTAATCGCTGTTGTTTCCTATTTATCGCAAGTAAATAAAGATAAGGTAAGAGTAATTTCTGTTTTAGATGAATCTGAACTCGTATCGGGTATTTTTGAAAATTCAGAAAACACAACCTATAATCTTCTTGATAATATGACGCTTGAAGAGGCTAAAATAGTATCAAAAGAAACTAGTAGTTATGGTTTGTTATACATAGAAAAACTAGACAATATTGAGGAAGTTTCAAATAAAATAAGTTTTTATTCCGAAGAATCGCCTTCATTATCAGTGATTTCAGGTTTAGAAAGTAAAATTCAAAATGAGCTAACCAATCAGAATAGAATTAAAAAAGGTATTGATGTTGAAATTTTAAAAGATTCAAGAGTAACGGTAGATATTATTCAGGAAAGTTTTGAAGGTGAGAAAACATCAAAAATTGATAGTGTTGTAAAATTAATATTTGGTGGTGCAGCAGGCTATTTGCTATTTATGTTTATTATTATTTATGGTAATATGATTATGCGAAGTGTTATTGAAGAAAAAACCAGTCGTATTATTGAGGTTATCATTTCATCTGTAAAACCTGTTCAGCTTATGCTGGGTAAAATAATAGGAACCTCTTTAGCTGGTATTACACAATTTGTAATCTGGCTTATTTTAGGAGGTATTTTAATGACGGTGGTGTCATTAATTTTTGGAATTGATATGGCCCAAATGCAAACGCCACAGCAAGAAGTCATGCAACAGGCTATGGAAAACCCAGAGTTAAATATGAAAGTTCAAAACATTATGACTTCATTTTACAATTTGCCAATTACTAATTTAATTATTGCATTTATACTGTTTTTTATAGGTGGTTACCTTTTATATAGTTCATTTTACGCCGCTATTGGTGCAGCAGTAGATAATGAAACCGATACACAACAGTTTATGCTTCCTATTATAATGCCTCTTATTTTGGCTGTTTATGTGGGTATATTTACGGTAATTGAAGATCCTCACGGCATGGTTTCAACTATATTTTCCTTTATCCCATTAACATCTCCAGTAGTTATGTTAATGCGTATTCCATTTGGTGTACCTTTATGGCAGCAATTAGTTTCATTACTTTTATTAGTTGGGTCATTTATGTTTACAGTTTGGTTTGCCGCTAAAATTTACAGAGTCGGAATTCTAATGTATGGTAAAAAACCAAGCTATAAAGAATTGATAAAATGGATTAAATATTAGTATGCAAGAGCAAGTAAAAGATAAAATAGAAAAGGAAGTAGAAAAAATTGAAGAAGTAATTTCTGGAAGTTCTCTATGGGAAAAACTTGTAGATTTTCTAGAATTTAAAATATTAGATTTTACTTATGGAGCTGCTGAAGATGCTAATAATATTGTTTTAAAAGTAAAATATATTTTACTAGTTCTTGCCGTTATATTAGTAACTACTTATCTCCTACGATGGGTTAGGAAATTGGTTACTAGAAGAATGCCAGACCAGGACAAGGTAAAATTTAATACTGTTTTCTCTTTTGCAAGATGGATAATTTACATTATTGTGATGCTTATTGTTTTCGATTCAATAGGTATAAACGTTACTGCTATTTTCGCTGCATCAGCTGCATTATTAATAGGTATTGGTTTAGCACTTCAAACACTATTTCAAGATATAATCTCTGGTATATTTATTCTTGTAGATCGATCTGTTCAGGTTGGAGATATTATTGAATTGGAGGGTAAAGTAGGTCGTGTAGAAGAAATTAAACTAAGAACCACTAGAGCTGCCACAGCAGATAATCGAGTATTAATTATTCCAAACCATTTGTACCTTACCAATAGTTTATATAATTGGACCCAAAACGGGAATACAACCCGAGAAAGTGTTGATGTTGGCGTAGCTTATGGAAGCGATGTGCAATTAGTAAAAAAATTATTACTTGAAGCTACTAATGATAATAGTGATGTTTTAGATTTTCCTGAACCTAGAGTTTTATTCACAGATTTTGGTGAAAGTTCATTAGATTTTAGAATAGTTTTCACAGTTAGTGATAGTTTTAATGCACGTTTTCCTAAAAGTGATATTCGTTTCGAAATAGACAGATTGTTTAGAGAAAATAATATTAGTATTCCATTTCCACAAAGAGATATACATATTATTCAAAAACCTAATCAAAACATTCAATTTAAAAATAACACAAATTATAACACAGACGAAAAATAATTCTGGGATTAAAATCAGGAAGACTAATAAATGCAGATTGTTTTTATTGTCTTGTCTATTTTTAACTACTCAATTTGTTATGGCTCAATTAACAGATTTGGCGCGATTAGAATATTCGTTTATCCCAAAAAGCAATTCAGAAGATCAATACACCAGGTTACGAGCACTTTTTAATTATCCTATTGAGGTTAAAAATGATGCTTACTTTATAATAGGAGCAGAGTACAATCGTATTTTTCTGAATTTAGAAGATGATTATCCATTTGATACCTCTACTTTAAACAAAATTCATGTTATAGATTTAAATATTGGCTACACATTTAAATGGAATGAAAAATGGAGGTTTGGAATGAAGTTTAATCCTAGAATAGCTTCAACACTATCAAAATCATTAACTTCAGAAGATTATTTTATAAATGGTGGCATGTTTTTTATTAACGATAGAATGAAAGAGGAAAATTTAAAAAGACCTTACCGTTTAATTTTAGGTTTAACCTATAATGCCACCACGGGTTTACCTTTTCCGTTACCTTTTGTAAGTTATTATAGGGAAATAAATGAAACTTGGAGTTTTAATGCAGGAGTACCAAAATCTAACATCAAATATGCCATTAATGATAAAAATAACATTCAAGCCTTTGTTGGTTTAGATGGTTATTTGGCACATTTACAAGAACCTTCTATTATTAATGGAGAAAATATAGAACAAATTTCATTATCTGTATTAGTAGGTGGTTTGGGTTACGAATACTTATTTACAAAACATTTGGTATGGTATTTATATACAGGTTATACATTCAGGTTAAATAACGTATTACGTAACGAAAATAGAGATGAAGTTTTTAAATTAGACGATGTAAATGCATTTTATTTAAGAACAGGACTTAAATTTAAAATATAGATATGGCAAAAATATTAGTAATAGAAGACGAAGCGGCTATTAGGCGCGTACTTGTTAAAATCCTTTCAGAAGAAAACGACAAATACCAAGTTGAAGAAGCTGAAGATGGTTTAATAGGAATAGAAAAAATTAAAAATGACGATTACGATTTAATACTTTGTGATATTAAAATGCCAAAAATGGATGGTGTTGAAGTATTAGAAGCCGTAAAAAAAATAAAACCAGAAATACCTATTGTCATGATTTCGGGTCATGGCGATTTAGATACCGCAGTAAATACCATGCGCTTAGGGGCTTTTGATTACATATCGAAACCACCAGATTTAAACAGACTTTTAAATACGGTACGCAATGCTTTAGATAGAAAAGAATTGGTTGTAGAAAACAAAATTCTGAAGAAAAAAGTAAGTAAGAAATACGAAATGATTGGAGATAGCGATGCTATTTCTCAAATTAAAGATATAATAGATAAAGTAGCACCAACCGATGCTCGTGTATTAATTACAGGGCCAAACGGAACAGGAAAAGAACTTGTGGCACATTGGTTACATGAAAAAAGCGAACGCGCAAAAGGGCCAATGATTGAGGTAAACTGTGCAGCCATACCTAGCGAATTAATAGAGAGCGAATTATTTGGCCATGTAAAAGGTGCGTTTACAAGTGCCGCAAAAGATAGAGCAGGTAAATTTGAAGCGGCAAATGGTGGTACCATTTTTTTAGATGAAATTGGCGATATGAGCTTATCGGCGCAGGCAAAAGTACTTCGTGCTTTACAAGAAAGTAGAATACAACGTGTTGGTAGCGATAGAGATATAAAAGTAGATGTGCGTGTTGTTACAGCTACAAATAAAAATTTGAAAACTGAAATTGAGGAAGGACGTTTTCGTGAAGATTTATATCATAGACTTGCCGTTATTTTAATAAAAGTTCCGGCTTTAAATGAAAGACGAGAAGATATTCCTTTATTAGTAAATCATTTTTCAGAAAAAATAGCAAATGAACAGGGTACAGCCTTAAAGGTGTTTTCAGATAAAGCAATCAAATTACTTCAAGAATACGATTGGACAGGTAATATTAGAGAATTACGTAATGTTATTGAGCGTCTTATAATTTTAGGAGGAAAAGAAGTAAGTGAAACAGATGTAAAGCTGTTTGCTAGTAAATAATAAAAAGAGGCTGTCCGGAAAGTATTCAGTATTGTCAGTTTGAGTGCAGTCGAAAACATTAATAATTTGATTTTCAAAGCATTTCGACTGCGCTCAATGTGACAAAATAGTTCATTTCAGACTTTTTAGACAGCCTCTTTTACTAATATGTTTTGAAACAATTAATTAGCACAAACCTCAAGTTGCGACAAATAATTTGAGGCGAGACTTTTGAGGCTATTACTAAAATAGCTTTTTATATTTTCAATACTTTCTGATGATAAATCTTCAGAACTTTCATTAAGCTTTAAAGGTTCATGATTACAATCACAAACTTTTAAAGTTTCATTATAAGTTTTAACGTTAGCTGTAACCACGTTTTCATAAGAGAGAATGAGTTCTTTCTTTTTAAGTGTTAATTCCTTTTCTTTTTGTTCTGCTAATTGCGTTTTAAGTTCCTGCTCTTTAAGTCTTAAAGCTTCTTGCTGTTGTTTTAATTTATGTTGTTCGTTTTGTATTTCAGAAATTTCACTAGTTTCAGCGCTCACAGCATTAGCATTATAAACTCCTGCGGAACATTTATCAATTTCTATCATACTTTCTTTGGTAACATCTCTTCCACGTTTCACATAAAAGCGGCCATCTTCAAAAGTTTTGGCATCTTCAACTTTAGTTAGGAGTTCAATGGCTTTCTCAGCGAGCTTAAATGCAGTGTCGCAATCACAAGATTTTAAAGGTTTTTTAGAAAGCTCGAACGATTCAACTGATCGGTTTGCGTAGTACTTTAAATGACTGATGTTGTTAGAGTCATAAGCATCTTTAACATGTGAATAAGCACTACCTAAATAGTAATTGGCTTCATCATAATTAGTTTGACCTTTGGAAGTTAATGACGCAAGTAAAAAGAAAAATAAGTAATAATTTTTCATGAGATTTGGGGTTAATTGGTTAAATAGGTGAGGCTAAAGTATTAAAAACAATATAATTAACTGTGCCGTTCATCGAAAAAATGGATTTACTATATTTATAAAATATTATAATTAATACAGATAAACTTAAAATATGAAAAATATACAAACAGATAAATATAAAGTAACCTCAAAAATAGCTTTAAAAAATGTGGAGACTAAAGTCGTTATTGAAGATGCCAAAAAGGAGTTAAAAGCGATTAGAAAAAATTTGGGCGATTTACAAAATACTATGTATGCGCATAATAAGTATGCGGTTTTAATTTGTTTGCAAGGGATGGATACTTCTGGAAAAGATAGTTTAATACGCGAGGTGTTCAAGGAGTTTAATGTTCGTGGTGTGGAATCGCATAGTTTTAAAGTACCTACCGAGTTAGAATTGAGTCATGATTATTTATGGCGCCATTATATTGTGCTGCCAGAACGTGGTAAATTTGGTATTTTTAATAGAACACACTATGAAAATGTATTAGTAACGCGCGTGCAT
>TARA_R110002096_G_scaffold435952_1_pt1 | contig 10608 bp, 9 predicted proteins | sample TARA_R110002096 | Tara Oceans TARA_R110002096 (sample SAMEA4397295) | marine metagenome | biome: Polar Biome; feature: [DCM] deep chlorophyll maximum layer (ENVO:01000326); material: water (ENVO:00002006), including particulate matter (ENVO:01000060) such as... | depth 35 m
TCACTACATCTCCAGGTTTGTTGGTGTAATATGGTGTGACGTGGATGAAATTTTAACACCTAATATTAATTTCATGTCGTATTATAATGAGTATATTAATAATGTAACAAATAAAAAGATATATGAGTCATAATTTAACACTGTATGATAATCAATATAAGCTGGAAAGCTATGAGGTTGTGTTTATACAGAACTTTAAAGACACTCATTCAATGAAGAAGTCTTTAGATTCAGTAACTGAGCTACAAGCAAAAAGAATTAACGCTACACTAAGAACTGGTAAGTCAGCATTAGCATTAGCTTTTAAAGATTTTGTAGAGTCAGACCCAGTACATCCAGAAGCCAATAAAATAGTTATCCTGGATAATTTAATATGGATAATGAATCAAGCTAAAGATGAGAATGACACTCAAGGTGTTTTAAGAGCGATAACAGAGATTAATAAGATGATTAAAGGTAATTTAACCTCATCGAAAGAAAGTAGGGTTATAGAAAAGCACATGATTGGAATCATAGACTTAACTAAGACTAATAACGAACCTAAAACAATAGATATAACGTAATGGCAAAACCAAAATGTAACGTAGACGTATGGGATTTAGCTTACCAAGAATTATTGGTGCAAGCTCATGCACAAGACACTCAAGTAGTGGCTCAAGAAAATTGTGAAGACATTTTTGTAACTGGAGCAAAGATTTTAGCAAATAACGCTAAGAAGTATGAAATTAAAAAATAAAAATTATGCTTAAAAACTTTAAATTAGGGGACAAGGTAGAATCTGTTATAAAGGCTATAGTGCCAAATGTAATCATTAAGAAAGTACAAGGAAAAACAGAGGAAGGTAAAGAACCTGACTGTGGTTGTGCCAAGAGAAAACAATGGTTGAATAATTTAACTTAAAACATTATTATGCAAGAATTATCACTCTCAGAATTAAGAGAAATTTACCCAGAAATTAAAGCTACATCTAAGAAGAAATTTCTTGAATTAGTAGCGGAACAAGCAGTAGTAGTAGGAGGAGGAAAAGTACTAGAAGAAGAGGTAGTAGTAGTAAATGTATCAGTATCTAATTCAAATGAATTAACATGGTACAACATTGTAGATTACATAGTAGGAGAATCTAAATCTAATAAAAAGATATTAATTAAGACGGAATCATCTTTCGATGCAGACTTCTTATTTCAGCATCTAAAGGAAAGATTATTTCCTGTACTGGAATCTAATGACACAATGTTAATGGCTAGTTCAACGCGTAGAGACATGCACATAAACGGTACTCTATATGTTAGATTAGTATGTCAAGCTAATTACACTCATATTAAACGATTAATTGCTTACAATACATTTAAATCAGTTGTAAATTAATGAATGATGTTCAGCAGATAAAGCTTTACAATCCATCTAAACCTCAACTAGCAGCTAATGATGTAGTTTATGGTAAGAAGCCATTTATTACATGTTTAAAATACGGAAGACAGACAGGGAAATCATATTGGGCATTAATGGATATGTTGTACAGGGGAATGAATACACCTAATCAGAAGATTAGATTCATCACGCCAGCATATTCTCTTGCCACAAAACACATGCAGACCATAGACAGTATGTTTAATGGTTTTGAAGACGTGAAAGACAAGATTTTCAAGAAGATAAGATACAAGGAGCAGGAGTACACTTTTTATAATGGTACTGTTGCTTCTTTTCTTTCTGCTGAGTCCGAAGATAACTTAAGGGGTGATACTTGTCACTTCATGTATATCGATGAGGCTGCTTTTATGAAAGAAACTACTTATACAGAGATTTTACTACCTATGCTCACCCGAACTAAGGGTCGTGTAGCTATGTTCAGTACACCTAATGGTAAAAATTGGTTCTATGACTTATTTCAGAAAGGATTAAAGGAAGAAAACCATGACCTGGTACACTCACTTGAAGCTACGTACTTAGATTTGGCAGACCAGGATGATTACGAGGATATATTAAGAGTTATTATGGCTCTAAAAGACACTATGTCTACAAACGCATTTAACCGAGAGGTAATGGGTGAGTTTATATCGGATAAATCATTGTTTGCAGGTGTTGCAGAAGCTAGGAAGTCACAGGAATGGTATGACGACTACAATAAAGAGTCTGTTGAGTATCATAATTCTGTTAGAATCGCTCCTAAGAAGTTTATGGGTATAGATATAGGTGTTGTTAATGACTTTACCGTATTAACTTGTATAGATATAAATAACGTTGTTGTAGATATCGATAGATTTAATATGTCGGACGAGAAATATACTCACAAAGAATTTAAGGAAAGAATATACAAATTTTATAAGAAACACGAAGCAGATTTGGTTTCTTGTTACATGGAAATAAATAATAAGGAGTTATTGTATGATGAACTGCTAGATGAGTACCAAATGTACAAGTTAAATGAAGTTAGAACCTCAGCAATGAATAAACCAGTAATGGTTGACCAACTTATTAAGTTATTCGATGAATATGCTATTACAATACCTTTTAACGAGGAATTAGAAAAGGAATTATATGCTTTTTCTTCTATCCAGAACAAAGTAACTGGTAAATGGCAATACAGAGGCTCTGAAGGTATTCATGATGACATGGTTATGTCTTTGATACTAGCGGTAGTGTGTAAGAACGAAGAAACAACAACAGGTTACACAGAAACTTATTAATGAAAAGAATAACTTTAAGAAATCAACATGAGCTTGAGTCTTTAAGAACGAATTCTAAAGAAGTTAACAGTATAGACGAACTTTTACTTAGGAAAGTACTTGAGGATTCGCTACAAGATAACGGAGTAGATGACTTTAAAGAGATTACAAACTTAAATAACATTTCTTTTGGTCATTTTATACTAATAGAGAAGATTCTAGCTGTAGAGAAGCTATCTCCAGACGAAAGAGTTGCAATGCTATCTCCAATAATTTTAAGACCCTTGAACGAGCTTAAAATCGATAATGAAGATGCTGTAAAAGAAGGAGAGCATAAAGATGCTGTATTGGACGAGAATATAGGTAATGTATATGGAGCTTTTAATAGATTTATGGATGTTAGGAAAACTTACCTCTACAAAACTTATAATGGAGTCATATATGAAACTCTTGATGAGGAGGAAGATGATGAGGAGGAGAAAGAGGGTACAAATGTCGGTTCTAGTACCTCTGCTCGTGCATTTCATACGAAGAAGTTCTTCTGGAATAGTATGATAGCGGATGTGGCTGGAAATGATATATTTAAGTTTAGCGAAGTAGTGGAATTAATGATGTATGTTGTTATGCCATTCTTGGCAGAAAAAAGAAGTTTACAAATAGTTGAATACCTAGAAGCTAAGGCTGCTAGTATGTAAAAAATAAAATATGATAAATAGTCACAAGGAACTTGTAGCAGAGATTAAGATTTTTGCTGAAAAAATGGAATTAATAAACGACTTCAAGTATATGAAGGACACTGATAAGATTGTAGACGAAGTAAACGCTTCAGAACCAAGAGTATTAGTTATTGGTGTTGATGGGGTTTCTTTTGATGAAGAGAATTACAACCAGGTAATGACTTACAGCTTTGTAATGGCTGATGAGACTATTTACGATACTGATTCTATTATAAATTCAGAAGAAGAGAATATATTTTGTGTTTCATCTTTAGCTGATTACTTAAAGTATATTGCTGACGGTGAAATAGAACTACAAGGAGTTAGTTTAGCTACAGAGCAGGTAGGAGAGGGTATATTTACATCTATATCTGGTAAATTTGACTTTATAATTAAAAGAAGTCCTTCTTACTGGAAGAAAATGGAAGAATATAACGTATAATGAGCATAGTATATGGTCAACAGGATTCATTCTTTGCCGCTATGCAAGCGAGGATGGCAGCTGAAGAGAAAGAAGGTAATAGGTCTACAAGTGATAGAAGTGAAGGCTCATCCTTTAAATCAAACAAATTAAGAAGCGCTATATTTGAGACAGTGTCAGGTGTTATGGAGCCAGACAGAAAGCACCTTGATAGATATAAGGAATTATTAAGAAGCAGTTATCTAACTAGTGCGAAAGCAGAATTAAACATTTCTAGAAGAAAAACAATTACAAGAACAAATAGACCCACGTACAAAGGGGTTGGTTGGGCAGAAGGAAACAGAAAAGGTGGTCTTTATAAGGAGTTTGGTGCTGATGTATATCTTAGGATAATTAAAAGTAAAAAAGGCACTATAGAGATTAGTTACGAGATTGTTCCTGATTTTAGTAAAGCACCATGGGGTAAGGATTTGGCTGAAGATAGGTCTCCAAAGAAAGTTTCATTAAAAAGTATTTATAAGTGGGTTAATAGAAAGATATCTAATGGTCACTTTAAGATTGCTAAAAATGAGCTTGGAAAAATAAAAAACGCTGAAGGAGCTACGTCTTCTTCGATTGCTAAAAAGAAATCATCTATGATTACAGGTGTGTCTATTGCTATAATGAAGTCTATAGAAAGGAATGCAAAACCACCAGTAATAAAAGACTGGTATCTAATTAATAAGAATAAGAGACTTAATTTATCGTTTAGAAGAGCAGTGGATAAGAAAGGTTCTTACTACAGAACGCAAATAAGGAAAAATATAATTAAGAAAATAAACGAAGCAAACTAATGGCAGTAAAGAATAATAGTGTAGTAAAAATTGCTCTACAGTACTGGATTGACGGAAAGTCATTAATCGAGGCTCAACAGCAAGCTCAAAAAGAGTTTGATAAAGCTAATCATAAAGGTAGGGCTAGAAGTAGACAACAGCAACAAGCTGACCAGAAAAGAATACTTAGCGAGTCTAAGAAGTTAAACAACAAGCTAGCTAGAGCAAGAGTTTCTTCTGAGGATAAAGCTAATAAAGAGATAGCTGCAAATAGAAAAAAGACACTTGCAGGAGGGTTTGATAATTTTGGAGGTAAGTTAGGTACGATATCTGCTTATGGAGCTGCTATAGCAATTATAGGTGGTCTTCAAAGAGCTATTTCATTTGCTGTTACATCTGTATTAGAATTTGAGACTGCATTTACTGATTTAGCAGTTAAGTCTGGATACACAGCTCAAGAGATGGCAAAAGTATCTGATACAATAATGACGGTTGCTTCTTCTACTAGATTCTCTACTATGGAGATTATTGGTGCTGCAACTGCTTTAGGTAAATTAGGTTTCGAGGCTACAGATGTTGGAGAAATACTACCTAACCTTGCAAACGTTGCCGCTGCAACTGGAGAGAGCTTACAGGCTACTGCTGAGATTTTAGGAAAGGTAATTAACGCATACGAATATACTGCTGCTCAATCAGGTATCATATCTGATAGAATGGTTGATATATTTAACAATTCAGCACTGAATCTAGAGAAATTTAATACAGCTTTCTCTTACGTAGGTTCTGCGGCTGCATCTACAGGAACATCTTTTGATGAACTAACAGCTGCAATGGCAATTCTTTCTGATAGAGGTATTACAGCTTCTAAAATTGGTACAGGATTAAGAAACGTATTTACAAAATTAGGTAGAGAAGGTGATTCTTTACGAGACATATTACAAAGAGTTAGTGATGAGCATTTATCTTTTTATGAGGTTGCTGAATTAGTTGGTAGAAGAGCTGCCAATCAATTATTTATAATGGCAAACTCTTTAGATGAATTTGACGCAAATGTTTCTAGGTCAATGGAAGATTATGGAGAAGCTTTAAAGGCTGCTGCAAAACAACAGAGTACTTTTCAGGCTAAGTGGGATATTATGCAGAATTCATTTAAAAATGCATTAGCACCTGAATTTGACCCTAATGAAGACTTCAGAACAGCTATGAATGAGTCTATCGGAATGATGGATATTTGGAATTCTATGTTTAGTTCAGATAACGCGGAAGCGACTATGACTAGAATGTTGGCTTTGTTTCCTGAAATTGGTACTGAGTTTCAAAAAGTAAAAGATTTGTTAGAGCCAGGCACAAGTGATAGAGATGTTCTTAGGCAAATGATTGACAACTTAAAAGAATCCAAGAAAGAGGCAGGGGTTACTGCTAATGAGATAAGATTAATAGGTGAAGAAATGGAGGCTCTTGAGAGCATGATAGGTACACTTAAATTAACTGGAGATAATACAAATAACCTTACTGACGCACTGTTAACTGTTAATGAGTCTGAGGTAAAAAATAAAGCCGAAAAGTTAGCTATATTATTTTCTAAAGAGATAAATAATGCTGTAGAGAAAACTAGGTCATACAGAGGTACTGATAAATCAAATGATTTTATAGATACTATATTTGGAACTGAAGAGCAGTTTAAAATTGGTTTAGATAAATTAAAGGAGTACGGTACGGTTACTGAAAAACAGTATGCATTCTTAATGAAAAACTTTAAGACTCAGCAACAGAATTTACTAAGAGCTGAAGCTGAGAGTAACGGTCAAGGTATTGTAAAAGGCAGTACAGAGACTTTAGTTAACGTATTGAAAAAGCAGTACTTAAAGAAAATACAATCATTAAAAGAGATAAATAAAGGCTCTCTTAAATTTAATAAAGAATCTTTAGCTACTAATAAAAAGCAAATAACAAGAAGTATAGCCGAGATGGATGCTGTTGCTGCTGAGTTATGTGAAAAATTTCCATTGACCGCTAAAGGCATGGGAATCGTATGTGATAAGAAAGGTAGAAAAAAGACAGAGAAAGTTGAGCGCTTTGAAAGAAGTGCAGAGATGGATTCTAGATACGGGATTGATAAGAACAAGTTAGAGATACAGTATAGAAATGAAGACGACCCAGTAAAAAAGAATCGTATTAATGATGATTTAATACATCTTGAGCAAATGTACAGGGATGAACTTAATAATCTATATGAAAAGTATCTAAAAAGACAAGAAGATGCTAGAGCAGGTTATATAGCTAGAAACCCTACTCAGAAAGATGCTTTTGATAGAAATATAACATCGGTAGCGTCTAGTCAAACTAAAGACTCTGCAACTGGAGAAAAGAATCAAGATAAGTATGACTTAAGAGACAATGAGTCTAAACAAAGTAGGTACGAAGCTGAATTCAATGAAAAGCAGAAGTACGCCTTAAAAATGGCTACACTTAACAATCAGTTAAAGAAATTAGATAGAAGTGACTTTAAAGGTCGTAAGGCTTTGATGGATAAAATGAATAAGGAGACTAAAACTTATTATAAACAAGAAGTTAAAGACGTAACTAAATTTTTTGACGACTTAGAGACTGAGATAATAGCTCTTGAATACGAGAATGAAAGATTAATTATTCGTGGTAAAAACCCTATAGATATCAGTGATAAGAAAAAGCTTTTTGCTAAAAAAGAAGGTACTATAGATAAAGTTTTAACAGAAGAACAGAAGGCTTTAAAAACTGGTAATAAAAAAGATACAGAAGACTTTGATTACCTAGGTGCTAGTATAGGTGCTTTTGACGAGATTACTGGATTAATAACTCAAGCAGGTGAAGCTAGGTTAGTTGTTATGCAACAACAAGCAGATGCTGAGTTAGAGATAATACAAGGTAGGCATGAGGCTGAAATGGGTATTTTAGATAGCGCACTTAATGCAGGTATAATATCTCAAGATGATGCTGCTGCTGCTAAAGAAAGAGCTGACAAGAGAAAGATACAAAAAGAAAATAAGGTTGCTAAAAAGATGTTTGATGCTCAAAAGAAAATCGACATGCAGACAGCTATTTTCACAGGTATTAGTTCTACAGCGCAAGCTATTGCACAAGCATTTGCTAATTCACCTAACCCAGGTGCTGCCGCTATATTTGCAGGTATTAGTTCTGCTGCAATTGCCGCGTCTACAGCGATGAATATTAAAGGTATTAGTCAAAGAAAGTTTGTACCTAAAAAGTTTGCTGATGGTGGTATGGTTCATGGTGCTTCTCATTCTGAAGGTGGTGTTCCATTTACAGTTAGAGGTAGCGGAGGTTATGAAATGGAAGGTGGTGAATTTATTGTAAATAAAGAATCTGCTAGAAATAACTTAGCTGAACTAGAAAGAATAAACGGTAAAACTAGAACAGGTAAACGTAAGTTTGCTACTGGTGGTACGGTATCTGAGAGTTTAGAGAGCACTAACAGTTCTATAAATGACGCTTTATTAGAGGCTTTAAATAAACCTGTAAGAGCATTTGTTACTACTCAAGATTTAGAAAAATCTGAAAGTGAGCGTAATGCGTTGTCTAAAAAGACTAGTTACTAATATAATGAGTATATTATAATTAAAGAAATAAATATGATATTACAACTAAAAACAGAAACATCACCAGGGGTATTTATATACAAGCCCCTAGATGTTTTCGAAGACTTTGAGGTTACGTATAATCATCAATTCGAAGATTACAAGAGTCTTGCTGGGAGAAAGATACCTTATACTAATAAGTTTAAGATACCTACTACTCCAAATAATAGAATTCTTTGTGGATTACCTATTGATGCTAATTATCCAGTATCTAGAGATGTAGATGGTAAGATGTTTTATTCTAACGGATTAATTGCTTTTGATTTTATAGCAAGTATTGAAGGTCAACAAATAGGTGTTCTACAACCTTATATAGAAATTTCAGTAATAGATATTATATCCAATGCTTTAAAAGAATTAAGTAAATGGAAGATGTCAGACTTTTTTGCAGACGCTAATAATACTCAAAGAAGATATGTAGACCTAGATACTGATACATGGGTTTACGGTGCGTCTAATTTAACTAATACATCTTTAAATGAGATGTTTACATTTCCTTATTATAATTTCAATAACAAGAATGTAATGTTTGCTTATGACCCAATGAGGAAATTAAGTCAATTACAACCTACATTTACTTTATGGAAATTAATAGAGAATATATTTTCATTTGTCGGGATAGATGTTGAATCTGATTTCTTAAAATTAGATAATGAACTATATCCAGGAATTAAAGCAAATGAATTAGGATTGACTTTGCCTATGGTGCCTATGACAAGTGATAACCATATCTGGTCGTCTGATTGCAGGTTTACAGGTATAGGTAGAACACCTCTTATTACTCAAGCTAGATTAGCAGGAGTGCCTAATCAATTCCCTTCATCTCCATCATTAACTCCACATAACTTTATGGTTACTGATTTATCAGCTCAACCAATGAAGTTTAACTACGATAGAATAAGTGATAAATATGAAAATACAAGCCCACTTACTCCTGAAGAATTTACAGCAATAAGAGCAGAAGAAAATAATGCAACAGCAGGTTCTTTTTGTTCTACAGTTGACGGTAAAGCTAAAATAACTTTATCTAACATAGCAACTAATACAGATAATGTATTTTTCCATATAAATCAATTTAATAGAGAAGCTTCTCCTGTAAATATAGGTTTTATATCTATAGAGACTCCAGCACTAAACACTTTATATCCACATGCATTAATGTCTGGAGTAACTGTTCCTGATATGGATGTTAGGATGGTTATATCTGATAGTATGGAGCCTGTTGCAGGTTATTGGTATGAGACAGGTTGGACTAATACAGGTGATTCTTATAATGTAAATGAATCTGTTATTTGCGGAACTGCTACTTATGTTGGTATTACTGATGCTGATTTATACGGTTCTTCTAATTCAATAACTAATGAATATAGAGGTGGTCTTAAATTTGATATTAATTTTGATGATTCTACTGAAATGTTAGTTGATTTACAAGCTAATAAAGCAATAAATATTACATTTATAATAGTACCTAGATTAGGAGCTACTGTAACTATAGATGCTCAGTGGTATAACTGGTTTGAATTAGCTGGTTCTCCTACAGTATTTAATGTAAGGACAGAAATAAGTCAAGGTTATATTAAACATAGTTTCATAGATGCAGAGGTTAGTGGATGGGAAGATGTCGAAATGATTGAGACTAAATACGATTGGGGTGTAACTCCAGTAAATGACCCACAAGGTTCTCAGTATATTTTTCCTGTCAATATAGAGATGGAGTTTACAGAGGCAACAAGTATGCCTACTGGATTTGTATCTGGAACTTACTCTGACGAAACTGTAATGAACGCATCCGTAATAGATATGGTTGAAAGCATGAAGTCTGTTAAAGATTATAAGTTGATAGATGTTGTAAAAATGGTTTCTCAAAGATTTAACTTGAAGTTCTATTCTACAAGTGATGGAGTTATTCATTTAGATACTAACGAGAATAGATTGTCAGGTATTTCTTATAATATAGACCACTTAACAGATACAGGAGTTGCTGTTGAATTTACAGATAATGAAATAGGTGTTGTTAATATAAAAGATACTAACCCTTCATTTTACGATGTGGATTTTAATAGATTAGATAATAATGTTGTATCTGACGTAAAAAGAGATGAGGTTACAATGAGTTTTACTAGCTCTATTGTTAGTGATAAAATGTTTAGAGATAACTATGATGATAGTGCTTTTGGAATACTAGCAACAGGTTTAAGTTCTAATCACTTTGGAGTATCTGACAGGAAGCAAGAACCCGCTTCTGCTTTGAAACCAGTCTTTACGTTTCTTAAAAATAAAACGAATGAATTATGGTTCCCTGTTAATGAATGTTCTTTAAGTACATATAATTATGATGATGAATTCTTACAACCTCAAATT
>TARA_R110002096_G_scaffold348189_7_pt1 | contig 10602 bp, 10 predicted proteins | sample TARA_R110002096 | Tara Oceans TARA_R110002096 (sample SAMEA4397295) | marine metagenome | biome: Polar Biome; feature: [DCM] deep chlorophyll maximum layer (ENVO:01000326); material: water (ENVO:00002006), including particulate matter (ENVO:01000060) such as... | depth 35 m
CCATTCGGCCATGATGCGGAACGCGTTTTCGGTCATCACCACGGCGCCATCCACCATCATTCCGATGCCGATGGCCAGGCCCGCCAATGACATAAGATTGGCCGACAGGCCCATCTCGCCCATGAAAATGAAGGCGATTAGCATCGCCAATGGCAGCGCAGTGATCACCACCAATGCCGAGCGTAGCTCGCCGAGAAACAGGAAAAGCACGATGGCCACCAGAATGGAACCCTCGATCAGAGCGCGTTCGGCAGTACCCACTGCCTTTTCCACCAACTCGGTGCGGTCGTAGATCGGGCGTAGCGTGACGCCGTCGGGCAAGACCGATTCGACCGTGGCCAATTTCGCCTTGACGGTATCGACCACGTTCTTGGCGTTCTCGCCGATCCGCGCAAGCGCCATGCCGAGCACCACCTCTTCTCCATCGCGGGTCACCGCACCCGTACGCAGCGCCGGCGCCTGACGGATGTCGGCGATGTCGCGCAAGTAGACCGGTGTGCCATCGGCCGCCTTTAACACAATCTGGCCGATGTCATGTTCACTCTTGACCAGACCCAGACCGCGCACGAGATATTGCTCCGGGCCCAGATTGATGTATTGCCCGCCGACCTGGCGATTATTCGCTTCGATAGACTCCAAGACGTCACGATACGAAAGGCCGTATTTGAGCAGCTTGTTCGGATCGATCTGGACCTGATACTGGCGTTCCTGTCCCCCCCAGGACATAACGTCATCCACACCGGGCGCCGTACGCACGATCAGGCGCACGCTCCAGTCCTGCCAGGTCCGCAGATCCATATCGGAGGGGTAGGTCAGCCGCGCGTCGGTTCGCTCGAGGGTGTACCAGAACACCTGCCCCAATCCCGAGGTGTTGGGGCCCATCTCCGGGATACCGTATCCTTCTGGGATGCGGTCTGCGACCTCCTGAAGGCGCTCCATCACCAGGCGGCGGGCGAAATAAATATCCATGTCGTCTTCGAAATAAACGGAGACGTAGGACAGCCCGAATAGCGATACCGAACGGATCTCCTGCACGGCGGGTAGGCCCGCCATGCCCGATTCGACGGGAAACGTGAGCAATTGCTCCACATCCTCCGCGGCCAGCCCGGGCGACTCGGTATAGATATTGACCTGCACTGGCGTGACGTCCGGGAAGGCATCGATTGGCAAGTTCGTCAACGCACGCCAACCACCGGCCGACACCACCACGAATACGACCAGGACCAGAAATTTATAGCGCAGCGATAGCTCTACCAGCTTTTCCAACATGTTCACTGCGCCTCAATCCACGTCGCCGATTTGGGATTTCAGAGCCAGCGACTTGAGGGTGAAAGCACCTTCGACAGCAACTTGTTCTCCTTCTGCCAGTCCGGCTGTGATTTCGGTCCAGCCGGCCCGGGTGACGCCAGTCTCTAATGCCTGTGGCTTGAAATCGTCGCCCTCGAGTTTGAAGACCACGGGACCGCCCTGTAGCAGTAGCACCGCCTCGCTCGGCACTGTCAGCACCTGTTGGCTCTTTCCAGTATCGATAGCGACGTCGACGAATTGCCCCGGGTGCAAGCCTTCGTCGGGGTTTTGTACCTCGATCCGGACCAATAGCGTCCGTGAGAACTCGTCCAAGTGGTGGTGAAATTGAATGACGTTACCGCTGAACCCGCGCGCTCCATCGATGCTGACTCGTACGGGGTTCCCGACTTGCACCGCCGCCGCTACCGTTGGATCGAGTTTGGCCTCGACCCAGAGTGTCGATTCGTCGGTCAGCCGTACCAGAACACGGCCCGGCTCGATCAGTTCGCCGAGCGTAAAATCATCATCGTGTACGAGACCATCCTGTGGCGCGAGCAACACGAATTCACCCGTGGCCTTCGATGCGTCACGTTGCGCGAGCAGATCCTGCACCCGCCCTTCGGTCATACCGTAGGCCAACACTCTGGCGTACGCCTGCTGACGTGTGATCTGCGCATCGACAAAGCGTGTCTCGGAGACCACGTCACGCCCGAGTTTTCGTACGCGCGACCACTCCCGGTCGGCCATCAGCAACTCACCCTGAGCTTCCGCCATGGCCACACTGGACAGCGTTACCACCGGGTCGCCCTTTTTTACCAACTGGCCCATCTGCACGTGACGAGCGACTACCTGGGCGGCGATACGGGGTGTAACCTGGGTCGTACGGTACAGGTTGACCTCGACCTCGCCGGGCGCAGTGACCTCGACCGGTAAGCTGCGCATCTCCGCGGGTGCAACCTTAATCCCCAATGCCGCGCGCCGTTGTGCGTCCAGGGTCAGCGGGTCTTGCTCATGCGCCTCGTCATCTTCAGTTTCACCATCGGCAGCGTGCAACGGCGCGACCAGTACAAGCCACGCCAGCAGTATCGAGCTCAATATCTTCATTCGCCGTGTTTCTCCAGGCAGATAGTCAGAGGGATCCGTTCAGCCAGGGCTCGAACTGGCCGCTCGCGGCCAGCCAGTCGAACCAGCTACGCCACAGCTGGCCCCGGAGTTCGAGAGCACTGGCCTGTGTCTCCAGGTTCTGATTGAGCTGCAGCAGGTAGTCCGTGGTGCTGAGTTCACCGACCTGCCAAAGGCGCTCCAGCACGCCCAGTTGACTGTGCAGACTCGGTTGGCCGCTTGTTTCCCAGACGGCCCAAGCGTTAAGCACCGTCTGGTAGCGCTCGGCGGCGGACAGCAGGCGTGCCTGCGACCGACGATAGACGTCTTGCCCGACCTGTTCCGCCTGAACGAGTTCCGCATTCGCGGCCTCGGTTTGAGCGTGAAAGTCGTTCCGGACGAACAGAGGAATGGACAGTGTCAGCCCGACAAGTCGATCCGAGCCCTCGCGTCCGCCACGCAGGCCGAGTGTCGGATCCGGACGCTGCTCGCGGTGGCGCAAAGTAACCGTTGATTGGGCCGCCGCGATGCTGGCGCGTAGCGCCCGCACCTCCGGCAACGCGTCAATGAGAGCGTCCGCATCGAACGACAACAACTCCGGTAAACGCTCGGGAAGCGGCGGCCAGTCAGGACGCGCCTCACCAGTTACGGCGACCAGGGCCTGCTCGGCACCGGTTCGTTCGGCGCTTGCCTGCGCCTGCTGCAACAGCGATCGGGTCCGAGCAAGCCGCGCAAGGTCCAGCTCAACCTGATTGAGGTCGCCGGCTTGGCGGCGCTTTTCCGCGAGGGCGAGGAACCGTTGCATCACTTCCGCGCGCTGCCGCGCCAACTGTTCGAGCGCGTTAGTACTATGGTAGCGGCCAAGTGCGGAGAGCAGCTCCACGGTCAGAGATTGTCGCGTGGCGTCGAACTCGGCATCTGCGGCCTGCGCCTCGAAGGCCGCGGCCTCTTCACGTGCTCCACGTTTGTCCGCCCAGTCAATGGCCTGCGAAACGCCGAGGCTCGCCGTTTCGGCCTCGGCGGTCTCGGCATCGAGTTCCAGCTCCGGGTTGTACAACGGCCGACTTGCGGCCCGGACGCGGGCCTGTGCCGCGTCGAAGGCCGAGCGGGCCGCGAGTAGTCCGGGATTGCTTTCCATCACGGTACGTACGAACGCCGGTAGCGCCGGCGGCATGCGCCACTCGCCAGGCGACGACGCAGCGGTCGCTCCCGTCGTGTCCGCCGCGTGCGCAACGTTCACCAGTAGGCTGACGAAAAGCGCCGCACCGCAAAGCCTTAATAATCGCATCGAATCGATCCCTGCGCGTTGTTGTTCACGCCTCTAACCAATGTTCTAACGCTCTTTTAGATCTTCAAGTCGTTGCAGGAACTCCTCCCGCTCGATTTCACCGCGCGCATAACACTCGCGGAGGATCTCGGTCGCAGTTTTTGGAACCGGTGACGAAACGTCCTGGCCTGAGCCGGAGGCCACTACCCCTGCTGCAGCTGTCGCGGCTTCTGGGTCCGCGGCGTGCTTCTCGAGATAGGCCGTGAGCGTATGCAATTCGTCCGCCGTCGGGGACTCGATTTTCATCGGACTGTTGGATTGGCTCATCCATTGCATGCGCATGTTCATGCGCGCCACGGTCGCCGGCCAGCCGGATGCGCTGTGCTGCTTCGGGCTGGGTAAGTCGTGGCACTGGGTGCAATATTGCGTAAGGAGCCGCGCGCCGTCGGCCTCCGGTTCCGGCAGTTCCGCCGGCCCGAGCGTACGCGGCATAACGCCGCTCATCATTCCGCCGCAGCGCCCTTCCCAGCGTCCACCGCAGTTGCCGCACATGCCCTGGGCGAGTTTCTGATCGGTGCCGGCCGGGCGTTGAACTTCCCGGATCTGAAAAGGATTTTCATCGGCGGTCGTGACCGGTGTCGTGGCGAGTGAAGCAACCAGTGCGGTCGCCGTCCGGCCCGGAAAAGTGTAATTGCGTTTTTTCATGAATACTTACCTCTAAAAAGCGCTCGGTCGTATTGAGCGTCGCATGTTCGATTCATAGTTGAGCGTCCGGCGTGCACCCTGTACAGACGCGCTTGTCCACTGTCTTGCCTTTACCGGGCGACGGACGATCGATCCTGTATTTACGAGCGTAACCATCCGTATCAGTCCAGCCCGCCCTACCGTTGGCAAACAACAGCTTCTTGCCCGCGCCGCCGCAATACGCAAATAGGACTTTCCCCGCGATAAAACCACGCGGATAGTCCTGGAACACCGTATTGGCAATGGCATCCGGCTTTAAGGAACGGGGCTCATGCAAATAGTCGGGATCAGCACGGCTCGCCGTCGCCCTCGGCAACCGCGAGATTAAAAGCGATATGTGAATCATCGCCGTTTCCTATACGCAGCGATCGGACGGTCAATAGCAGTTCAAGTATCAATCCGATCAGATTAAAGTTTTGGCCAACCGGCCGAAGGAAGCCGGCCTGCTAGTGAAAGCGCGTACGACAAGGCACACGCAGATCGCGAGGAATCAGACGATGGGGGGACGGAACGGTGGAGGTACCGCTAGCCGGGAGTAAGAAATGGCGTATAAACCATCGTGGATGGCCGCAGCTGTGTAGCCATCTAAGACGCTAGCATCCAGAAGGGCGACGGGATTGACCCAGGCGTGGCACCAACGATCACAGTCGAGATCGGCATTCAGGGGAACGTTGGGATGCCCTTCGGACTGCAGAGACCAGTCGCCGCCGGGTTCAGTGAACGCACACGCATCGACTGCCCACGCAACATTCAGCGTTAGGACCGAGACGATGAGCAACCTTGCGATAAAACGAGCCATTGGGGTTCTATCCTCTCCTTTCCCCCACTCGTTTGCAAACCGGAATCAAGCAACTGGCCGACATGATGCCTTTCCCCCTAACCACACGCTATCAAGCCAGTATCGGAATCGCGTACGACGCCTGCGAGTTTGATCCACTGATCACCGATGCGGTTTTTTTATTCATGCACTAGGCCTTCAACATTCGCAGGCCGCTGGCGATGACGACGAACTCGCTCACCTCGTGGGCGAGCACAGCTATCGGCAGCGAAAACATTCCGCTGACCGCGCCGAAGATGAGACTGCCAATCACAACCACCGACATACTCACGTTCTGGAAGATTACATCCCAGTTACGGCGGCTGAAACGAATCAAGTACGGCAACCTCGAGAGATCGTCGGCCATCAGTGCCACGTCCGCCGTTTCCAACGCAACATCGGTACCCGCGGCACCCATGGCGATCCCCACATGGGCTGCGGCCAAGGCAGGGGCGTCGTTAACGCCATCGCCCACCATAGCCACGCGGCCATATCGTTCGTCCAGCTCCTCCACTTTGCGCGTCTTGTCCTCGGGTTTGAGTTCGGCAAGTACCTCGTCGATGCCGGCCAGCGCGGCCACGGCGCGCGCCGTGCGCAGGTTATCGCCCGTCAACATGATGACTTTTTGGATCCCCGCCTGCTTTAGTTCGGCGATGGCGTCCTTTGCCTCAGGCCGCAACGGGTCGGCGATCGCTATCAGGCCAAGCGCTTCCCGCTCACTGCCTACCGCGACGACCGTATTGCCGGCCGCTTGCAAGGACTCGATACGCGTCTCGACTTCCGTCAATCCGATCTGCTGTTCCGCGAATAGACTCGGACTGCCGATAATAAAACGTCGACCCTCCACCACACCGGTGGCTCCTGCGCCGGTGACTGACCGAAAGTCTTCCGCGGGTATGCACTCGACGCCATCTTCCGTGGCGCGATCTAGAATTGCCCGCGCCAGCGGGTGCTGAGACCGAACCTCGAGTGCAGCCGCGATCGCCAGTACCTCGGATACGGTACGACCGTTCAACGGGACGACTGCGGTTACCACCGGCTGTCCCAAGGTCAGCGTGCCGGTCTTGTCCAGAGCGACGACGCGGATCCGGGATAGGTTTTCCAAGTGTACGCCGCCCTTGATCAGAATACCGTTGCGGCCGGCCGTACCGATGGCGGCCACCAACGTAATGGGAATAGATATCACCAGAGCGCAGGGCGCGGCGGCGACTATAAATACCGTTGCGCGGGCAAGCCATTCCTCCCAACCGAGCCCCATCAAGCCGGGAATAATCGCAAGCAAGATACCAATGCCGAGCACCGCCGGGCTGTAACGCTTGCCGAAACGCTCGATGAAGCGCTCGCTGCGGCCTTTGCTAGCCTGAGCTTCTTCTACCAACTGAATGATGCGCGCCAGCGTATTGTCCTCGCTGGTCTTCGTGGCCCGCACAACGAGGGCACCCTCGCCGTTAAGCGTTGCGGCGAAAACGGTGTCGCCGACGGTTTTATCAACCGGCACTGACTCGCCGGTCACTGGCGCCTGGTCGAGACTGGTGCGTCCATCGATAATTTCACCGTCGGTGGCCACTGCCTCCCCGGGATGGACGATGAACCGATCACCGACGCGGAGTTCTTCCACGGGGATACGCACCTCTTTTCCATCACGCATGACCAGAGCGGCCTTGGGGGCCAGGTCCATGAGCGCGCGAATGGCGTTGCGTGTACGCTCTTCCGTGTAGCCCTCGGCCGCCTCGGAGATGGAATACAGGGATACCAGCATGGCGGCCTCCGCCCACAGGCCCATGAGTCCGGCGACGATAGCCGCGGTGCTCATCAGCAGCTCAATGCCAATTTCCCGTTCCTTGACCAGCTCCTCGAACGCCTCCCGGCCGAAATACCAGCCGCCGATAATGACCGCGAAGATATACAGACCGGTCTCCAGCGGCGCCGCCAGCCCGAAGCTGCCGCCCACGAAACCGATCGCCAGGAGCAAACCCGAGATCGCCGAGGTCACTACCTGCGGGTTACGCCAGGGTGGCAGCATCGCCTGCCGCGTCCCAACGGTAGCGCAGCTCGGGCAGCTCATTATCTTGCGCCGGTTTTCAGATCATCCGACAAGATCCCGACCCGACAACGCCCATCCTCACGCAAGCACATACGCTGCTCGAAACGCGCACGATCGGCTGCGTAGACCTGGTCCGGATCCGGCAGGTCGCGGACGGTCTCAAACAACTTTTCAAGATAGGACTCTGTGCGCGCCAGTTCGTGATAAACCCAACGCCCATCTTTGTACGAAGACAATAAGCCTGCTTGGCGCAGGATTTTCAGATGGCGGGAAAGCTTGTACGCCGGTTCCGCCAGGCTGTCGACTAGTTCGCACAAGCAGGCCTCCTCGTCAGTTGTCGCGAGCAGATGAACGATCCGCAACCGGGTCTCGTCGGCGAGTGCCTGGAACATATCGTTATATTGGATATGAATTACTTGCATATTTGCACAATAATGCAACTATTACTTTTGTACAACCCCGTCTGTCCTGGTAAAGATGATCGGCACCATGCGGTAGGCCACGTGTAGAAGATGAGGGCCGCTTCTGGACTTCCGCCAGTGCACTAGACTCCTCATCGTCATAATTAGATAGAATGAATAAGGAACTCACCCGTAAAAATCCTGCCGAATACTTCTGAATCCTATACATCCAGAGATCTTGATAGCAGCGCACGGATTGCGGGAAAGCACATGAAACGCTTTATCGAACAGTTACCCTACGCATTCTATGTTGCGTTTCGCTTCGGCCTGCAGGTTCTCGCTCGTGTCGCTGTGATTTTCGCGAGCAGCGCCCAAACGTCTCCTGCGGATGAGGAACTCGCGAGTTCGATGAGAGGCGGCGTGCTGAACTATCGAACGGGAATGCTGGACGACGGTACGGATCCTTACGGCTGGTACGAGGAAGATTAGCGTCGAGCGCCGGCGCCCTTAGCGACCAGGCCCTTGCCAATAGCACCACCCTGGCGACCCGCATCTTGGGTCGGAGTCTTCAATGGGCTGGTAGCCGCGTCGATCGACCGCCCAACCTTCACGCCCGCCCACACCATCATTCCGCTCCATAGTAGTGGCAATCCCAGATAGAGGCTGGTCGTAATCATATTGAGCAGCATACGCTTAGTGTCATGCTCACCGGGGTTGGCGAAGATTTGCAGAAAGATATTCACGTCCGGGTACATGGACGCGATGAGATTCTGATCCACCCATAAGGCCAGGTGCCAGAGCACGCTCCAGAACTTAACCGTGAAGATGGCCATGGCGCCGACGACCATCATGGAGACGGAATAACGAGACAGCACCACTATCATGGGAAGCAGGGCATAAATTCCGAGCAGAAGCACGGCCTGCACCATGGGTAGCCCCTGCAGGATAGCGGTCATGGTCACCGAAAACAGCGCGGAGGCAACCACCGCTCCACCCGCTGCGAGCCCACCTTTTGCAACATTCTCGGCCGTGTTGAGTAAACCGGTGCTGCCCGCATTGTGGGTCACGAGGTCATTGTTCGACCACGTCGGCGGTGAGTTCGCGAGTACCGTCTTGGCGACGGCATCGGTTTGCTGCTCACTGGCCAAGGTCGGCGCAATGGCGACGACCAAGCCGGATAAACCGGCGGCGGTTGCATCCGCCTCGCTAATCAGCTTTTCCTGCAGGCCAATAGAGCCATCCTCCCACCAATCCTTGCAGTAGGGCTTACCCCAGGCCGGCGGCGCGGCCGCTTCGTATTCGGTGTCGCGCGCGGCATTAAAAGCCCAACCAGTAATTTGCGTTGTCGGACGCAGAGTATCGTAGTAGCCGGCCGTATTGCGATAGACATGGGAGCCCATCCAGTCCGGGTCATCCTGCCCGTGGGTCGTCAACAACGTGCTGATAGCTGGGGTGGATGGGCGCTGCGCCTGATATTTCGATCGGGCCGGGATGTAACATTGACTGAAGAAGTCGCTGACCTCCTGGCGCAAGCGCGGATCGGCAATGGTGGCCAGTCGCGCCTGCTGCTCGAACGTGCGCATGTCGGCCGCACTTGGGAGACCTTCGACCACCGCGTGATTGAATCCCGAGGTCATAGAAAGTACGGCATACCACCACACCGGAATGTTCACGGTCGCCGGCGAGCCCGTAAACCCGGAGGAACCGTAAGTGCTTTGGGGTGCCGCAACGGTCGCAGCGCTGGGTGTCGGGTCGATCAGCGTCGGCGGCGGCGTGTACTCGAGCGCAGCCGCGTTAAGTGGTGTTAGCGCAGCCGGCTGGCCCGCCAGCACGACGACGAGTAACGCAACGAAGAGTTCCAGTTCCATACGCCGCAGCGACAGTCCAGTGACCGTGCCGAACTCACCACCCTCGGCAGGTTCGCGCCAGTTATCGATCAGGATCCCGAGAAACGGTAAGAACACGATCCCGGTGCCAAGCAAGACATCCCACAGGATCCCATAGAAGGCCCAGCCGAATAGCGTGGTGAAGAGCTCGAGATAGCTGTCGACGGTCACGCCCGACCTCCTTGCACCGCGGTCAGTGCATGATTAAGCAGGTTCTGGCCCACTACCAGCTCGATCACCATGAGCCAGAGCACGAGGCGCCAACGCAGCGACACCAAGGTGACTCGCGCTACCTCATCGATCCGTCCACGGCGATGCATTCCGCCCACCACGGACGGCCAGGCGAAAGCTACAAGGGCAATCAGAAACAGCCGGGTCCCGGTGAAGATAGGCTTCATGACATTAACCCGTCGTTGAACCTCGCTGACGGAGGAGATCTCCACTGAATACCAGAGGATGCTGCCAGCAACAAAGGCCAAGGCAAGCGCTACGAGGCTCAACAGAAAGACCCAGCGTTCGCGCGCGATCGATCGGTTACGGAATTCGGCCATTACTCAAGGGTCGGGGGTCGATAGTGGGTACGCGACGGGTGTTCAAGGAGGCTTGCCGTCGCGCGGCGGAACGCTGTAGCAGTGTTGCGATCGTCTCGGAGACAACTTCCTTGCGTACCCGGGTCTCGAACAGGAGATCCTCGACCTCTTTGTCGAGTTCGGCGATCGCCGTATCCGCATGCTCGCGGGCCACCTCGGTGGCATAGACCTCCGGCACCTGCCTGCCGCTCAGCAGCAGCCGTCTAGCGAGCAGTGCCTTTTCGACCGTGCGGGCGGTACTGATCTCAGAGACCAGCCGACCAATGATGAGACTCTGCTCCGAGGCAGGCATCTCGCGGATCGCCTCGATAACCTGACGCGTGATGGCCACACCGGGGGCCGTGATATTGTCCAGATTGGCCAGTGTCAACGGCGTGGCACCGCTCACGAGCTCCTGGAGTTCCACGGTAACGCCGGCCGCTTCCTGGTTCAGTTTCGGCAGCAGGCCGGTCCCGGGAACACTGT
>TARA_R110002096_G_scaffold32551_4_pt1 | contig 10600 bp, 12 predicted proteins | sample TARA_R110002096 | Tara Oceans TARA_R110002096 (sample SAMEA4397295) | marine metagenome | biome: Polar Biome; feature: [DCM] deep chlorophyll maximum layer (ENVO:01000326); material: water (ENVO:00002006), including particulate matter (ENVO:01000060) such as... | depth 35 m
TTCTGGGGGCTCATGCGTCACACGCAAAAGACTTCCTTATAGGAATTCGACCAGAGGATCTGGTGCTTTGCACCCAACCTTCAGCGCTTGGCCTGCGCGGCAAAATTGTCAGCGCGGAATATGAGGGCGTCCATACACTTGTCACTATTGAAATTGCCGACAAGGCAAGAGTTATCACGATCATCCCCAAAGCCGAGAGCTTTCTTCTGGGGCGTGAAGTGTACCTGGATGCTGATCAGGATGCGTTGCACCTGTTCAAGCAATCGGACGGGCAAAATGTGCCGTTCCAGCCTGATCTTGAAGTGAATACCCGCTCGCAGGCAAATCAATAATTAAACACCCAAGGAGGAGACTGATATGAGAATTTCCACAACCCTGATGACAACCACAGCAGCAATAGTGCTGTCTGCCGGTGCTGCACTTTCTGCCGAACTGGAATTCTATTTTCCGGTTGGCGTGAATGCGCCAGCTGTCGCGACCATCCAGGAATTGACAGATGCCTGGGCAGCCAAAAATCCGCAACACAATGTGAAAGCTGTCTATGCCGGCAATTATGAAGAGACCACAACAAAAGCGCTGACCGCAGCCACTGCGGGTAATCCGCCTCATGTCGCTGTTTTACTGGCAACTGATATCTTCACGCTGGTCGAAGAAGATGTTGTCATTCCGATCACCGATGTTGCCAGTTCAGAGGAAGACCAGGTCTGGCTTGACGGCTTCTACAAAGGTTTCATGAAAGACGCGACGCTGGACGGAAAAATCTACGGCGTTCCATTCCAGCGCTCAACGCCGGTCCTGTACTACAACAAAGATGCCTTTGCAGAAGCTGGTCTCGATCCAGAAACGCCCCCCAAGACCTGGGATGAAATGATCGAGATGGGCAAAAAACTCGTCAAAAAAGATGCTAATGGCAACGTGACCCAATGGGGAACACGTATTCCAACGCTCGGCCTTGGCGGAGCGTGGTTATATGGTGGGCTGGTGATTTCGAATGGCAGCCAATTGTCAGCAGACAATGGCGTTGATGTTGCCATCGATACGCCTGAAGCGATCGGTGCCCTGGAATTTCTGACCAGATTGTCGGAAGAGGGTGTGATGGCGCCCGGCGGAATCAGCTGGGGTGACACGCCTAAGGCCTTTGTAGAGCAGAACGCTGCCACGATCTGGACATCAACCGGCAATCTGGCATTCGTTAATGACAATGCTGAATTCGACTGGGGTGTCGGATTCCTGCCCGGCGGCAAAGGTCCGGGCGCTCCTGTGGGCGGCGGCAACTTCTACATCTTCAAGGAAACAACGGATGAGGAGCGGGCAGCTGCGCTTGATTTCATCAAGTTCATGACCACTCCCGAAAATGCAGCCAAATGGTCCATCGCCACAGGCTACATCGCGCCGCGGGCTGATACGTGGGAAACTCCGGTGATGAAGGAATATGCCGCCAAACTTCCTCAGGCTCTGGTCGCACGTGACCAGATTCAATACGCCAATCGCGAATTCGCGACATTTCAGCGTGGCCGGGTAACTCAATTCCTGGTCGAGGCAATCGAATCGACGATTGACGGTAAGGCGGATCCTGCCGAGGCGCTCGCAGAAGCGCAGAAGAAGGCTGATGCGGTTCTGGACGCTTACAAATAAGCACGGTTCAAACCATCAAATGTGCATGCCGTGAAAGCGGCATGCACAACCAGGCGGGCTACAGATGAAACCTCTCACATTCCGACTAGCACTCATTCTTCTGGTGGTGCCCTGCAGCCTTCTGGCCGCATTCACGCACTATCCGGCGGTGAAATCCCTTCTCAATTCGTTCTGGAGCATGGGAACGATCCGTCGTCCGTCACAGTTTATCGGCATTGGAAATTACGAGACACTGCTCGCGGATGAAACATTTCAACAGGTTCTCTGGAACAGCGCGCTGTATGCTCTGGTCACAATACCAGCCGCAATTGCACTTTCCATCGGCATGGCGCTGCTTGTAAACGCAAAGCTGCCCGGAACGGCGCTGATGCGGTTGTCGTTTTTCATGCCGACCATGCTGCCGATGATAGCGGTGGCGAATATCTGGTTGTTTTTCTACGCACCAGGCATAGGTCTGGCATCGCAGATTCTATCCGTTTTCGGACTCCCTCCGATTAATTTTCTTGGCAGCTCAAGCACGTCACTGGGTTCGATGATGGTGGTTGCCATCTGGAAAGAATCCGGACTTTTCATGATTTTCTATCTTGCCGCGCTGCAAGCGGTTCCGACCAATCTGAAAGAGGCTGCACGATTGGAAGGTGCCGGCTCAACGCGGATATTCTTCGATATTGTTCTGCCGCTTCTCAAACCAACGACCGTGTTTGTAGCGGTCAATGCGCTGATAAATTCCTTCAGGCTTGTTGACCACGTCATAGTGATGACAAGGGGCGGGCCGAATAATTCCAGCTCGCTTCTGCTCTACTATATTTACGAAGTCACATTCCGCTACAGAGATTTTGCCTATGGGGCAACTCTGACGGTTTTCATGGTTTTGCTCCTCGGCCTGATTGCACTGGTCCAATTCAAAATTCTTGACAGAAGGACACACTACCAATGAGAGCCGGCATCAACAGAATCGCAATCAGCACTCTTGCAATCGTGCTTGCACTGGTTTGGGGTGTCCCGTTCATTTATTCGGTCTGGACAGCCATCCATCCGGAGAAATATTCGGCAACCATTCAACTGGATGCGCCGATGACCCTGCAAAACTTCGTTGAAGCCTGGAACGCTGCGCCGTTTGCGCTGTATTTTGCCAACACGGTCATTCTTACACTGATCATTCTGGTCGCCAATTTGATCCTGTGCACCCTGGTTGCCTACGCCTTCGTGCGTTACCGGTTTCCAGGTGCCGGATTGCTGTTCGCTTTGATCATGGTTCAACTGCTCATTACGCCCGAAATTCTGATCGTTGAGAACTACACAACACTGACCAAATTGGGTTTGACCGACACGATCTTCGGTATTGCTCTGCCATATCTGACATCAGCGTTTGGAATTTTCCTTTTGCGACAGACTTTCAAGTCTGTTCCGATTTCGCTTGATGAGGCGGCGCAGGTTGAAGGTGCTTCAACCTGGCGCGTGCTCTGGAATGTCTATGTGCCTTTGGCCAAGCCAACCTATCTGGCCTATGCGCTGGTTTCCATCAGCTTCCACTGGAACAACTTCCTGTGGCCGTTGATCGTTACAAACTCTCCGGAGGCCAGGCCGGTGACGGTCGGGCTGAGTGTGTTTGCCACCGTTGAAAGTGGCGTTGAATGGGCATTGGTGAACGCGGCGACGCTGCTTACGACCGCACCTTTGGTCATCGGGTTCCTGATCTTCCAAAGGCAATTCGTCGCCAACTTCATGCGCGCCGGAATCAAGTAGGACAGAGACGATTTTGCCTGGTCACAGTGTGGCTCAGAGTATTTTCTGCTGACGAAATAGAGACTTCCAACCTGGAGCCATCATGCGATTTGCTCACATATCTGATTTACATCTGGATGCGGCCCCGCAGGATCATCCTTTGCTCCGAAATAATTTGTACGAGGCTCTGGAAATCCTGTTCGGTGATTTGCGTGAAATCCAGTCTTATCTGGATTTTGTCGCGATCACGGGAGACCTTACGGAGACGGGCGATACGGGTTCCTATTTGAAAATAAAGGCGTTGACCGACACGCTGGATATTCCTGTGTTTGTCGTCCCCGGAAACCATGATTTGCGAGAACCGTTTCGAAACGTGTTCGGCTTATCCGGTCCTCTTCCAGATACCGGGCCACTGGATTTTTATGTCAATTCCGCTGAAGCGCAGATCATTGGATTGGACAGCCTGATTGAAGGCACCATGACAGGCAGGCTGACGGACCGGCAACTGGACCGTTTACAGACCAATTTGTTGTCTGCAACGGCCCCGCACACGATTATATTGTTGCACCACTCGCCATTTTCCACGGGTCTGGCCGAGTTTGATGAAATATCCAAAGTTGAAGGCGATCAAGTCTTCGGCGAGTTGATCAGAACAGCCCGATCCAAGATAACCCTTTTGTGCGGACATATTCATCGACCCTACCACGCGGTCTGGATGGGGGCGCAGTGTTACGTTGCCGGAAGTCCGGCATTTCAATTTGGCGGTGAGAAGCCATTTGGCGATTGTGTACTTGGACTGGTCGATGAGCCCTTTTCCTATTTTATTCATAGTCTCGGTGCTTCCGGAGACCATGTTGTCAGCACGCGCTACGTGGACCTGAATAGTGCTGGCAGCGATGGCGCTTTGCGCCGGGGCCTGTTGTCATGACAGCCGACAGTTTGGATGCTGCGGGAACGCACGACATACAGCGCAAGCAACAATTTGCTGAAGAACTGGCGGCGGAAGCTGCGGAGTTGGCGGTAACCTATTTTAAGCGGTCCAGGGGGCTTCGAATTGAGTCAAAAAATCCCAGGGATTTTGTCTCCGAAGCGGATCGCAACGTCGAAGACATGATCCGGCAGCGAATCGGCACACAATATCCTGACGATGATATTGTCGGAGAAGAGGGCGGAGGTGTTGAAACCGATGCATATTGGTGCCTTGATCCGATCGACGGAACCTCGAATTTTCTTGCAGGCATTCCGTTCTGGGGTGTGTCGATCGGGTATTGCGTGAACCGGTTACCAGTGGTCGGGGCGATCTGTATTCCGCTGCTTGATATTTTGGTTTCGGCAAACAGTGCGACGCCGGGAATCCGGTACAACAGATCTGAAAAATCTGAGTTTCAGCAATCTGCAATTCCCTCGGTGGTGCTTGGTCAGAGCCCTTATTGGGGAACGCCGTCTTTCCGACAGGCACAGGATATTTTTCTGAACGCCGATCTGGACTGCATGAATCTTCGATGTTCAGTGGTTGGCACAGCATTTGCGGCACTTGGCATGACGCAGGGCTATTATGAAGAGCAAACAAATATGTGGGACGTTGCGGCCGGCTACGTTGTTGCCAAGCAAGCAGGGCTACACGCCTCTATCCGGCGCAACGCTATAAATAGCAAACTGACGTTCTCTGTGTTGAACCCGAATGTGTTTGAGCAGATTGGCGCGCAGCTTGCGGAGAGAAAGCTTGAGCCTGCAGCCATGCAATGAGAGCACTGCTGTGCCGGTGATTGTCTGATCCGGTGTACGGTGCCGAGATGGATGTCAGCTCTGTGCATTATGCCAATTCGCATATGGCGCGATGCTGGCTGAGGAATATTTCCCCTGTGAGGTGCTTCAGGAAATCCGTTCGCTCCAGCCGGTCCATGACCGGGCCTTTGACTTCGCTCAAATGGAATTTCACACCTATGTCGCCGAGGCGCTGATTGATGGCCTCAAGGGATTCAAGGGCGCTCATATCAACATCATTGATAGCCGTGCACATGAGAATGACATGTCGCAGATCAGGACGGTCCGTCACCATTGCGTAAATCGCATCTTCCAGAAATCGTGCGTTGGCGAAATACAGGCTTTCATCCACGCGAAGGGTGAGGATGGTGTCATGGGTGATGACCTTATGGCGCAGAATATTTCGATAATGTTCGCTTCCGGGAACCTGTCCAACAATGGCCATATGCGGGCGGGACGATTTGTAAAGGTGGATTAGAAGCGATGTCAGAACTCCACTAACAACGCCCCATTCCACGCCGAGAGCAAGGGTAATGAGTAAAGTGGTGAGAACAGCAGCAAAATCAGCTTTGGAATAAATCCAGGTTTTCCGGAGGATCGAAAAATCCACCAGTGACAGAACCGCGACGATGATGGTGGCTGCCAGTGTTGCTTTCGGCAGGTAGTAAATCACTGGGGTCAAAAATAATGCGGCAAGGCTGAGTCCGACTGCGGTATAGGCACCTGCTGCCGGCGTGCGGGCGCCGGCATCGAAATTGACGATTGAGCGCGAAAATCCTCCCGTCACAGGAAAGCCGCCGGTGAATGCGGCTCCAAGATTTGCCGCACCAAGGCCAATCAGCTCCTGATTGGGATCGATGCGCTGCCGTCTCTTGGCGGCGAGGGTCTGAGCCACGGAAATTGATTCAACGAAGCCGATAATGGAAATCAGCACGGCAGACCCTGCAAGCTCGCGCCACAGGCTGAGTGAAAAAGAGGGCAGCGTCAGTGGAGGAAAACCTTGAGGCACGTCGCCGACGAGAGCGACACCGCTGGCACCCAGATCGAGGCTCCAGGTCAAAAGAATGGTTCCAAGAACTGCGACGACAGGGCCGGTTTTTGCAGCCAGATCTGCTAATCGTGAAGACACGCCAATTCGTATCAACTGCTGCTTCAGTCCCTTGCGAATCCAAAACAAAAACACGCTCACAGTGACGCCAATTGCGAAGGTATAAGGATTGAGCTCGCCGGCTGAGCGGCTGAGCGAGATGGCCAGTTCATACAATGTATCTCCCTCCGCAGGCACGCCCAGAATGTGCCTGAACTGGCTGGCAGCGATGAGAATTCCAGATGCCGTGATGAAGCCTGAGATCACCGGATGGGATAGAAAATTTGCGAGAAACCCGAGGCGCAGGACGCCGAGCAGAACAAGGAACGCACCAGACAGAAATGCCAGCGTTATGGCGGCCGCAACGAACTCGGCTGAACCGGGTTCAGCGACTTTGGCGATTGCTGCCGCAGTCATCAAGGACACCACGGCAACGGGACCGACCGCCAGGGTGCGGCTGGTGCCGAATATGGCATAAAGAATGATCGGGGCCATTGAGGCATAGATACCCATTTGTGCCGGAAGACCCGCCAGCAGGGCATAGGCAAGCGATTGCGGAATCAGCATGATGGTCACAATCACCGCGGCGATCATATCATTGGCAAAGACTTCCCGATCATAGGCTCTGCTCCATGTGAAGACAGGCAGATAGCGCTGTGCGATCCCGGCCACCTGCCGAAAAGACAGTGTCGTCATTTGCTATTTCCGATTCTGGGCGCAGGGTGTTGCGATTTCGGCCAGACGCAGGCGAACGGGCGTTCCTCTTGCAGCCTTTCAACGAGGCGTTTCATGCTGACTTTCATTGACAGACCACAACATGGCTGAGCGGGTTCCCGAGCGGCAATAGGCTAAGACGGGCGCTGGCAATTCGTGCAAGGCTGTCCTGAATTCCGCAATGTCCTGAACTTGCAGCTGGCCGGATATGACGGGTAGATAGCGGATTTTCAACCCGGCAGCGTCTGCAGCCGCGGATATTTGCGAGAAGTCCGGCTGATCCGCCGCTTCACCATCCGGCCGGTTGCAAATGATGGAGCGGAAGCCCTTTGCAGCGATAATTTCAATGTCGCCTGCAGTAATCTGGGGACTGACAGACAGGCTGTCATCCAGTTTCCTGATGTTCACGGTTGGCCCTTCCTTCTGAGTTTAAATTGCTGAACTTCCGAGCGCTAAAGCCGGTTGACCGGAACCTTAAGCATAAGACTGCCTTCGCTGTCGCGAGGCACGTCGCCGGCCCGCATATTGACCTGAAGGGAGGGCAATATGAGCCGGGGCATGCCGAGGCTGGCATCGCGCGCGGTGCGGAATTTGATGAAATCTTCGCGGGTTTTGCCGTTGCCGACATGGATGTTGTGTGCTTTTTCGTCGCCGACGGTTGTTTCCCACTTAATATCCCGGCCGTTGGCGCCGTAATCGTGGCACATGAACAGGCGCATATCATCTGGCAGAGCGAGAACTTTTTGAATGCTGTCGTAAAGTGTTCCCGCATCTCCGCCCGGAAAGTCGGCGCGGGCGGAACCGCCATCGGGCATGAATAATGTATCGCCGACAAAGGCCGTGTCACCGATGACATGGACCATGCAGGCAGGGGTATGGCCTGGCGTAAAGATGGCAAAGGCCTGCATGTTGCCGACGGTGTAGATGTCGCCTTCTTTGAAAAGGGCATCAAACTGCGAACCATCGCGCTGAAATTCGGTGCCTTCGTTGAAGATTTTGCCGAAGGTGTCCTGCACGACCATAATCTGATCGCCAATGCCGATCCTGCCGCCAAGCTGTTGCTGAATATAGGGGGCCGCAGATAAGTGGTCCGCATGGACATGGGTCTCGATGATCCATTCCAGCGTGAGGCTGTTGTCAGTGATGAATGAGATGATTTTATCGGCATGATTGTATGACAGGCGGCCAGCTGCGTAATCGATATCCATAACGGAATCGATCACAGCACAGGCGCTGGAGCCGGGGTCTTTCACGATGTAACTGAGGGTATTGGTTGCATCGTCAAAGAACGCAGTTACCTCGGGACGAACTGTCATATCGAGAGGATAAGGTTTCATTATATTCTCCTATTCATATTTTTGAATATTAATATTGGCTGGATAGGAAATTATTTGTCTGCCTGTGACAAGCCAATCCGGCCAGATTAAAAATCTCAGGCGATTGCGGCGGTTTTTCGGAGCCGATTATTTGCCATGCGGGCAGTGGCTATGCCGATGAGCATGGCGGCAACAAAGATGATTGGTTCAGGAAAACCCAGACCAAGCGCAGGGATGGCGCCGCCGGGACAGAAGCCAGCAATGCCCCAGCCAACTCCAAAGGCTGCCGAACCGGCAACCAGCCGGGTATCGATGATGCGGTTTTTTGGGACATCGAATGCGGGACCAAGAACCGGCTTTTGCTGGCGGGCAAAGACAATGCGATAGCCAATGGCGGTGGTGAGCAGGGCGCCGCCCATGACAAAGGCAAGGCTTGGATCCCAGGTACCGAACAGATCGAAGAAATTCAGGACTTTTGCCGGATTGGCCATGCCGGAAATAGCGATGCCAAGTCCGAAAACGGCGCCGATGAATGCGGACGATAACAGCCGGATCATATTACAGCTCCAAATACATGACGGATTATGTAAACGGTGATGAATGTGGCGAGCATAAACACGCCGGTCGCGACGATCGAACGCGGAGACAGGCGCGCCATGCCGCATACACCATGGCCACTGGTACAGCCCGAGCCGAAAAACACGCCCACGCCGACGATCAGTCCACCAATCACCAACGCAGTGTTACTGACCGGGACCGCGAACGGCACAACGCCACCAGACGCCAGGTAGATCAGCGGGGCAATGACCGCACCGATCAGGAATGCCGCCCGCCATCTCCAGTCATTTCCAAGGGGCGGAATGACACCGGAGAGGATTGCCGTCATCCCGGCAATGCGTCCGTGAACTGCCATCAACAAGATCGCGGCTATGCCGATGAGGACACCGCCGCCGAGCGAGGCCCAGGGCGTGAATTGCGTTGCAGTTTCCATTTGATATTCAGCCTGTTTTGCAGGTGTTTACGCCAATCAGGCGATATAATGGACAAAATCGGAATAGTGCCGTTGCGATCAGCACGAGTCCGATAAGCGGCACAAGCCAACTGAGCACAGGGCCTGACCACAATGCAGATGCGAAAACGAAGGGCCCGACGACCAAAATCGCTCCGACAATCAGCCGGATAAATCGATCGACAGTGCCGACATTTGCAGTTTTAAACATTGTGTTGATCCTCGCTTGAGTTTGTATCTACCAACATTTATATAAGCGTTTACAGATATACAAGAGTGAAAATTATTCATGGACATTTCAATTCAGGATCTGGAACCGAAAATCAGGGAAGCGGCGGCGCTGATGGACATGCTGTCGCAACCTGCGCGGCTGCGGATTCTCTGCATTTTACTGGAAGGCGAGCAAAGTGTGCTGTCACTGGCTGGCCTTGTCGATATGTCCCAGCCGGCCATGTCGCATCATCTGAAAAAGCTGCGTTCTGCAGGGCTGGTGCAAACACGGCGGGATGCGCAGACGATCTATTACTCGCTGAAAGGCCATGAAGTGGCTGCCGTATTAAAGACCCTGCATGATTTGTATTGTTCCTGAAGGCGTGTGTTCAACTGGGCGGCGAATGACACCCCCAACAGGGCAGGATCAGACCGTGGCCAGCGTGACAACACTTGGTTATGGTGGCATTTTGCGGTGCCCTGGACGGCATATTGCGTGCCCGCAAATTGAGCTGATATTGCAGCGCGGGTACTCCAAGGACGTAATTTGCTGAAAAAATGTCGCAATCAGACATCTGCGGGGCGCAGTATTCTTTTGTGGCTATTGCCAACCGTGTTAGCGTTATCGGCATGCGTGGGGCTGAAACCGACATCCGCAATCAAGATCAATGAATTCTTCAATTCACGGAGCATATTTATGACAGAGGCAACTGATAATACAGCTGATGCGGCACCGCATCCGGTCGATACCGATTTCGAAATCGGCCAGAATAATATCAATCCGTTCGGACTGGATATTCACAATCCGGTGTTTTTGATCTCGGGTTTGAGTATCGTCGCATTTGTGCTGGTCACACTGATGTTTCAGGAAGGCGCGACAGAATTCTTCGGCTGGCTGCGGCCATTTCTGACTTCGACGTTTGACTGGTTTTTCCTGTCTGCGGCCAATATTTTCGTCATTTTAAGCTTGGTCCTGATGATCACACCTCTGGGGGCTATTCGCCTGGGCGGCGATGATGCCACACCGGATTATGGATATCTGGGCTGGTTCGCGATGTTGTTTGCAGCCGGAATGGGCATTGGCCTGATGTTTTTCGGCGTTTCGGAACCGATGTCTCATTTTGCCTCCTCGCTCGGTGG